>Ga0256913_10000220_pt1 | contig 28349 bp, 29 predicted proteins | sample Axial_MatmetaG_FD_185970 | JGI IMG/M metagenome (GOLD analysis project Ga0256913, IMG submission 185970) | Deep-sea worm associated microbial mat communities from Axial Seamount, Juan de Fuca Ridge, Pacific Ocean - Axial_Mat | ecosystem: Environmental > Aquatic > Marine > Oceanic > Microbial... | reverse complement strand
CTATTTTAAAAAAAATAATAAAAAACATCTTGACTTATGTTGTTTATTGTGATATACTTGCAATCCACCATATATGATGATAATAAGTCGGTGGTCATTAAAAAGTTTTTAATGAAATTAAAAAAAAAGTATCAAAAATCCTTGATATGTTAGTAAAAAGCCATATTGAGCGATAATGCAGTAGTTGTTAGTTTTACTTATGTTTTTTTATAAATTTAGTAATAATAATTTATGAAAATAGCGAAAATAGTAAAATTCATGTATTAAATAGCAATTACCTTAAGCCACAATAGTTAGGCTACGACACTTTAACTGCCAATTCTTGTTAAAAGAAAGTTATATATTACATATATATAGCTAGTGAGGTGAAATTGAAGTAGATAGAATATTATTACATTATAGATTGATAATCATTTTCGATATTTTTGTGATTACTATAATTTTCTATTGAAAAAGATACTATATCATGATAAAGAGGTTCACCTAAACTTCCTGCCTCTTTGGTTCTATCTAGTACGGCTATAGATTTAACTCTCTTTGGTAAACTATTGATAAAATTCTCTATAGAAAAAGGTAGAGCCAAACGAACCTTGATTAATCCTACCTTATATCCATTTTTATTTAAATACTCTATTGTCTCTTCTACTCTTGATTAAAATCGCAATAATCGCAAAATTATTGTCATGACTAAGGTTCAAGCTACCTTTTTAATTTTTTGTTTGAAAAGTTTCATTAAACCCCATATATGCTTGGATTTCGCTCTATATGGTGCAAAACTATTATCTAAACTAATAGATTCAAACATATGTATTTTACAAGCTTTTATATTATATAATGTTTAAAATAATGTTATTTAACAATAAAATAAAGTGATTTTATTGCGTTATTTGCATTAATTTTTAACTGTTCCAAATATATTTCTCTCTCCATGTGTACAATACTCATCACAATGTTCTGCTATAGGAGAAGATGGAGTAATGGGATATATTGCTATTACTTCATTTAGTTTATGAGCTACTCTAGCTACTGCCTCATTTCCATCTATGGTTTCATATATTTTTGACATTTTGGTATTTCCTATTCTTATGTGTTAAATTATTTTAGAATTGTACATCAATATTTGGATAAAGTAAATAAATATGAGCTAATCAACCTTTACACAAAATTTAGATAAAATCACCCTAATTTTAATATTAGGTTATAAATATAATGTTAGCAAAAATTTTTGGTTCAAAAAATAATAGAATAGTCAAAGGCTACATGAAGAGAGCAAAGAAAATAAATGCTCTTGAAGAACAGTATGCAAAACTCTCTGATGATGAGTTAAAAGAGGCTTTTAATCAGCTCAAAACAGCTGTTCAAGCAAAGCAAAAAAGTTTAGATGATGTATTAAATGACTCATTTGCAATTACTAGAGAAGCTAGTAAAAGAGTATTAGGTATGCGTCACTTTGATGTTCAACTTGTTGGTGGTATGGTTCTACATGAAAACTCAATTGCAGAGATGAAAACAGGTGAGGGTAAAACTCTAGTAGCTACTTTGGCTGTTATACTCAATGCAATGGTTGGTAAAGGAGTTCATGTAGTAACAGTAAATGACTATTTGGCCAAAAGAGACTCTACTGATATGGGTGTATTATATAACTTTTTGGGTTATAGTGTTGGTTGCTTGACAGATGATATATATGATGAAGATGAGAAAAAAGCTCAATATTATGCTGATATTACTTATGGAACTAATAATGAATATGGTTTTGATTATCTTCGTGATAATATGAAGACAAGAGCAGAAGAGAAAGTTCAAAGAGAGCATTACTATGCGATAGTTGATGAGGTTGACTCTATTTTAATTGATGAAGCTAGAACTCCTCTTATTATCTCTGGCCCAGTACAAAGAGATGTAAATCATTATGATAAAGCTAATGAGATAGCTAAACAGATGATAAAAGGTGAAAAAAAAGAGACCAAAGCAGGTGAACCAGAAGAGACTACAGGAGATTTCTATATAGATGAGAAAAATCGTCAAGTAATTATGACAGAAGATGGTCTTCAAAAAGCACAAGACCTTTTTGAGGTAGAAAATCTATATGACCTTGAACATGCTGCTATGGCTCACCATCTCGACCAAGCTATGAAAGCTCACTATATATTTGTTAAAGATGTTGATTATGTTTCTCAAAATGGTGAGATTATAATTGTAGATGAGTTTACAGGACGGCTTAGTGAGGGGCGAAGATTTAGTGAGGGGTTACACCAAGCACTCGAAGCAAAAGAGGGTGTAGAGATAAAAGAAGAGTCTCAAACTTTAGCAGAGATTACTTATCAAAACTATTTTCGTGCTTATGAAAAATTGGCAGGTATGACAGGTACTGCTCAAACAGAGGCTACAGAGTTTGCAGAGATTTATGGTTTAGAAGTTATATCAATCCCAACTAATGTACCTGTAAATAGAGAGGATAAAAATGACCTTATCTATAATACAGAGAGAGAAAAACTAGATGCTGTTGCCAAAAAAGTTAAAGAGCTTTATGAAAAAGGTCAACCTGTATTGATTGGTACAGCTTCTATTGAAAAATCTGAATTAGTTCATAATAGACTTAAAAATGCTAAAATTCCTCATAATGTATTAAATGCTAAAAATCATGAACATGAAGCTCAAATTATTTCTGAAGCAGGTAAAAAAGGGGCTGTAACTGTTGCTACTAATATGGCAGGACGGGGTGTTGATATAAAACTAACTGATGAGATAAAAGCTCTAGGTGGTTTATATATTTTAGGTACAGAGAGACATGAGAGTAGAAGAATTGATAATCAGCTCAGAGGGCGAAGTGGACGACAAGGTGACCCAGGGGGTTCTCAATTTTATTTAAGTTTAGATGATAATCTTTTAAGAATTTTTGGTGGTGAAAAAATCCGTAATATTATGAATAAACTAGGAGTTGAAGAGGGTGAGTATATAGATTCTAAAATTGTAACTCGTTCTGTAGAAAAAGCTCAAACCAAAGTAGAAAATATGCATTATGAGTCAAGAAAAAATATCTTGGAGTATGATGATATTGCTAATCAACAACGAAAATCTATTTATAGTTTTAGAAATCAACTGCTTGACCCAGAGTATGATATTGATGCAAAAATTAGAGAAAATAGAATAGTATATGTGGATTATCTGCTTACTCAATCTGATATTTATGATGGTACTCCAAGCGAAGATTTTAATTTGGATAGACTCAAAGAGTTACTCAATACTCAATTAGGTATAGATTTTGACAAAGAGATATTTGAGGGTAAAGATTATGATGATATAAAAACTGCACTTATTAATATATTAGAGCAAAGTTATGAAGAGAAGATGGCACCACTCTCACCAGAGCAGAGAAGTGAAGTACAGAGAGTTTTATATCTGCAAGTTCTTGACCCACAATGGCGAGACCACTTATATGAGATGGATGTACTCAAAACTGGTATTGGGCTAAGAGGTTATAACCAAAAAGACCCACTTACTGAATATAAAAAAGATAGTTATAATCTATTTATGCAACTTATTGAGAGAATTAAAATAGAAGCTATAAAAACACTTCAACTAGTACAATTTAATTTTGAGTCTCCAGAAGAGGAGCAACGAAAAATGGAGGCAATCTTAGATGAGCTAGAGTCTGACCTCGAAAATGCTAAAACAAATGAAGAAGATATGGTACAAGCAGAATTTGAAGAGGGTGAAGCACCTATACGAAAACCAATTAGAACAGAAAAGAAACCAAAAAGAAATGACCCCTGTCCATGTGGAAGTGGTAAAAAATACAAACAGTGTTGTGGCAAAAGTGGACCTAAAAAAGGTCTCTTGGCATAGCTAGATGAAATCTAATAAAAATTTTGTTCATAAAATCATTAGACATTATCTAAAGTATGATAGAGATAATCCTTTTATTTTTATCTCTTCACTTTTGGCATTTTTGGGAATTGCAGCAGGTGTTATGGTATTAATGTTGGCAATGGGTATTATGAATGGTACACAAAAAGAGTTTCAAAAACGGCTTTTTGTTATGAACTATCCTTTAACTATTATACCTATGGCTTACAATAATGCTAATCAAACACTAGTTGACCAACTCCAAGAAAAATTTCCAAATATAAAATTAAGTCCTTATTACACTACCCAAGTTATTAGTAAGAGTGGTTCAAATGTTAATGGTTCAATATTATATGGTGTAGATTTTAAGAAAGAGGCTCAGATTAATGAGGTTTTTGCTAAAGCACTTAAAACAACTCTCTCAACAAAAAGTAAATATAAACTTATAGTAGGAGAGACACTTATACAAGAGATGGGTATTTATAAAGGTCAAAAATTGATACTCTATTTTTCTGAACAACAAGCAATAGGTTTTGGAACTATGCCATTGCAAAAAAGATTTATAATTGATAGTACATTTGACTCTGGACTAAAAGCTTATGACAAAGCAATTATATATACAACCCAAAAAGCATTTCATAAAGTTCTAAAAAGACCAGAAGGTATATATGATGGTATTCATATCTATTCAAAAGATGCTATGAATGATATAAAGAAAATCAAAAAGTTTTTAGCTCAAAATGGTTTATCTAACAAAGTACTAATAGAGGGTTGGTGGGAACAAAATTCTAGCTTTTTTGCAGCAATGGAGATGGAAAAACATGCACTATTTTTTGTACTATTATTGATTATTATAGTAGCCTCACTAAATATTATATCCTCACTCTTAATGACTGTTATGAGCAGAAGAAGTGAAATCGCTCTTATGAGAACACTTGGAGCTACTACACTAGAGATAAAACGAATATTTTTTAAATTAGGTGTAATTGTAGGAGTGAGTGGTATTATAGTTGGTACAATTTTAGGTTTCGTAGGTAAATGGGTATTAACTACTTTTGATATTATTCATCTCTCTGCTGATGTATATGGATTTTCGAAGTTACCTATAGATTTGACTGTGATTGATTTTATATCTATTATTATTGGTACATTTGTAATTGTAATTTTGTCTTCATTCTATCCTGCTTATAAGGCTTCATCTACTGACCCATTGACTGTTTTACGAAATGAATAGCCTCCTCATAATTATTTATATTTTCGTTTAGCTGTTCAGTATATACTCTATCCAAAATAATTTTGAACTCTTTGGATGGAGTCAATCCCAAATTAATTAAATCTCGTCCTTGTATTAGTGGTTTTAGTGGTTTATTATAAACTTCAAGCTCTTTTGCTTTTTGAAGTAACCAATCTCCTGCTGGATATACTCCACTAAGGGATTGAGGTGTAGTTCTCCCTAAAAAATCAGCTCTAGCTATAGTTACAACCTCTTCTATATTTATTTTAGTAGATAATTTTTTTATAGTTTTATTTTTGGCATGACCTTTAAAATATCTAGTGGGTATCATATGATATTCAACTAATAAGGCAATATCTTTTATAAAATTATGCTCATCTGTCAATTTATATAGAAATCTCTTTGTAGGTTCAACTCCTGCTAATTCATGACCCAAAGCCGATATTCTATCAGGTTTAATTTGGGTATGTGTAGCTTTTCCTAAATCATGGCATAATACAGCAAATAGTAGTTTCAAGTCTCTTTTCTCTTCTCCTGTTTTGAGTGTTGCCATTTTATCTACAGCCATTAGAGTATGTGTCCATACATCACCCTCTGGATGCCATTTTGGATTTTGAGGAACACCTATTAGAGCTTTGAGTTGAGGATAATAGTCTATGACTCCAATATCTCGCATTAATTCAAAACCTATAGATGGTTTGGGAGCTTTTAGTAGTAGTTTTTGAAATTCTGCATATATTCTCTCTTTTGGTAACTCTTCTAATAGACCCATCTTTACCATATATTGACATAGTTTTAGTGTTTTATTAGCTAAACTATAATTAAATCTAGCACAAAACTGTATAGCTCGATAAACACGCAATGGGTCTTCTATAAATGAGTTATTATTTATATGTCTTAAAACTTTTTTTTGCATATCCTCTTTGGCATTAAATGGGTCTATAAACTTTTGCTCTTCTATATCATATCCCATGGCATTTATAGTGAAATCTCGACGCATAGAGGCCTCTTGAAAATTCATCATTCCATTACATTCTATATCAAATCCCTTATGTCCTTGTGCTACTTTTTTTTCTGTTCTAGGAAAAGAGAAATCATACTCTTGATTGTCATAAACAAATTTTAAAACACCAAAACTTTTGCCTACTAAATTTACTGAACCATAGTCTTGTAGTATCTCTTCTAATTGTTTAATAGAGTTCAATCCATATACCTCTATATCATAATCTTTGATAGGTAATTTTAGGAAATGGTCTCGAACACTTCCACCTACTATTATAGCTTTGGCATTTTGTTTTTTTAAAGTTTGAGAAATTGTTTCAATTATATTTGGTATTTTCATATTGTAATTATACTTAAAGTTTTTCATATTATAATAAACTCAAAAAACAAAGGCTAAATATTGCAATTTATAAAATTTTTTTTGGGTATTGTATTGGTACAGATAATTACAGTTATTTTGGTACTCTTATCTGATAATAGTTTAGATAGTATGGGAATATTACGATTGGCAATTCCTATTTTGGGTATATCTATGATAGTCTCTTTTTGGTTTAGTTCACTTGCTGAACACTTTAAAAAAGATGCTATAGGAAAGTTAAATAGTAATTTTGCTAAAGAGATAGAAAAGCTAAAAGTAAATGCTGAAAAAGCTAAAACCAAAGTCATAAAAGAGGCACAAAAAGATATAGCTTATGAGGCAAAAACTACCCATGCCAAAGCTAATTTCAAGGTAGGAATGTCATTTGCAGGAGTATTAGCTGTTGGAGGATTGTTTGTTTTTGCACAAATGATGACTATGGGATTACTTATGATGACTACAGCAGGTGGTGCTATAGGTGGATATTATTGGAGAGGGAAGAGATTAGGAAATAATCATCAGAACCCAAAAGAGATTGAGTTTACTGATGTTAAGGTAATAGAGTCTAAAAAATCTTAGATATTTATCTATATCGTGAGCGAGTTCCACCAAATTTAATTGTTAGTACTAGACCTAAACTATTACCACTAGCTGTTTTGGATGGGTCACTTTTGAGTTCATACTCTATAAAAGTACCTTTTAGTCCTATAGCAAAAAAATCTGTTGGTTCATATTGAATTTGTACGACACCACCTAAAGCATTATTAAACTCATCAGTAAATCGGTCATTATCAAATGTACTTTGAAGTTCAGGGCTAATATGATAGGTAAATCCAGCACCAAATTTCCAATAAGGAATTTTGATAAATCCTAGTGCTGATATGGGTATCATACTCCATGTAATATCTCCATTACTTGCACTATCACTATCAAATTTATATCCAATAAGTAGTTGTGTTTCAAAATTGGCTATAGGATTATCTATAGACATTCCCATCTCTAAGCTTAAGCCATCTCCTGCATCAATAGTATAATCATTATCATAATCATGGTCGATAGTTACAAGTTCATCTCCTCCACCTTCAAAACTTACTTGTATAACAGGTTTAATAATCTCCCCATAACTGAGCGTTATAACAATTGGTAGAATTAGTAAAAGTTTTTTGAGCATAACAGACTCCTTTCTATTTAATGATATTTAAATTATATCTAAAATATTGTGACTTTTTGTTTATATCTATATATTTTTTTTGAAATTAAAAAATACACTTAAACAGATATTTCATATTAATTTATGTTTAAATAAACTTAAAAATATGTTTAATTATTGTAAAATATGATTGAAGAAACTATATTTACATTCTTTAAAAAACTTAAAAGATAAATTATGAAAATACTATTTATAACAGACAATTTCCCTCCTGAGGTAAATGCACCAGCTACAAGAACATATGAACATTGCCAAGAGTGGATAAAAAGAGGCATTAAAGTTACAATAATTACATGTACTCCAAATTTTCCACATGGTAAAGTATATAATGGTTATAAAAATAGACTCTACCAAAAAGAGAATATAGATGGAATAGAGGTTATACGAGTTTGGAGTTATATGAGCTCAAATATTGGTTTTATAAAAAGAGTTCTTGATTACTCCTCTTTTGCATTTAGTTCATTTTTGGTTGGACTATTTCAAGAAACAGATATAATTATCGCTACCTCGCCACAGTTTTTTACAACATGGAGTGCTTATGGGCTTAGTAAGCTCAAACGAAAACCTTGGATATTTGAGTTACGCGATATATGGCCAGAGTCGATACAGAGTGTAGGAGCAATTAGGCATAAAAAAACACTTGAATTTTTGGAAAAAATTGAGTTAGGGTTATATCGAGATAGCAATAGAGTAATAGCTGTTACTGATGCCTTTAAAGATAATTTAATATCTCGTGGTATAAGTTCTGATAAAATATCTGTAGTTACTAATGGTTCAAATATGGAGCTTTTTAATATAAGAGATAAGAACCAAGAGTTAATAAAAAAGCTAAATTTAGAAGATAAATTTGTTATAGGTTATATCGGTACACATGGTATGGCTCATAGTTTGGATTTTATTATTAAAAGTATATCTAAAATAGATGATAACTCTATACATTTTTTATTTATAGGTAATGGAGCAATGAAAGAGACTATTGTTCAATTCTCTAGTGAATTAAATATAAAAAATATTACATTTTTAGACCCTATATCAAAAGAGAAAGTTCCAGACTATTTATCTATAATTGATGTCTCTTTAGCTCCTCTAAAAAAATCAGATACTTTTAAAAGTGTTATTCCATCCAAGATATTTGAAGCATCAGCTATGAGAAAACCAACACTACTTGGAGTAGAGGGTCAAGCTCAAAAGATTATAGAAAAGTATGGTGCAGGTATATGTTTTGAACCTGAAAATGAAAAAGATTTTATAGATAAAGTTTATAAACTCAAAAACAGTAAATTATTATACTCTTCTTGTCAAGATGGATGTTCTAAATTGGCTTTTGATTTTGATAGAAAGATTTTAGCAAATAAAATGTTAGAGATACTTCAAAATATAGTAGGTAAAAAAGAGATATTAGTTCCATCAAAGAAAAAAGCTCTATAGTAGCAAAGTAATTGTGATTTTTATTTTCAATGATACTCTCCTATTTTGGAGAGAGAGAATAGAATAAAAAATAGATATTTTAGATTATTATCTAAATCTATAACTTTTCTATCTTCTTTGCTTTAGAAACTCTGAATATAAGCATTTCTATTTATACCCACTCTAACCCTTGAAAGGTCTTGTATAGCTTCATTTTCTGTACTATATGGACCTATATAGAGTCGTTTTATCATCTCTCCATTTTGTATAGCATCTTGAATAATATAATTAAATCCATTTTCACTTACTTTGGCAAGGTACTCTCCATTTGGAGTTGAAAAGAAACTTCCTATTTTAATATAAAACTGTTTATATGCAATATTTTCTGGTGTAATTGATATGTTGGTATCATTATTTTCTTCTACTTTTACTACTTTAGGGTTGACAAAATGTCTTAGGTTCTTAATTGCTAAAACTTTGAACTCTCCAGCATCCTGAACTAATCTTATTTTTTGAATATCTTTTCCAGATTCATAATCATTCCAGTTACTAAATTGCCACCTTACTGTTGTCTGTACATCTATATATTCTTTGGCTCTTTTCAAAATTTTTATATAAGTCATATTATATTTTCTTCTTGACCATTTTTTATAAAATGATACCTTATTGGTACGAAGTTGCATTAGATTTAGATTTTTTTTATAAAAATATTGTTGCATGGGGAAATGATAATAGACTTGAAGTTTATCCAAAAAATTCTCTTCATCTGCCATATAAAAGTTTTTTAAAAAATTTTTAATATAAACCAAAGATGTACTATCTCCAGTGATAGGCTTTAAAAAGCGACTACTAATCCAACCCTCTATATGTTCTGCACCCATAAGATAATTGATATAACACCACTCCTGCCCTTGTTTATTATATTTACACTCTTTGATTTTAATTCCAATAGCATTATATGGTAGAAAACCTACAGCTGTTTTAGAGTTTATGATAGGCTCCATTCGTACATTTAGTTTAGTACCTCTTTTAAGATGTGTTAAACGATATTCAGTAGCATTAGAGAATTCAATAGTAATAATAAGTAGCAATATATATTTTTTCATAACAAAATTATACACTATATGATTGAAATTGATATTAAAAGATTTGATATAGTTATAAACTTAATTATTTATTAAGGCTACCCTAGCTCTAATTCCCATTCTTGTACTATATCCAACTTCTGAAAATTGTAACTTACCACTACCATCATAAATAAAAGTTGTTGGATATGCTTGTACACCAAATTTTTTAGCTAATTTTCCACTATTATCATTTATAACTGTATATGTATATTCTCTATCTTTCATAAACTTTTGTAACTCTTCATTACTACCTGAATTGACAGCAATAGTAATTATATGAACATCATCTTTCATACTATCTATATTTGGAGCTTCTAGTTTACAAGTAGGACACCATGTAGCCCAAAAATGTATTACTACAGGTTTACCATATGTTTCAAATACCACCTCTTGGTTATTAATATCTCTTTTGATAATATCAGGCAGTTGTATATCAGTATTTGGTTTACGGATATAATTTAAACAGATACTTATTACAAATATCATTAATAGTGTTATGAGTAGCTCTTTGATTATATTTTTTATCGACCATTTTTTCATATATTTAACCACCTTTCTAATATTATTTTGGCTGCTATTGAATCTATCTTACCATCTCTTTTATGACGAAACACTCCTTGTGTTAACTCTTTAGCTTCTATAGATGAGCTTTGTTCATCTTGATATACTATCTCTATACTATCCAAATCTAATAAAGAAACAAAATGTTTTATTCGTCTCTCCATCTCATTTTGGCTAGAACCACCTTTTGGTAACCCTACAACTAGTTTTTCTATATTCCACTCATACAAAAACTCTCTCACATCTCTACTAGCTTGATTGCGATTTTTACGCAATATGGCATTTTGGGGAAATACAATTTGACCATCTAAACAGATAGCCACTCCAATTCGTTTTAGTCCTACATCTATACTTGCTATTTTCATTAGTTTTTTCTCTTTACACGAACTTTTTGAGGGGCAAATAACTCTAATGCTTTTGCTACCATTGGTTCATCCAATATTGTTCTATCATTTTTCTCTTTGGCTAATTCTACACCATCATTATTAGGAGCAACATATAAGTTTTGTATTGGCTCTTCTAAAACCTTATCTATAGGAGATGGTTTATTATATTTTGTGCAGGAGGGTAACTCCTTTGAGATATTTTTGATTTTGGTTTCAAAGCCAAAAATATCTTGAACAAACATTCTGATTAGACCCCAATTATTTATAAGCATTTTCTTATCGTTATCAATAGCTGTTGACTCCCATATTAAACGATTATTGGTAAAAGAGTTATAAGTAATATTATCTTCAAAACATTGACCCAATTCATAGTTTCTATCATACAATTTAACCACTAAGTTTTTAAATAATTTTACTCCCCTATCTATTGGTTCTTCTATTTTGAGCTTCTCTACTACAACCTCTTGTTTATCCTCTATTGGTTCTATCTTTTCTACTATTTTAAATTCTTCTTTAGACTCTTCTTTTATACTCTCTTTAATAGGTTTTACTATAATTTTATTTAACTTCTCTTTTACTGAGTCCATCATTTTAAAAAGAGTCAAAGAGAGTACAAACTCACCATCTGAACCTATACTTAGTAATGTTTTTGATTCTGCTAAAACTCGGAAAAATTTCTCTATAAGCATAGGAGTAATTTTATATGAGCTACTTAATAGTAAATCTTTGAGATATAGTGATAGTTCATCTATTATCATCTCTGCTTCAAATTCAGTAGAGATAGAGATAAACTCCAATATAGCTTTTTCATCTTTTATTAAAATATTATCTATTAGATTTTCGAGAAGCGATGGCTCAATAATCCCTAACATATTTGTAGTCGTAGATATATCTATAAAATTTTTAGAGTAAACGATAGCTTGGTCTAATAGAGTTAAAGCATCTCGAACACTTCCTGCACCTGAACGAGCAATAATTGATATTGCCTCTTTTTCATATCCCACTCCTTCAAGATTAAGTATATGCTCTAAATGTTTTTCTAAAACAGGTTGAGATATTTTTCTAAATCTAAAGTGTTGTGTTCTACTTAAAATTGTAGCAGGTAGTTTCAATGGGTCTGTTGTAGCCAAAATAAACTTCACAAAAGCAGGAGGCTCTTCTAATGTCTTTAAAAGAGCATTAAAAGCCTCTTTGGTTAACATATGAACCTCATCTATAATAAAAATCTTGTATCTTCCAACTGCTGGTTTATATTTGGTATGCTCTATTAGTTCTCTTATATCATCAATCTTACGATTAGATGCTCCATCCATTTCGATTATATCTATATGTCGCCCATCATTTGCCATAATACAACTAGAACATATACCACAAGGGTGTGCCGTAGCCCCTTTTTCGCAAAGTAGAGCTTTGGCAAATATACGAGCTGTAGAGGTTTTACCACTACCTCTAAGCCCAGAAAACAGATAAGCATGAGATAATCTATTACTCTCTAAGGCTAAACTAAGTGTTTGAGAAACTGACTCTTGACCTATAAGGTCTTCAAATGTGGCAGGACGATATTTCCTTGCTAAAGCTAATGACATACAGACTCCTTTGTAAATCAAATTATAGTCAAATATCACTTGTGGTATAATTTGTCAAAAAATTATTAGGAGTATAAATGAGATGGGAAGATAGAGACCAAAGTAGTAATGTGGAAGATAGAAGAGATAGTGGAAGCAGTAGTAGTGGTGGTGGACGAGGTATGCCATCTATGAGTACTATGATGTTTTTATGGCCAATAGTTCGACCTCTACTTAAAACTAAATTTGGTTGGGCTATTATTGGTGCAGGTGCTTTATTGTATTTTTCAGGGTTTAATCCATTATCTAATTTGACAGTTGGAAATAGTACAACAACACATATAAATAAAAAGGCAGATGATAAAGAGGCAAGGTTTATCTCTACAGTTCTAAGAGATACAGAGATAGTGTGGAGTGATATATTTAAAGAACATGGTGCAACCTATCATATGCCTAAAATGGTACTATATCGTGGTTCAACCAAAAGTGGATGTGGACAAGCATTAGCTCAAATGGGACCTTTTTACTGTCCTGCTGACCAAAAGGTATATTTAGATTTAGGATTTTTTGATGAATTAGCCAAAAAACATAATGCATCAGGAGATTTTGCACAAGCGTATGTATTAGCTCACGAAATTGGTCATCATATCCAAAATATGCAAGGAACACTAAACAAAGTACAAAAACTCAAACAACAAGCAAGAGGTCAAAAATATGAAAATCGGTTACAAGTTCGTGTAGAACTTCAAGCAGACTGTTATGCAGGAATTTGGGCAAACCATGCAAATAAGAAATTTAATATGCTAGAAAAAGGTGATATAGAAGAGGCTTTAAATGCTGCATCATCTATTGGTGATGATACTTTACAAAAACAGGCACAAGGATATGTAGTACCTGATGCATTTACTCATGGAACTTCAGCTCAAAGGGTTGAGTGGTTCAAAAAAGGTTTTAGTACTGGAAAATTAAAAGATTGTAATACTCAATTATAGTATTTGTGGGTTAAAAAACCCACACTATAAGATTTAATTTATAGGTTTTTGTGCAATTAATAGAGTAGAAATCCCCATACTAAAAGATTTAGTATATTTCATCTCTAATCCTACATCCTCCAACTCATGAGCTAACATATCTGTAGTCAAAAACTCCTCAATAGAGTCTGGCAAATATTTATAAGCCTCATAATTTTTTGAAATCAATCCTCCAATTCTAGGTAATATATTTTTCATTCCAAAATCTACAATTTTATCGATAATACCACTTCTATCTTGTTTAGTAAACTCTAAAATAACCACAATTCCACCTGGTTTTAAAGCTCTATAGAACTCATGAAGAGCTTCAACTCTATCTACTACATTTCTTATACCATAAGATATAGAGATAATCTCTGTACTATTATCTTCTACAGGTAACTCTTGAGCTTTTCCCTCTAAAAATTGAGCAAAATCTATCTTTTTTCTAGCCACTTCTAGCATACCAACAGATGGGTCAACACCTACAAATTTTTTAACCACTACACCATGTTTATCTGCATACTCTTTCCAAAATAGAAGTAAATCCCCAGTTCCACAAGCTACATCTGTTATTTGGTCTATATTTTTATTATCTAATATATCAAAAGCTCTATCACAACCCTTTCGTCGCCACTGCTTATCTATTCCCATGCTCAATACTCTATTTGCCAAATCATAAGTTGATGCTATATCATCAAACATTCCTACAATTTTATCTTGTTTTTCTCTTTTATCTATCTGATTTTCCAAAAGTCTAATCTCCATATTATTGATTAGTGTTATTATAGGTAATTTTTTTTTCAGATTGCTTATGATTAAGAAGATATAAACGATTATACAATCTATTTTATACTATAATCTCTCTAAAAGAAAAAACAGGAGTTAACATGTTAAAAAAAATATTCTATATAATATTTATATTTATAACGACTATTCAAGCCCAAACAATTGATTTGGGCAGAGCAGACTGTAATGCTACAGCCAAAGAGTATCCAAATTTTTTTGCCTCATTTGACAAAGCTTTTATAGGCATTCCAAAAGGTGTTTTGGGTAGAGCTAAGCCTTTTTATGGAACTTATGAACAAGCCTTAATCAAAATACCAAATCTCAAAAAATATACAAAAAAACTACCAACAGTGGTATATATGCAAGGTTCAGAGGAATTTAATAGTAGTATAGAGTTTAGTAAATGGATAACAGAAGCAGGATATATCTTTTTTGCTCCTAATAGTTATACTAGTTCAAATAGACCAATATATAGCTCACCTGTACCCAAAATAGTTTATGAACAAGTTCATGCTTACCGTCAAGCAGAAATTGATTTATTTGTTAAAAGATTAGGTGAATTACCTTTTGTTGATACCCAACGAATGTTTTTAATGGGATTTGCAGAGGGTGCATTGGCTGCTGCTAGATATAGTGGAAATGAGTTTGTAGGACGAATTGTACTTGGATGGAGTTGTGAACCTAGCTACTTTACAGATTATCCTAAAGTAGGAGCAAAAGAGAGTGACCCATTTTTAAATATTATAGGAAGAGATGACAAATATTTTGGCACTCAAAATCCTTGGAATAATAAATATGATAATAAAGGACATTGTGGTGATGCACTATTTAGATTTACTAATGCAAAGGTAGTTTTATTACCAAATACAGGTCATAAGCTTATAAATAATCCTTTTGTCAAAAATGAAATACTAAGCTTTATTCAACTATTCAAGGATTATAAAATAGTCAAAAAAGTACAAAAATCTGATATTACTAAATAGTTATGCTACAATAACGCAAAAATAAAAATTTGCGTTAAAGTAGTATAATGGCTAAAAAACTAATAGAAAAAGCACCAAATGATTTTCAACTCTCTTCTAAAAATATAGAACAACTACACAATATATTAGGTCAGAACAAACAATATAGTGAGCTAATGCACTATTTTACCAAATATCAAGATACTGATAATAAAGGTCGGTATCTATATTGGGATGAGTTTCGTTGGCGTGTGGACAAAGATGATAATCCACAAATGGCATGGTGGTCAACCAAAATGATGCGTATATTTAAACTAAAAGAGATAGAGCTATATGATAAGAATGAACATAGCTTCTCTTTTTGTATTCCTGATTCACTTCAAGCTAAACTATATAAAATATACAACTTTTCTCGTCAAGGAATTGTACCTCATAATTCGCTTAAACAAAATTTTCTTATATCATCTCTTATTATGGAAGAGGCTATTAGTAGTTCTCAATTAGAAGGTGCAATAGTGACGCGTAGAATAGCTAAAGATATGTTGACACAAGAGAGACCACCCAAAAGTGAAGATGAGCAGATGATACTCAATAACTATATGTTAATGAAAGAGCTAAAACGAGTCAAAAATGAGAATTTGAGTATAGATATAATATTATCGTTTCATAAAATAGCAACTAAAAACTGTACAGAAAATGGTGTAATTCCAGGAGAATTTAGAACTACCAATGATATATTTATAACAAATGGAATAGATGGTGAAGTAGTACATACTCCTCCTTGTTATACTCAGATACCTGAAAGATTGGCTCAAATTTGTATCTTTGCTAATGATAATCACAATGGAGATGGTGGTACAATATTTATAGACCCTGTAGTCAAAGCAATTATATTGCATTTTATGATAGGATATGAACATCCATTTAGTGATGGTAATGGACGAACAGCTAGGGCTATATTCTATTGGTATATGCTTAAAAACGGATTTGATTATTTTGAATATATCTCTATATCCAAATTTCTAAAAGATGCTCCTAAAAAATATGGAATGAGTTATCTATATAGTGAGATAGATGATAATGATTTAACATATTTTATATATTATCAAGTAGATATAATTATTAGAGCAATAGATGAACTATTAGGCTATCTACAAGCCAAAAGTCGTGAGTTTGAAGAGATTGCGATACTATTATCAGACTCTAAAATAGGTTCAAAGCTTAATTTTGTACAAAAAGATATACTCAAAAAATCACTCAAAACACCAGGACGCATTTTTACAGCCAAAGAGATTAGTAATGATTATGATATAGCACAAAATAGTGCTAGAAAATATCTAAATGAGATGGTTAAATATAAGATATTGGCTACATTTAAAGATGGTAGGAGAGCTAATTATATTGCATTGGCTAATATTCGTGAAGTTTTAATAGAGCAGAGATAATGAAATATTATAATATTGAGATATTCAAGCAGTTAGACCAGAGTTTTGAACAGGAGTTTATTAAATATGGTAAGCGAGTATCATTTAAAAAAAAGGATACACCATTTTTGAATGATGAACTATTTTCATATTTTTATATTGTACTTAAAGGTAAAATAAAAAATTATCAAATAAACCTACAGAGTGCAAAAGAACAGACTCTATTTATCTATAGACAAGGGGATATGTTTGATACTCTTATACTATTAGATAGTAAAAAACATGATGTATTATATGAGGTTTTAGAAGATAGTGAACTATTAGAGTTACCTATAGAAAAAGTTCGTGAGTGGCTACGGACAAATGAACAATTTAATCGACATTTTTTTCCATATCTTGCTTCACAAATGAGACATACAGAGGAGTTAGCTAGTGATTTATCACTATATAGTACTTTGGAAAGATTATCTAAACTTCTACTTCAAAATATCGACCCAAATGATAAATATCATTTCAAACTATTACAAAATATGTCACAAATAGAGATAGCTAATCTAATAGGAACAATCAGACATGTAGTCGAAAGACATATTAAAAAACTACAAAAAGATAATATTATCAAAAAAGATAAAAAAAATATATTTATTAAAGATATAGATAAACTACTGTCAGAGACAAAACAGCTTCTTTTAGAGTAAAAATTACAAAAATGCTACTAAAGTTGCATCTTTTTTTCCTCTACATAATATATAATTCCACTATATTTAGTTTATACAACTAAATAATATAAACCCAAAAAAGGATAAATTATGTTAGTAAGAAGATATGAACCATTTAATGATATTAGAAAAAGTTTTGATTTGGTTAATCAAATTATAAATTCTGTTGAAAAAAAAGTAGATACTACTCAGACATTGATTGATTTTATTCCAAAAGTAAATACTAGAGAGGGTAAATCAGCCTATCATATAGAAGTAGAGTTACCAGGGATTAAAAAAGAAGATGTAGATGTAAAAGTAGATGGTAATATATTGACTATATCAGGAGAGAGAAAAATCAAAGATGAGGTCAAAGAAGAGGATTATTATAAAGTAGAAAGTAGATATGGAGAGTTCTCAAGAAGTTTTACCTTGCCTGAAAAGGTAGATGTAGAGAATATTCATGCAGAGTCTGATAATGGTATAGTAGAGATAGTTATTCCAAAATTAACTATAGATACAAGTAGCAAAAAAATTGAGATTAAATAAGGAGAGAGCTATGAGTAATATTAAAGCAAAAGCAAAAGAGATAATAGAAAATGTGGAAGATAAAGTAGAAAAAGGGGTAGAAGTTGTTAAAGAGACTTTTGATAATGTAGCTAGACATTTACCTTTGGCTAATTTTGCTCGACATAATAGTGATAGCTATGATATTGAAATAGATTTTCCAGGTGTCAAAAAAGATGATATTGAGATAAAAATAGAAGATGATTATCTAACAGTTAATGCAGTTAGAAAAACTAAAAATGAAGTAAATGAGGATGATTACTATCTATGTGAAAGTAATTTTGGTTTAATTTCAAGAAGTTTTATCTTACCAAAAGATGTAGATAGAGATAATATCTCTGCTCATTTAGAAGATGGAAGATTATATATCTCATTAGAAAAAGAAGAAGCTAGAAAAGCAAAAAGTATATCTATAAAATAAGAGATAAGGAGATAAGATGTTAAAAAAAATAGTTACAATAACACTGTTAGCATTAGTACCAATAGTTTCAATTCAAGCAGATACAAATATAACCAAAGACCCTTTTGCAAATGACCCTATATATAGGGATTTTCAAAAACTTCAGAGTGATATGAATAAGATATTTGAAAATTTTCATAAAGAATTTTTTAATAATATGAGTATTCCTCAAATTCCTGCTAATATAGATAATGGATTTTCTATATCTGTAAAAACTGATGTAATTGACAAAGGTGACCATTATGAGGTTAAAGCTGATTTACCAGGAGTTGAACAAAAAAATATAAATGTCAAAGTCAAAAATAATATATTATCTATAGAGGCAAAAACTCAAAAAAGTGAAGAAAAGAAAAAAGGAGATAAAATCATAAAACAAGAGAGATTTGTAGGTAGTTTCTATCGTGCTATGAGTTTGCCAAATGATGCAGATAGTGATAAAATGACTACTAATTATAAAAATGGTGTATTGAGTGTAAATATTCCTAAGAAAAAATAGACATTAAGCACAGATTAAAACTGTTTTAGCAATGATAGTAGGAGATAAAAATAGTAATATTTCCTACTATAAAAAATCTCTAAACAAGAGGCTTAAATCCTACAAGAAAATAGTTCCGACATTTTTAAAATAGACAAAACTCTACAAAATAGCTTGAAATAGTTCATTTTTATTATCTTAGAGTTTTTTAAGTCCCTAACTATATAATTGTACCAATACTTTTCTAAATGGAATATCAATGATACAACTAACAAATTTAACAAAAAGTTTTGGTGGACAGACACTTTTTCGAAATATTAATCTAAAAATGAGTTCTAATCAAAAAATAGGACTAATAGGGCGAAATGGTTCGGGTAAATCAACTTTATTTAAAATCATATTGAATGAAGAGAGTCATGATGAGGGTGATATTAGTATCCCCAAAAACTATAAAATAGGAACTCTGCGTCAACATATTAGCTTTTCTAAAAATACAGTTAGAGAAGAGTGTTCTCAAATTCTTAGTGAAGATGAGCAATATAACTTCTATAAAATAGAAAAAATACTCTTTGGTTTAGGATTTACTACTGAAGATTTGGATAAAAACCCACTAAGTTTCTCAGGGGGGTATCAAATTCGTATAAATCTAGCTAAGCTTTTAGCTACTGAACCTAATATGTTATTATTAGATGAACCTACTAACTACCTAGATATTTTATCTCTTCGTTGGCTCAAACGATTTATTCGTGAATTTGATGGTGAAGTTATACTTATTACCCATGACCGTGAGTTTATGGATGAAGTAACTACTCATACTATGGGGATACAGAGAAAATCTCTATTTATTATTAAAGGTAATACAAAAAAATATTATGAGACCTTAGCTTTGCAAGATGAAACTTATGAAAAAACTCGTCAAAATCAGGAGAGAAAGAGAAAAGAGTTAGAAGAGTTTATAGCAAGAAACAAAGCTAGAGCATCTACAGCATCATTGGCACAATCCAAAGTCAAGATATTAGAGAAAATGGATGAGATGGAGAACCTATCAAGTGAGCATAATCTATCATTTAATTTTAACTACAAAGATACTCCTACTAAAGTAATTCTCCGTGTAGAGGATTTGGGATTTGGATATAAAATAGATGAACCACTTTTTGAAAATCTCTCCTTTGATTTAGAAAAAGGTAAAACCCTAGCTATTATTGGTAAAAACGGTAAAGGGAAATCAACCCTACTCAACTATATAGCAGGAGAGTTACCTAAACAACAAGGTAAAATTTCAGCTCACCCATTAACAGCTATTGCACACTTTGGACAAACTAATATAGAGCGACTCCATATCCAAAATAGTATAGTTGATGAGATAAGTTCAGTTGATAAGCAATTAGGTATTGCACAAGTTAGAAGTATATGTGGCAATATGATGTTTTCAGGAGATTTGGCTGATAAAAAAATATCTATACTATCAGGTGGAGAGAGAAGTAGAGTTATGCTTGGAAAAATAATTGCAACACCAACCAATCTACTACTACTAGATGAACCTACCAACCATTTAGATATGCAATCTATAGAGTCACTTTGCAGTGCTATAGAAGAGTTTGAAGGGGCTACTATTATGGTTACTCACTCGGAGATGTTATTAAATAGACTAGCAGATGCGTTGATTATCTTTCATAAAGGAAAGGCAGAATATTTTGATGGAACATATAACCAATTTTTAGAAAAAATTGGTTGGGAAGAAGAGGGAGATATAAAACTACAAAAAACAAAAGTTCAAAAACCCAAAATAGATAAAAAAGAGTTGAAAAAACAGCGAACAGCAATTATACAAGCACGAAGTAAAGAGTTGGCAACTCATAAAAAAGAGTTGGAGTTTTGTGAAGAGAAAATTATAGAACTAGAAGAGCAACTTGAAGAGAAAAATCAACTACTCCAAGAGGCATCAAATCAAAATAATAATAGTGCTATGATAGAATACTCACAATCTATAGGTCAAATACAAAATGAGATAGATGAGCTATTTGAGAGACTTGAAATTGCTAGTGAAGTAGTAGATAAAATTGAGAATAGATATAAAGTTGAATTAGAAAAATTAATTTAAAATATTAATATTTGTATCACATAGTATCAATCCAATATAAAAGATATTTATTTAAATTTTTTTTTATTAATAATATACTCTTTTTCTGATACAATAGTATCCATAAAAATAAAAGGGAATTATTATGGAAGTATCTTATAAAGATAAATTACGATTAGTTAGAGATGAACAGTGTAGCAGTTCTTTTATAGAAAAAGAGAATATAAAATCTATTTTTCAAAAAGGATTATTCATAGCAATAGTACTATTTATACTTATATATCTATCTAAACTTTAGAGAAGTTTAGATAGATTTTATCTCCAGTAACTCTTTTAAAATCTCTTCGGCTTCATCTTCGGGCATATTATTTGCATCTATCTCTGCTACTATATCTTTGCACTCACTATGCATCTCTTGAAGCTCTTGAAGCTCCTCTTTATCATCATTAGATGCCATTTTAGCTTTTTCTATTGTATAGAATAGCTCATCAATTGTCTCTTCAAGGTCAGGGATTACTTCTGAGTTTAGTAAATTTTTTAATTTTTCTATAGTTTTCAATTTTTTCCTTATAGTGTGGGTTTTTCAACCCACCAAATATAATTAATTTAACTTTTGCTTACATACTACAAGCACTAACACCAGGAGGTGTTGTAGGTTGAACAGCAGAGTTATCAGCTCCACCATCTTCATTTACTTTATCAATAAATTCCAATAGTTCACTAGCTGCTTTTTGGTATCTCTTTGCCGTCTCACTATCTGGCATATGATAAGTTACAGGCATACCTGTATCTCCACCAACTCTAATAGCAGGTTCTATTGGAATTCTAGCAATTACATTAGTATTATACTCAACAGCAACTGGTTCGGTTGTACCCATACCAAAGATATCTGACTCTGTCTCACACTCTGGACAGATAAAGCCACTCATATTTTCAATAATACCAGCAGTTGGAATATGAAGTTTTTGGAACATATCTAAACTTCTTCTACTATCATCTAGGCTAACCTCTTGTGGAGTTGTAACTGTAATACCTGCTGTAACTGGGACTGATTGAGCTAAAGTAAGTTGAGCATCACCAGTTCCTGGAGGCATATCTATAACCAATACATCTAGCTCTGACCATAAAATATCTCGCAAGAACTGCTCAATTGCTTTCATAATCATAGCACCTCTCCATATTAGAGATTGACCATCTTCCATCAATGAACCCATAGACATAACCTCTACACCATAAGCTTTTAGAGGCATAACTTTGTTTCCTTGAATTTCAGGTTTTTGTTCATTTAAACCCATCATTCGAGGAATATTTGGTCCATAAATATCAGCATCAAGTAATCCTACTTTTTTACCTTGCATTGCCATAGCAACAGCCAAGTTAACAGAAGTAGTAGATTTACCAACTCCACCTTTACCAGAGCTAACCATTACAAAGCTTTTAACCTGAGGAGCAATGTTTTTACCACTTACAGAGTTACTCATCTGTTTTGGTGCTTGTGGAGCTTTAATATTTACATCTATATTAGTAAATCCAATCTTTTTAAGCTCTACAGTTACATCATTTGTAATCTGTGCTTTTACCTCTGGTGCAGAAGATGTAATATCAACTACTAGAGATACTTTATCACCATCTATTTCTACATCTTTTACAAATCCAAAGGTTACAATATCTTTTGTAAATCCAGGATAAGTTACATTTTTCAATGCTTCTAAGAGATTTTCATTCGTCATCAAGACTCCTATATTTTATTTTTATACTTTTATACTTTATTATCTAAAAGTAAGCTTATCTGATTGAGTTTTTTTTCTATTTTTTTTAAATCTATAACTTCTTGGGAAGAAAACATCAAAATAACATTTGGGTTATAGATTAACACTTAAATTTAGATTAATATATTTTTATGCTAAAATTATCCAAAAATATTGGAATAAATAATGAGAGCAATGATATTATCGGCAGGATTAGGTACACGAATGAGACCTCTAACTAACCATACCCCAAAACCACTACTAAATGTAGGAGGTAAACCATTGATTGTATGGCATATAGAGAGGCTAAGAGAGGCAGGATTTGTAGATATAGTTATTAATGTAGCTTATTTAGGTAATCAGATTATAGAGTATTTGGGAGATGGTTCAAAATATGGTGTAAATATAAAATTTTCTGATGAACAAAAGGAGGGAGGCTTGGAGACAGCAGGTGGAATTATAAAAGCTTTGCCCCTTCTTAGTGATACCTTTTTGGTTATCAATGGAGATATTTGGACAGACTATCGTTATAATAATCAGTTTCAACTTTATAATGATATTTTAGCTCATTTGATTTTAATAGATAATCCTCCTCATCATCCTAATGGGGATTTTAGATTAGATAAAACAGAGCAAAAATATACTTTTTCAGGGATAGGATACTATTCCAAAAAGCTTTTTGAAGGATTAGAGTATGGCAAAAGAGCCTTAGCACCTCTACTATTTCAAGCTATAGAAAATAAGGTATTGACTACAGAATATTACAGTGGGAAATGGTATGATATTGGAACTCCACAACGATTAGCACTTTTGGATAATCAACTCAAAAATCAATAAAAAACAGATAATTCAGCTTTATATTATTTTTTCTAAGTTATAAATGCATTATCAACTCTTGGGGTGCTATCATATATTTGATTGCTGAGATTTACCCATAGAACTTGAACTGGATAATTCTAGCGTAAGGAAGAGATTTTAAATACTATTATTTTTGCTTATTTATCTTCTTTTCCTTTTATTATTAAAAAAGAGGAAACTATGACAAAATCATATAAAGACACATTAACAACTTCAAATGAACTTATAACGAGAAAACCACTACCTGCTTCCAAAAAAGTATATCTAAAAGGTAAAATACATAAAAATATTAGAGTACCTATTCGTGAGATATCACTAAGTAATAATACAAAACTAGGTGTTTATGACACTTCAGGTGTATATACTGACCCATCAGTCCAAATTGATGTAGGATATGGTATTCCTGCTATTCGTAAAGATTGGATAGAAGCTAGAAAAGATATAGAAGAGTATAAGGGTCGAATTATGGCTCCTAAAGATAATGGATACTCTACTGATGAACAGCTAGAATTTGTGACAGCTGGTTCAAAAGGATTGGTACGAACTCCACTTATAGCCAAAAAGGGTAAAAATGTAACTCAACTTCACTATGCACGGCAAGGTATTATCACTCCAGAGATGGAATTTGTAGCTATCCGTGAAAACCAAAACTTGGCAATGAGTAAAGAGTATCTAAGTGACCCCAAAAGAGAAGCTAGACTCAAAGGTAATAGTATGGGTGCAAATCTACCACAAGAGATTACACCTGAATTTGTACGAAAAGAGATAGCTGAGGGTAGAGCTGTTTTGCCTGTAAATATTAATCACCCTGAAGTTGAACCTATGATTATAGGTAGAAATTTTTTAGTTAAAGTCAATGCAAATATAGGTAATTCTGCTACCTCATCATCAATTGCTCAAGAGGTAGAGAAGATGGTATGGTCAACTAGATGGGGTGCTGATACTGTTATGGATTTATCAACTGGCAAAAATATCCATACAACTAGAGACTGGATTTTGAGAAACTCTCCTGTTCCTATTGGGACTGTTCCTATCTATCAAGCACTTGAAAAGGTAAATGGAGTTGCCCAAAATCTTACTTGGGAAGTGTTCCGTGATACTCTTATCGAACAAGCAGAACAAGGTGTTGATTATTTTACTATTCATGCAGGGCTTCTACTTCATCATGTACCAATGACAGCCAAAAGAGTAACAGGAATTGTGAGCCGTGGTGGTTCTATTATGGCTAAATGGATGATAGCTCATCACAAAGAAAACTTCTTAAATACTCATTTTGAAGATATTTGTGAGATTATGAAAGCTTATGATATTACATTCTCTCTAGGTGATGGTTTGAGACCTGGAAGTGTAGCTGATGCCAATGATGAAGCACAATTTGCAGAGCTAAAAGAGCTTGGACGACTCACACAAATTGCTTGGAAACATGATATTCAAACTCTAATAGAAGGTCCAGGGCATGTACCAATGCATATGATAAAAGAGAATATGGATTTACAACTAGAGTATTGTCATGAAGCTCCATTTTATACACTCGGACCCCTTATTACTGATATAGCCCCAGGATATGACCATATCACATCAGGAATTGGTGCAGCTATGATTGGTTGGTATGGTTGTGCAATGTTATGTTATGTAACACCAAAAGAGCATTTGGGATTACCTGATAAAGAAGATGTTAGAGAGGGACTTATTACTTATAAATTAGCAGCACATGCAGCAGATATTGCCAAAGGTCACCCTGGTGCAAGAGCTAGAGATGATGCTATGAGTTTGGCTAGATTTGAGTTTAGATGGGTTGACCAGTTTAATATTGGTCTTGACCCTGATAAGGCTAGAGAGTATCATGATGAAGAGTTACCGACCGAAGCCTCTAAGGTGGCACATTTTTGTTCTATGTGTGGACCAAAATTTTGTTCTATGAAAATATCACAAGAGGTTCGTGATTATGCTGATGAATTAGGAACTGATATTGACAAAGCAAAACAAAAAGGTATGGATGAGATGAGTGAGATATTTAAAGAAAAAGGTTCAGAGGTTTATATCCAAGCATAAACTATAACAATAGAGTTATCTTTAGTGGGTTGAAAAACCCACACTACAAGGGGAAAAAAATGAATATAGCAATAGCAGGAACAGGATTAGTAGGAAGAGTTTTAGCCTTAAATCTTCTAAAAGATGGTCACACCATTACACTTTTTGACAAAGATACAAAAGAGGGAGTAACTTCAGCAGGTTTTACAGCAGCTGGAATGTTAGCACCTTTTGCCGAATTAGAGACAGCAGAGTCTATTATATTTGAGCTTGGTAACCGTTCTTTGGAGATTTGGGGAAATTTGATAAAAGAGGTAGGTTTATATGATGGGTTTAAACAAAGAGGAACTATTATTACAGCTCACCCACAAGATATGCCAGAACTTGAACACTTTATAAGAATGCTCAAACACAAAGTGGAAAAGGCAAAAGAGATAGAGCTATTAAACTCTAAAGAGATAGAAGAGATAGAACCTCAACTATCTAATCATAGACAAGCTTTTTATTTAAAAGATGAGGGACATATAGACTCACAAAGATTTATAGCATTTAGTACAACTTATCTCAATTCTATGCCAAATATAACTTGGATAGATAATACCCATATAGATAAGCTAGAAGCTGGAAAAGTTTTTTATAATGGGAAAGAGGAGTCTTATGATTGGGTATTTGATGCTAGAGGACTTGGAGCAAAAGAGTATTTTAGTGATTTAAGAGGTGTTAGAGGAGAGGTAATTTGGCTTGAAGCTAATGATATAGATATATCTCGTCCAACAAGATTATTGCATCCTAGATACAAAATCTATATAGCTCCAAGAGAAAATGGATGTGAGGGGATAGAGTTAGAGTACTGTAAAGATTGTAAAATAGCTCAGACTACAGGTTCTAAACGATATATCGTAGGAGCTAGTGAGATAGAGAGTGAAGATATGTCTGATATATCTGTTCGCTCTACACTTGAACTACTATCTGCTGTTTTTACAGTTCATCCAAACTTTGGAGAAGCAAGAGTAGTAAATACAGAAACAAATTGTCGCCCTGCATTTAAAGACAATCTACCAAGAATTGAAAATAGTGATAAAATCACTAGAATAAATGGACTATATAGACACGGTTATTTATTAGCTCCTGCTATTGTAGAAAAAGCTTTGAATGAGGGTATTAGAAAGGTAGTATAATGAGAATTTCAATAAATGCAGAGATAAAAGAGTTCGATAAAGAGTTTCTAACTATCCAAGAGTTATTAGAGATAATCAATTATGGTGAAGGTATAGCCATAGCATTAAATGAAACATTTATACTAAAAACAAAATATCAAGAGACAACTATAAAAGATGGAGATAGATTGGATATTCTCTCTCCAGTCCAAGGAGGATAGAGTGGAAAAGTGGAAAATAGAAGGAAAAGAGTTTGATAGCAGATTAATGATAGGTTCAGCACTATACCCATCACCAGAGATTATGGAAAAATCAATTATAAATTCAGGCTCACAAATAGTAACTCTAGCTTTGCGAAGACAGAGTGCAACTAATCTAAAAGATGGTAATCAATTTTGGGATATTATCAAAAATTTAAATGTTACAGTATTACCAAATACAGCAGGTTGTCACACAGCCAAAGAGGCTATAACTACAGCTCTAATGGCTAGAGAGATTTTTGAAGTTGATTGGGTTAAACTAGAGGTTATAGGAAATCAATACAATCTACAACCAGACCCTTTTGCATTGATAGAGGCTACCAAAATTTTAATAGATGAGGGTTTTAGAGTATTACCATATATGACAGATGATTTGGTTTTGGCTCAAAGATTAGCAGATTTGGGATGTACAACTCTAATGCCGTGGGGTTCGCCAATTGGAACAGGTAGAGGACTTATGAACCCATATAATCTAAGAACCATTAGAGAGCAATTTCCCAATCTGAATTTAATAGTTGATGCAGGAATTGGCAAACCATCAGATGCTATAGAGGCTATGGAGCTTGGATTTGATGGAGTATTATTAAATTCAGCAGTAGCACTAGCACAAGAGCCTATTCTAATGGCAGAGGCATTTAAACATGCTATATATGCAGGACGACTTAGCTTTGAGGCTGGAGCTATGCAGACTAGAGATATGGCTTCTCCATCTACTCCTACTGTAGGAACTCCATTTTGGCATCAGTTTAGTTGATTTTTTAGTTATAATTCTATATGAATTATTTTAAAAACCTAAATCTTCCAAAAGAGCTACTCCAAAACCTATCAATATTAGGTTTTGAGCAGTTAAAAATTAATGCAAATAACGCAATAAAATCACTTTATTTTATTGTTAAACAACATTATTTTAAACATTATATAATATAAAAGATTGTAAAATACATATGTTTGAATTTGTTATTTAGATATTAGTTATGCACCATATAAAGCGAAATCCAAGCATATATTATGTAACTAATAGATATTTAAGTTAAAAAACAATATAATATCACTTGTATTAACAATTAGAGACAAAAGAGCAGTACAATCTTTACTCTTAAAAACAGGTAGGTTTTACCATTTGATGGTGTTTGT
>Ga0256913_10000219_pt1 | contig 28365 bp, 12 predicted proteins | sample Axial_MatmetaG_FD_185970 | JGI IMG/M metagenome (GOLD analysis project Ga0256913, IMG submission 185970) | Deep-sea worm associated microbial mat communities from Axial Seamount, Juan de Fuca Ridge, Pacific Ocean - Axial_Mat | ecosystem: Environmental > Aquatic > Marine > Oceanic > Microbial... | reverse complement strand
CGGATTGTCTTATAAAAGAGTAGATCCTTTATATACATCTTTCGGTGCACAATATTTTTACAATGATTTTGAAAATACAACCGTCAATACATCATTGAAGCTTCTGAAAAGCAAAATAAGACTTAAGGGTTCCTACGGTTTGCAAAGGAATAACCTGAGCAACCTTCGATCAATTTCAAATTACAGAACCATCGGTTCCGCCAATATTTTTGTGCTGGCAAACAAGCACCTGAGTATAAATGCAAGGTATTCCAATTATCAAAATGAACAAAAAAACGGTTTTTTGATTTTAAATGACACTTTGCGTCTGGCTCAGGTAAATGAAAGATTTTCGGTATCACCCGGATATAATTTCGGAAATAAAGAAATCAAACACAGTATAAGATTAACAAGCAGTTACCAAAAATTCAATTTCACTAACAATCCCAATATCACCGTTAAAAACAATAATATAAAAAGCGTTTTCCTCAATTATTCATTAAAACACAAAGAATCAAAAACCGGATTTAAAATTGGCTTTAATTACAATAATACACATTACAACACCAAAGATAATACAAGATTCGGAATTAGTCTTGGTGGTAAAAAACAACTTCTGAACAAAAAATTAAGACTTAGATTGAATACTTCATTCAACAAAGTTTATACAAATGGACAAAGCGACGGTAATATTTTTTCTGCACGGTTTTCAAGTAATTATACACTTGATAAAAAGCAAAAATTGACATTCAATTTTTCCTGGATGAACAAAAACACAAGCTTACAAAAAGCCTATTCTCAAATAAGGGGAAGATTTTCGTATTCTTTAACATTTTAAAACAAAAAAATCTGAAAATGAAAAAAAATACACTTAAAAGAATATTGACGATTATCTTAATTATTATTATCAGTATCGCAAGTAAAAAAAATATTTTTGCTCAAGATATATCAATAAATGTACTTCTTGAACAGCCCTACCCTCTTGAACTCTCAGCCTATACCGATTTGGGAGACAGACTGATAGTTAATATCACCAATACTTCTGCCGGTTCACACAATATAAGATTTGAGTTGAATATTTCAGGCCCGAACGGTTTGGAATTGCCTGCTCATAGCGATTTATCAAATCCCTTTAATATCGAAAGCGGACAAACCGTTGAAATGAATGGTGACGAACTATGGGAATATATAAACTTCAGTGAAGAAGATGTAGAATTCGGAGATTACTCTCGAGAAGATATTATGACCAGCGGCATGTTACCTGAAGGCGAATACAATTTATGTCTTTCAGCTTTTGATTTGGAATCAGGAGAAAGACTGTCAAACGGTGAACCTGATGATTGCTTTACTTTTAATCTGAATTATGCAGAAAGACCCATTATTATTTTGCCCGAAAACGAAAGCGATATTCCCGCAAATGAAATAGACAGATTAACCGTTTCCTGGACAGATCCTGCTTTTGCCATGTTTGGAAGTGAAGACATAGATATACAATATACAATACAATTGATTGATGTTGAAGATACCGATTACCCTGATGTTCCTGCCGAAGAACTGTTTGCTCCGGATGCAACTATATTTTTTGAAGACATAACCGAGGATGAAGGTAGTGGTTTCACTACTTATATTATTGATGATGCAGGATTTGAATTGGGACATACCTATGCCATTCGTATTACCGCTCAAGACCTTAACAATCATATAGCATATCAATATGGTGGTCACAGCGAAGTTAATATTTTCACTATAACAGGAGGTAGTTCCGTTTGCAGTATTTCCGATCCTGAATTTGATTTTCAGATAGATTATCTTTTTCCCGATAATCATGATACATTACCTTTTAGTTTTATACCTTGTGTGATAGAGATTACTCCTCATTGCGAAAACTTTATAAGATTCAATTATACATTTTTTACCGCAGAAGACCCTTTGGTTTCTTCAAATTCTTATGAAAGAGAAGTCGAAGACAGATGGCCGCGAGGTCCTCGAGATTATCTGGTAAATGATTTAGATGTACCCGAACCCGTAGGTGAAAGACCATGGCAGTTTATTACCAACTTACGAGATGATCAAGAAAGTGAAATGCCACTGAGGCGCGGAACTATTTATGATTGGTCTATTCTAAACGGAATAATTCATATAGGAGGAGAAAGTGCCACAGCGGATTTGACGGCAAAAAGCTATGTTTACGGCATGACCAAACCCGTACTATCAACACCTGAAAATAATGATACTTTGTCACCGGGCAATATAAATTTTGAATTTAACAAAGGTACTTCGCCAGAAAACCTGCTACCGGAAACCGTAAAACTCTTAGCAGCGGATAGAGGAGATATCGAAGGTGCACAAAATATCGGTAACGTTAGAGAACGCTGGGTGCTGCAAATAGCAACATCGGAAAATTTTGAAGCGGAAAATATCGTATGGGGAAATTCCGGACTTGTAGATGAATCCTCCGATCAAAGCGAAGAAACTCTTCAACATAATGTATATGGAGAAGAAGCTCTTGAGCATGAATTTACCGACAATGGAGATTATTGGTGGAGAGTGATTTGGTTGAAAAATCCGGAAATGGATATTCCCGAAAATTTTTACATCGAAGAAAATGATTTTTACTTACAGAGTTCAATACGAAAATTTGTTATCGGTTCAGGTGGTAGTGGAGGTGATGAGGAGGAAGTTGTAGGAGAAAAACATAATTGCGATAGTGAATGTACGATTCCTGAAATTGAAAATACAGAAGATATTTCATCATTGGAAGAAAACGATACGATTAGCGTCGGACAATTCACAATGACAATAACCGAAATTTCCCAATCCGGTCACTTATTTAGCGGACAAGGAAAAATAGCATTACCATTTTTTGAAGATAAATTTTTATTGGTAGAGTTTGAAGATATCAAAGTCAATACTGATAATAGAATGTATGACGGAGTTGTAAACGGAAGAGAAAAAGAAACCTGTGAGTTTTTATCCGGATTGCATAATTCGGCAGGCAATATACCTATGCTGGCAGATAGTAGTGACGTCGAAAATCTCGTAGATTGGATGGACAATGCAGGTCAATTGCTTGGCAATCTAACCAGTAGTGAAGAAATCGGAATTCCCTTTGGAATTGATACACATTATGGAGATGAAAGTGACCAACCTGTTGTTTTTGGTGTTATGGAAACAAAATTTGAACCTACTCAAGCGATGATGTCTGTGATAGCAGCTGTCGGATTTGAACAAATAAATTCCACTATGGGTTTTGGTGCACAAATTTGTTTTACACCTCATGGACTTACAAATGATTCTACAATGTTTTATCTACCTATGGATCATTATATTCCTTACGGTGAAGGAGAAGATGAATTCGGATTTTATTTTAAAGGAGGGGAACCGGATGAGTGGGAAAATATCTGCCATGTAAAATTCGGATGCAATATGACATTTCTATCAGGACAAATGGTGATGGAATCTGATCTGCCAAGAGAAACATTTATACCGGTAACAGACGATAATGAAATGTCGGAAGATGAAAATGAACATGTCAAAATACGAGGACGAATTAGATTTACGAGTCCCAAAAGCCTTTTGATAGGTTTGGATATGGATCCTTTTTATATTAATCATAATAGTGCAGTATATTTTGTCGCACGGGATGCCTGGTTGGACTTAAGTTTTGATATAAATCCTCCTGATTTCGAATTCCCTTCCAATTACGACCACGCTTCAATGCACGAAGGAGAAATGTCCGGTACATGGAAAGGGTTTTATCTAAAAACAATAGGTTTGCATGTTGACAGTACTTTGTGGAAATATTCCGATGATCTGAATATCTCATTTCAAAACCTTATTATTGACGCCAGTGGAGTAACTTTCAATTTCGGAGTTTATGATATACTCCATGAAGAGAGTTCCATTGCAGATTGGCAGGCTACGCTGGACACTATCGAACTACAGGTATCGCAAAGTGAATTTGACAAATTTAACATTAGCGGCAGAATACTTCCTCCAATGGCAGCCGATGGAGAATGGATGAATTACCGTCTTGTTTTGGATAGTCCAGATTCTTCATCCGGTGATGATAGTGATGAAGAAAGTGATAGTGATGAAGAAAACGGAGGTAATTATTATCTCGAAGTTAATGTTGAAGATTCCATTACCGTACCGATATGGGTAGCTACAATGAAATTTTATGACAATTCATTTATACGTTTAGGTTATGATGACGAAGGAGTTTATCTGACATCTCTGTTCAATGGAAGGATAAATATCAGTGATCAAAACTCAGATGAAAGTGAAAGAAACGATATTCCCGGAATGGATATGTCAGGAATCGAATTTGAAAACCTTCGACTATCCACAAGAAGAAATGATGATGGTAGATATGTATCTTGTGATCATTTCGGATTTGCCAGTCCTCAAAAATCGGTTTCGGGATTTCCGGTTAGTATTTCCGATTTCGAATTGGGAAGTACTGACGGACTAAATGGTTTTTATCTCGGCTTTGATTTGACTTTTGCTTTAAATCAGGATAGCGACTCTGAGGGGGATGATGGTGAAAATAATTCTTTTTCAATAACAGGAGGACTTAGATTCAATGCAAGTTATGTAGATAGGGACGGCGGAGGGCGAAAATTCAGGTATGAAGGAATATCATTAACCAGTATTGAAATAGAAGCTGATTTCAGTCAAATATATCTTCACGGACTACTTGAATGGCAAAAAGAAGCAGGTGTTGATCAAATCCATGGACTTCTGGAAGTAGGTTTACCGATGGGAATCGGTTGCAAGATAGAAGCTATTTTCGGCACATATAAAAATCCTGATTTAGAAAATCCGATTTACAATACGGAAGATTACTATGACTATTGGTATGTTTACGGTAATGTGAATTTAGGTAGTTCAGGAATAACAATAGGTCCCGCTGTTGCCCTATATGCTTTTGGAGGAGGTGTTTATCACCACATGAGATTAAATACGCTTTATTTGGACGATGCTGTATTGGTAAGCGATATATATACTGAGACTGCCGAAAAAGATGAAGATGGCAATGCAATCGGTAGTACTGATGCTTTGGACGCAAACGACCTTTTCGAACGAGATGTTCACACAGCTCTCGGGTTTCGTATAAATGCCTTAATTGCAACATCAGGCAATTCTTCAGTTGCTAATTTTGAAGTCGGAGTATTAGCGCAATTTTCAGAGACAGGAGGATTGAGTTTATTAAAAATCAATGGTGCGGTATATGTAATGTCTGAAATGGCTTCGGGAGATGGTAACGGCAAACTTTGGGGTACTGCCGATATAACATATTCTGATTATCCGGAAACAGGCAAGAAATTGGATGGTACAATTGAGATATATCTAAATATCGCAGATATTTTGGTAGGAAGTATAGATGATCATTACAAAATGGTGGATGCCAGCTTTTTTTCCGGAAATGATATATGGTATTTTCATCTAGGAAGCTACAGTGATGTTACCGGAATCAATCCGGGAGCAGCAATAGCATTAAAATTGGGGGATATTGAATTGGCTGAACTTAAAGCTTACATGATGATCGGATATGGAATTCCACAACATTTACCTCCTCCTCCGGATAAAATTGCCAGACTTGTAGGCTTGGATACACAAAACAAAAATGGACAAAAAGCCGAAGCGGAATCTCCTGATATAGATAGTGATGTTGATTATTCTTCGATGCAAAGAGGTGGTGAGTCTCAATCAAAACTTTTTAGCGGTACAGGTTTTGCTTTCGGTACTTCTCTGGAGGTAGATGCCGGATTTGATGCATTTATATATTTCAACCTTTATCTTGGTATTGGTTTTGATTTGATTTTAACAAAATTTGACGAAGGTATTGAATGTGAAGGTTTTCCCGATCCGGGTATTAACAGATGGTATGCAATGGGACAAGCTTATGCCGGTATCGAAGGAGAATTGGGAATTCAATTTAATTTTTTCGGTAAACGTAAAATACCTTTATTGTATCTTGGACTAGGGCTGTATTTAAAAGCATATTTCCCCAATCCTAGTTATTTTGAAGGACGAGGTGGTGTTCACTTTGAGGTTTTAGGAGGATTGATTCAAGGTCACAAGACTTTTACTATACAAAAAGGTGACCCCTGTCAAATTGTTATTCAGGATCCTCTTGCCAATATCAAATTTATCGAAGATGTCGAACCAAACGGAAATGAAGAAAGTATATTTTCAACCCCCTCGGTACTTTTTAATTTTGCTATGGATAGAAAACTTACTATTCCCAAAACCATAGATTCCGAAACGGGAACAATCTCTTCGTACTATAGTTTTAAACCGACAGTTCAGAGCTTTACCGTTTTAAATACCGGTACCAATCATGACAAAGAAGGACGTGATGTATATAAAAATCACAAAAAGATACTTCAAAGAAAAATCGCAAATGCTTTTCTGGGTAATACGGAATATTCGATAAATTGTGAAGTTCGTATTAAAGATTATACGCACTATCCGGACCATAATGCCAATGGTGAATGGTATAGAGAAGATGGTATGATATGGAAAGAAGACACTACTGTAGTTTTTACAACCGGAAATTATCCTGATGTTATTCCTCTTGAAAACGTTAAATATTCATATCCTTTCAATAATCAACGACACTTCCTGCAAGCCGAAGGACAAAGAAAAGGAACCGTAAGACTGTTTATGGGAATGGGAAGCGAAAATGGAGAAGGAGGCCTTTTCCCTACAGAAGGAGACAACGGTGTAACATATAGTTATGTCGCAAGATTTGTAAATATTGAAGATGAGAATGCAGCCGAACATGTATTGGAAAGTACAATTGATTATTCGGGAGGTGAATGGATCTTATTTGATATTCCAAATTTGGAAAATGAAAAAATATATTATTGCCAAATTTTAAGAATAAGCCATTTCCCCCAAATAAATAATTTTAGTCTTTCTCTTATCGGATCTCAATCAGGCAATACCGGTGGCTCCAATATGTTATGTTCGACCAGACCGGGTTTGCTTCGGGAATTATTAAATACTTCTACCGGCTATGCAGTAATGAGAGTTGATACTCTCGGACCGGATGATTTTTTGGGCAAAGAAGAAAAAAGACTATATGACTTTTATTTCAGAACAAGCAAATATAACTATATGAATGTCAAACTACGTGGTATTACTGTGGAAGGACGTACTCCGGGTGATAGAGATGATTCTGCAAACCTCAAAGCTGATATTGAAATAAAAAATGTCAACGAACCATTGGAAGATTTTGAACTGAAATCTCAATATTATAACGTTGCAGGAAATAGAGTGACTGTTCCCGCATTGTACAAATTTGTTGATAAATACGAAACCAGTAGCTATTGGCAACAAAAAGGAAGAATATATAACTCTTATCAACAAATTATAGATTATGGCAGATATACCTCATTATGCCAAGGTGATTACAGGAGTGATTGTATCACGGAAGATATAACGGATAGAAAATATATAAAACCTCATGTGCCGGGTATCTTAAGAATAAATTCTCATCCTTCTTCCTCAATATATCTTGGAGTAGATCATACAAACAACTCTATTGCTCCACTTTCTCAAGAAGAAATCGAAGATGCTTGGGTCATAAATTGGGAAAATCCGGGAAACACATTCAACATGATGTCTTTTTCGGGAAGTTATGGTGGTGGTGCATCCGGAAGTTCGACTATGATGAGTACTTTCAGTACCGAAGACATATTTTATGCACCGGCAAATGATAAAATACTATTAAGTTATAGTTTGCCCGCTGCAATGGCTATGAGAAACGAAGACTGGAAAGATTACATCAATGATTTCTTCTATTCAAGAAGAGGACGTGTATATGATTATCATAATTCCAATAGAATTAGATACTATAGCAATTTTGAGCTCGATCATCCTTTATGTAATTATATTCGAGAAGAAAATCAAGCGGTTTATTCCACCTATAGATATATATTAGGAAAATTAGAAAGCGATTACGGTTTTTATACGGAAAATAAATATATCAATAATGGTGAATTTGGGGGATATTGGATTTTTAATACTTATTCATTTGAAATACAGTTTAATCCACCATTGCCCGAAAGATACAAAAGACACCATACGAGAAAAAGCATTCATTACCGCATCTCAAAAGACAATAACCGGTATAGAACCAGAGGTTTGTATTAATAAAAAACAAAAACAAAATCACAGATGAAAAAGATTATCATATTTATTCAAATACTATTTGTTGTACAATTTGCATATACCCAACAACAAAATACAGACTCATTGGATATACTCAAAATCCAAGCTAAAGCTGCATTTATGGGTGACTCCGTCATAATCCGGTGGGCACCTACCGATCCCGAAGCTTGGATTATCGGCATGAACAACGGATTCATCTTAGAAAGGATAGAATTGGATTCCAATTATGAAAATATTTCAAACTGGAAAACCTTAAGCGATACACTGAAACCTTTTTCTATCGAAAAATGGAAACGTATATTTTCTAAGGACAGTAGTGATATTTATGCAATGATGGCTGCCGAATCTTTATACGGTAAATATCAAGGAAAAAGCAAAGAGATAAAACCCAAATCAATAGCTGAATATATGCTGGAAGCTCAAGATTTTGAAGAAAGGTTTACAATTTGTCTAATTTCTGCCGATTTATCTGCATTGGGAGCAACCGGTATGGCTTGGCGGTGGTGCGATAAAGATATTGAAAAAAATAAAAAATATCTATATAATATTTATTGCCCATTTACCGATACATCACAAGTTATATTACAAAATTCGGTCATAGAAGTAAATACCGATTTCGAATATAACCCTATTCCCGAAATAACTAAAGTCGAAGAAAAGGAAAAACAAGTTGATTTATTGCTGGATAGAGATTACCACACTAAGAATTTTACAGCCTTTTATTTTGAAAAATCAACCGATGGCGGTAAAACCTTTTTTAAATTAAATGACAGCCCCTATTTCAACCCTCTTGTAGAAGACAAAAACATCGGGAACAAAGATTTTATAACTTTTATAGATACATTTTCTGAAAATTATATTCCGGCACAATATAGAGTTGCCGGAATTACACCTTTTGCTACTAAAAGTCCTTTTTCGCCTGTTATCACAGCTATGGGCAGGGATAAAACTCCACCACCTGCACCCGATAGCATTAGAGCAATGATGTTGAAAAACGGTACTATGAAAATAGATTGGGTGTACAATAATCCGGTAGATGATTTAAATGGTTTTATCATAGGGCGAAGCGATAAACCATATAAAGATTTCTCATTGCTATTTGAGAAACCCATTCCGGGAACATCAAGGTCCTATATTGATTCGTTCCCCAAGACTCTTTCACCCAATTATTATACTATTTTAGCTATTGATACTGCCGGAAATGCTTCAATGGCAAGAGCAGTATATGGCAATTATATAGATAGCATCCCTCCTGCTGCACCTATCGGATTAACAGGCAATATCGATACAAATGGAATCGTAACGCTAAAGTGGAATATGGGAAAAGAACAAGATTTAATAGGTTATCATGTATATTTCAATAATCAAGCTGACCATTTTTGGACCAATGTTTCCCAAGTAATTGTTCAAGATACGGTTTTTATCGATACTATTACATTAAAAAGTTTAACTGAAAAAATCTTTTACAGGATTACCGCACTTGATTATAATTATAATGTGTCAAAATTTTCAGATATCTTGGAATTGCAAAAACCCGATTTAGTACCACCGGCCCCTCCTACTTTGGTCGAGTGGAAAGCTACTGAAAATTCTATCGTTTTGAAATATAACAAATCACATAGCAAGGATATAATGTATTATAAATTATTGCGCAAAAATGCAAAAGGACTTTGGGATACTCTTTATACCTATACCGTTGAAGACATACCTCAAAAATTGCAAGATTATAATCTGCAACCGAATAGTCATTATACCTATGCACTTATCGCAATTGACGACGCCGGCAATTCATCGGGAATATCTTATAAATTATCCGCAAAGACAAGGAGAATTTTGCCTAAAGGCAGTATCGATTCTTTCAATGTTTCCAAAACCGGTGAATATTTATTGCTGACTTGGAAATATACAGGAAGAGATTCCGATAGAATATTGATCTTCAGAGCCGAAAATAATAAAAAAGTAAAATTCATTAAAAATGTTAAAGCAAATAGTTTAAAATATTTAGATAAAAATATAGATCCTGAAAAATCTTATAAATATCGAATTTTGGCCGAATCCGCAAAAGGTTTGGATTTGGATTATTCTGAAGTTAAATTTAATTAATTATGAAAATAATAAAATCCCATTTTACTAAATTCATAATAATGCTCTTAGTATTTATTGACTTATCTTCTCTTCAAGGAGCTACTTTCAATGTCACTACGGTAACGGAATTTCAAAATGCCCTTACCACTGCTGAAAATAACGGGGAAGATGATATTATCAATGTGGCTGCCGGCACTTATACCCTTTCTACCGCACTCGCATTCAATTCATCCGAAAATCATAGCCTTACCGTCAACGGCAATAATAGCCCTGTATTGGATGGAAATAACACGGTGCAAGCTATGAATATAATAAATTTCGGAACCAATGCTTCTATTTCCATCAACGGCTTAACAATAAAAAACGGTGTTGCGGATTACGGTGGCGGATTGTATGTGGAAACCGATATCGCAAATATATTATTGCAGAATTGTACTTTTGAAGATAATACCGGAAACATTATTTGCGGGGGAGCAAATTGTTATTCGGTATCGGGTGATATACAAGTCGAAAGTTGTACGTTTATTAACAATTCCGCACCAAATACCAGCGGGTATCCCAATGGAACAGCAGGAGGATTATTTGTTCAAACAGAAGATCCCGGAACAACAATAACCCTGTCGGATTCTTATTTTTCCGAAAATTTCGCAATGCGCGATGCAGCAGGAGCTATGCTGTATCCTTTGGGAAATAACTCAACCGTTAATGCCAATAACAACACTTTTTCCAATAATACGGCAAATGAATTTGGAGGCGGATGCTGGATACGCTGCCCCGGCGGAAATGCATCAATAGAATACAACTACAATACACTGACACAAAATAAAGCGGAAACTGCCGGTAGCGGCGGAGGAACATATATAGAAATAGAAAGCGGTAGCATAAACGCCGGATACAATGATCATAATCAAAACACTGCAATATGGGATGGTGCCGGTCTTTGGATAGAAAACCAAAATGGTACAATCGATTTGACCCGGAATACATTTACTCAAAACCAGTCTTCCAATAATGGAGGTGGAATAAATATTTACATCGCAAGCGGTACCGTCAATGTTTCAAGAAATACTTTTGATTCCAATACAGCTACAAATATCGGGGGAGCTATGTCGCTATCTACAGACTCAGGCACTTTAAATGTCTATCACAACACTACTTATGCCAATACGGCAACATCTGAAGGCGGAGCGATATACTTATATTTTGATCAGTCTTCCGCATCATCTGATATATACAACAATATCTTTTGGAATGATTCTTCACCAGCAATAGCATATTCCGGAGCTGTAAGCGCTGTGGCACAATACTCCGATATCAGTGGAGGTAACGGTGAATCGTGGTTTGGAACCGGTTGTATCGATGCAGACCCCTTATTTGAAGATGAATCCAATTCTGATTTTCATATTACCTGGGACAATTTCCCTACTAACGACGGCACCAAATCGCCTTGTATAGATAGCGGTGACCCCACTTCATCTGTTGATTCCGACGGTTCACAGGCTGATATGGGTAGATATTATTTTGATCAAACCACTCTCGCCATGGATCTAAGTTCTTTTGATATTAAAAGAGCTTCCGACAATTCCGTATTGATATCATGGTCGATTTTTCCGGCAAATAATCAATATTTAGATTATTTTACCGTACGGCGTTCGTTTAATTCATTTGACTGGGAAGATTTGATAATTATTGAATTTTCAAAAAATAATAAGTCATACAAACTCATAGATACTCCGGAAGTTTATGGTGAAATTTTTTATAAGATAAAATATGTGGATTTTAATGGCAATACTAGTTATTCCAATACCAAATCTATTATTTTGAATAAAACCATTGAGGTTTCATTTAATAATCCGGTCAAAAATATCGCTACTATTATTTATACATTAAATACAAATTCACACTTGAAAATCGAATTATCGGATATCAACGGAAACAGGATTAAGAAAATATTAAATAAAAAAATGACTAAAGGAAATTATAAAATACAAATACCCTGTTACGATTTACCCTCAGGTATTTATTTTCTTATATTCAATTATCACATGTCTACTCTTTGCAAAAAAATGGTAATAGTAAATTAACATATTTTTAATTTATAAACTTACTAATTTGTTCACAGAAACCTTTGAAATACTTCTTATTATTATTAACTTTGCACAATGTTAAAATTATTCTCTTTTATTATTTTTTTATTAAGTTTTTCATATATTTTATCAGGACAAACACCTGCATATAAATATTACAATACAAAAGAGGATTTACCTGAAAACAATTATATTTATATTCATTATACAAATGACACTCTATTTATCTCTACAGATGAAGTCAAATTGTATTGTTATAACGGTATTGAATTATGTGAATATCCCAGTCCTCAAAGCAAATATATTTTCACTGAGTTACATTTTTTAAAGAAAGGATACTTTACTAGAAATACCAGAAATCATTATTGGTACAAACCACTTGGAAAAGATTGGCAAACTATCCTAACCCCCAAAAACAATATAGTTTACCATGATACTTTGTTCGGATTCAATTCAGACAGTATTTCATATTTCGATGAGAATTTACTGAAATGGAAATTTATAAAAAAATTCACCGACCCAAATATATCAACTCTAAAATATCACCCACATATAATTTACTCTCAAAACAATGATGCTATCCTTACTTTAAGAAAAAAGGATAATTTTAATAGATTTTATGATGTCTTCAATGACAGCAATATATATTTATCCGGTTATGAAATGAGAAGCAATGGTATTATTAATAAAAAAATCTTTTATCTAAATAATTTTTCAGGTAAAATGAAATGGGATAAATTTGAAACTAATATTAATTTTTTTTCTGAAATATCAAATGTAAACTCCTATAATCCATTGGTAATAAAGGATAAATTCAATATAAACAATACAGCCTGCACTTCAAATATCATCAAACATATTAACCATTTATATTTTTTCACTTTAGATACTTTTTCCGGATTCAATTATTCAGGTAATTTAAATATACCACGAGCCAATTACCAAAAAATAAAAGATGACCTATATTTTATCGGTTCATTCAAAGGTATGTACAAAGCCAATCCGTTTATCACATTCTATTCTCCTGAAAACTCAAATATCAATAAAAATATCAGGTCTATCATCAAGCACGGGACTAAGATATGGACAGGAGGATACGGATCGGGATTTTGCAGTTTGGATTCCATAGATTTCATACCTAGTTCAGCACCATTTCAAAAAGATGTATATCTCAATGTACTCAATGGAGGTTTTGCTCTGAATGATAGTACTGCTTGGTTTTTTAATGAAGGCTTTAACACTATGTTTATCCTGAAAAATCAAGAAATATATAGTTATCAGATTTACACAAACGGAAAAAGATCATGGTTAAAAGGATTTTATATCGATACTCTTAACAACGGAAGACTTGCTTTTTCATTTCAACACGATATTTTTGGAATGCTTGACAGTATTATTGGAAACCGGATTTACATAACCAGTCTTTCTAACAAATACGGACTAGAATACGGAGATTCTTGGGCATTTGACCAGGACAATAATGATAGAATATGGCTTGCTAGATTTACTGCCGGTATTGCTGTCTATGATCTTAAAAAAAATACGATAATATCATTTCAATATGATTTGGATAATAAAAAAAGTTTCGGTACAATTTCTTTATATATAGATGACATAGATCAGTTGTGGATGGGTACTACCAACGGATTATATATATTACCTGACATTAGCAACTTTGATATCAATAAAGACAATTTTTTTGATAAAGCCAAGCATATAAATCTACCAAATAATGACAATTCGCTCGTTTCATCAATAAAAGATATTGGAAAATACATTGCTATCGGAAATAGAACCGGAATCAGTTTTTTAAAAAAATCCAATTATACTGATATAATCTCAAGTCCTATACATCAATTGATATACAACGAAGATATTAATGGGATAGATACCGAACTAAACAGCATGTATTTTGAAGACAATCGTTATTTATGGTTATCCACAAAAAACGGTGTTTTAAAAATAGATACCTGGAATATTAAAATAGATACAAGTCCTGTAAAAATAGTATTCAAAAAAATAATAAATGCAGACAAACCTCTGACTATTGATAATAATAAAATTCAGATCAACTCTGTAAAAAGAAATATAAGTTTCTCTTTTAAACCGGAAACTAATCCTTCTTTTCTCAATAATATTTACTACTCATATTTATTGACAAATAAAAATAATGATACAATTGCTTATCAGAAATTGAATAAAAATAATACATTTCGTATTGATTACTTAAGTCCGGATAAATACATATTTAAAGTAAATGCATTTAAAAACGGAATATTAATGGATTCTAAGATGATTGGTATAAGTGTACCTTATACTTTCTGGGAAAATCCTTGGATGTGGGTGATTTTTATATCTGTTTTTTTATTGTTGCTATCGGGATTTTTGTATTACAGAAAAGAAAAAATAAAACAGATAGCCATCAAAGAGCATAGGCTGTCAAAAACAGAAAAAGAAAAAGACCAATTAAAAATTCAAACAATCATTAATGCATTTAACCCCCATTTTATTAATAATAGTCTTCATTGGGTTCAGTCAAGATACTACAAAGATCCCCAAATGGCTAAGTTGATAGGACGATTATCTGATAACATTAATTACATTTTTAAAAAAACAAAAGAGGGAAATGCCATTCACTCATTGAAGGAGGAATTGAATTTGGTCTATAATTACATAACGATTCAAAAAATCCGTTTTAGCAATTCATTTGAATATTTTCAACCTGAAGCTGAAACAATTGAAAAATATAGTGAGATCAAATTAATTGTTATGCAAATTCAAATTCACGTTGAAAATGCAATTGAACACGGTATAAGGAATAGCGCAAACAGTAGTTTTGTCGAAGTGAAAATAAATGAAGATAATGGATTATTTATCATTACAATAACAGATGATGGTATCGGCAGAATAAAAGCTAATCAAATAGAGTCAAAAGGTTCTCAAACAGGATTGAAAATGCTTAGAGAGATACATAAACTATTTAATAATAATCCTAATAATATAAAAAAGATTACTACTATTTATGAAGATGAAATTTTCACAAACAATAATATAAAATATGGTACAAGAGTAATAATCAATATCCCAAAAGATTATATTTATAGCTTGTAATTTGGCATTATATAATAGATTTGAAGATCGGAATTTTAAAACATCTGTTCTTTCATTCTTTTACTTTGAGTTTGTTGCATTATTGAATGTTGTGCATTTTTTTAATATAATTTATTATACTAACAAATCCTTATTGTAATCTATAAAATAGTGCGACTTAATAGTGATGTTGTCTAAAAATGTATTTTATATCTTCAGAAAAAACCACAAATTTGCAAAAAAATAAATACAGCTGCACTCTTTGATACCAAGATAAAAAGTTTGATATAAAATGATGATTTAATAAAAATAAACTTGCAATAAAAATCAAATTAATTACATTTGTAAAAAATAATAAAATGAAACGCACAACAGATATATTGGTAATAGGCTCGGGAGTAGCCGGATTGACTTTTGCTATAAAAATGGCAACCAAAAGACCTGATCTCAAAATCACTATCGTAACAAAAAACAACATCGAAGAGAGCAATACAAAATACGCTCAAGGAGGTATCGCAGCAGTATGGGATCTTACTAAAGATAATTTCGAAAAACATATCGCAGATACAATGGATGCCGGAGATGAGCTCAATGATTTTGAAATCGTAAGAATGGTAATTTCCGAAGGACCGCAAAGAGTAAAAGAATTGATCGAATGGGGAGCGCATTTTGATAAAAAAAATAATGGCGATATGGAATTGGGGAAAGAAGGTGGACACTCCGAAAACAGGGTTTTACACTATAAAGATATCACCGGATGGGAAGTGGAAAGAACTTTGATAGAAAAATTGAAAAAATTTGAAAATATCGAAGTATTTGAAAATTATTTTGCCTTGGAACTTATTACCCAACACCATTTGGGTAAAGTAATAACTAAAATCACCCCCCGTATAGAATCCTACGGTGCTTATGTGCTGAATAAAAATAATTTTACTACGGAAACAATACTTGCCAAAGTAACTGTATTGGCTTCAGGTGGGTCAGGACAAGTGTATAGAGTAACCACAAATCCCAAAGTAGCTACCGGCGATGGTATTGCTATGGTATATAGAGCAAAAGGAAGAATAGCCAATATGGAATTTGTACAGTTTCATCCGACTGCATTATTTGATCCAAAAGAAGAATCTCCCAACTTCCTTATATCTGAAGCGGTAAGAGGACACGGCGGAATATTGAAAAATGCCGATGGTACTGAATTCATGCATAAATATGATAAACGTGGCTCATTGGCTCCAAGGGATATCGTAGCGCGTGCCATTGACAATGAAATGAAAATCAAGGGTACAGATCATGTATATCTCGATGTCAGACATATAGAAAAAGATGATTTTATCAAACATTTTCCAAATATATACAAAAAATGTATGAGTATTGGAGTTGATGTAACCAAAGACATGATTCCGGTAGCTCCTGCATGCCATTATTTTTGTGGAGGCGTCGTCGTAGATAAAAACGGTAAAACATCTATAATCAATCTATTTGCAGCAGGAGAAGTTACTTATTCAGGATTGCATGGAGCCAACAGACTCGCTTCCAATTCTCTTCTCGAAGGTTTGGTATATGCACACAATATGCACTTGGAAATAAATAATATAATAGATCAAAAAGAAATAAATACGGAAGTTCCCGAATGGGATACCACAGGAACAAGTGAACCGGAGGAAATGATTTTGATCACACAAAGTCTTAAAGAAATAAGGGAAGTAATGGGTTCTTATGTTGGAATCGTAAGGAACAATATGAGACTCCAAAGAGCTATGAACAGAATTATGCTTTACTACCGTGAAACAGAAGACCTGTACAAATCAAGTGTATTGTCACAACAATTGTGCGAATTGAGAAACCTGATAACAATTGGATATTTGGTCACTAAATCATCACAGATGAGATATGAAAGCAGAGGATTGAATTACAATACTGATTATCCCGACAGACTACCTTATAATGAATTGACATTAATATAAATCATATTATTTCAATCAATATTTTTTTGGTTTTAAAAAAATTTATATCTTTGGACTGTTGAATTTTAAATTCAACTTAGTAAAATTCTGAACATATCAAAAAATATCTAAGCATATCTCATTAAAACAAAGTCTTTTTTTTGATGTATATAGACTATTTTATAACAAAAAACTTTTAAAAATGAAAAAAGCAATTTTTACAATTTTCAGTTTTATTCTTATTGCCCAGTTATCTTTTGCAGGCGGTATTGTTACTAATACAAACCAAAGTGCTGCATGGATAAGGATGATGGCAAGAGATGCTTCAGTTGATGTTGATGCAGTATTTTTTAATCCGGCAGGATTGACACAACTTGAAGATGGATTTTATCTACAGATCAATTCACAAACTGTTAAGCAGACCAGAACCGTTACTTCCACTTTTCCGGGATTGAATAATGACACTTATGAAGGAAATACTTCTGTACCTTTCTTACCTACTGCATTTGCTGTATATAAAAAAGGAAATTTGGCAGTCTCAGCCGGATTCACTGTTATAGGAGGTGGAGGTAGTGCTGAATTTGATAAAGGATTACCGGAATTTGAATACAAATTAGCAGGACTTCCTACCACATTAGCCGGATTGAAAGATATAGGTGATAAAGCAGGAGTCGATCTTTCCGTAACAGGATATGATGTAAATTCATCAATAACAGGAACATCGTCATATTTTGGAATTCAAGCTGCTGCATCATATAAAATCAATGATATGATCTCTGTTGCTGTGGGTGCAAGATATGTACTTGCAAACAATAAATATGATGGTTATTTAAAAGACATATCTGTTGTTAATGGAGGACAAACTATTAGGGCTGATGATTTTATAAATCAAAAAGCTGTTCCTACACTTAATGGGTTATCTTCACAACTTACACAAATAACACAAATACCAACTCTGCTACAACCATATATTGATGGTGGATTCGGTGGTGTAACGCTTGCACAAGCAAAAGCTGCCGGAGCAGTTGATGATGATACATACAATGCATTGATTCAGGCAGGCCAAGCAATTGGAATTTCAGATCCTTCCGCACTTACAGTGGAACAATTTTCCGGAGCGATAACACAAGCTACTCCTGCATTAAATGCTCAAATAGCACAGCTTGACGGTACTGCTGCTGCTTTATCAGCTTCAGCAAATGACTTGGCAGATAAAAAAATTGATGTCGAACAATCAGGTTCGGGAATAACTCCATTTTTCGGAGTTGATTTTAATTTAATGGATGGCAATCTTGGTTTGGCACTTAAATACGAAATGAAAACAAATATGAATGTTACTACTACAGTGACTAAAGATGATCTGGGTATATTCAAAGATGGCGAAGAAGTACCTGCCGAAATGCCTGCTATGTTTTCTGCAGGATTGAGATACAAAATGGGAGGATTGAAACTTCAAACAGGATTCCATTACTATTTTGATAAAGATGCCAAATACGGAAAAAGAAATGCTAACGGCGAATTTGTTACTAACGGAGAAGAGGTAAATATAAATGGTGACAAAACTTACTTAGAAGGAAATTCAACCGAATTTGCAATCGGACTACAATATGATATCAACAGTATGTTTGGTGTTAGCGCCGGATTTTTAATGACAAAATCAAATCCTAATTCCATATATCAATCATCATTAAGTTATACACTACCAACAAAAACAGTTGGTTTCGGTTTTGTAATCCATCCGATTTCAAAACTTGATATTGATCTTGGAGTTTCATCAACGTCATATGATGAATATGAAAAGGATTTTGGTACATTCAAAGAAACTTATGATAAAACAGCATTGGTTTTTGCTTTAGGAGCCACATTGAAACTTTAAAATATAATTTTTATTAAGATTTTACGTATTAAGAGAAGTCCTTTCAGGGCTTCTCTTTTTTTTATAAATAAATATTGAAAATGTACAAAATACATATAATATCTATCGGTGGAGCTGCAATGCACAATATCGCCATAGCATTAAAAAATGAAGGTCATACAATTACAGGATCTGATGATGAAATATATAATCCTTCAAAATCAAAATTGGAAAATGCAGGACTTTTACCAGATAAAATAGGGTGGAATGAAAGTAATATTACTCCTGATCTGGATTTCATCATCTTGGGAATGCATGCCAGAAAAAATAATCCGGAACTTAAAAAAGCACAAGAATTGGGAATCAAAATATACTCTTACCCCGAATTTATTTACAGTATTTCAAAAAATAAAAAAAGAGTTGTAATCGGTGGAAGCCAGGGAAAAACTACTACTACTTCTATGATAATGTGGGTTTTGAAAAAAGCAGGTCTGGATTTTGACTATCTTGTAGGAGGTAGTATAAAGGGCTTTGATCTGATGGTGAAATTCTCCAATGCATCTGTTATCGTATTGGAAGGAGACGAATATCTTAGCTCACCAATTGATCTAAGACCTAAATTTCACCATTATTATCCGGATATAGCTGTGATAACCGGTATAGACTGGGATCACATGAATGTTTTTCCTACTTACGAAAACTACAAAGAACAATTTAAGATATTTATTGATAAGATCATGCCGGGTGGAACATTGATCTATTTTGAAAAAGATAAAAAAATAGTAGAAGCGATTGAAAGGTCAGAAAATTCAAAAAATCTCGTTCTCCTACCCTATTCCGGTATTGAAGAAGATCATTCTCTAAGAGTTTTTGGTAGACACAATATGGAAAATCTTAATGCAGCGTTGTTGGTTTGTAAAGAATTAGGTATCGAGGAAAATGATTTTTGGAAATATATTTTAGATTTTGAAGGAGCAACCAAAAGACTTCAAAAAATATATGAAGATGACAAAACCATTAAATTCCTTGATTTTGCACATGCTCCAGCCAAATTAAAAGCTACTATCAATGCTGTCAGGACTCAATATCAAGATAGAAAACTCTATGCAATATATGAATTGCATACTTTTAGCAGTCTTAATAAAGATTTTTTACCGCAATACAAAGACACGATGAATAATGCAGACAAAGCCATTGTCCTTTTTAATCCGCATACTTTGGAAATGAAAAAAATGCCTCCTTTAGATAAAAATGAAATAAAAAAATACTTTGGAAATGAAAAACTGGAAGTTTATAATAGTCCGGAAAAACTTAAAATCCGGATTGACAATCTGGATAATGACAATGCTGTATTTTTATTTATGAGTTCAGGAAATTTCGGAGGCATAGAACTCTAATCCATGGTAAAGCTTTATGTCTAAAGTGTTAAAATAAAGATTAACTTATTATTAACAACATAAATAATCAGATTTCACAATATTTAATATATTTTTGTATTTATTATTAATATGATTATATCATTCTTTTTTTTGATATCATCATTTATATTGTTTTTGAATTATTATTTTTATTAACCTATAAAAAAATTAAGATGAAGAAATTTCTATTATCCTTTTTGATGATCACTGCAGTATCTTCAATGATCTTTGCACAAGAAGTAAAAAAAGAAACAAAAAAAGCAGAAATAACAACCCAGGAAGTAGTAGATCCAAATGCTCCTAAAATGGAATTGGAAACACTGGATGTAGATTATGGTACTATTGAAAAAAATGCAGATCCTTATAGAGTCGTTAAATTCACAAACGCAGGAAAAGAACCTTTAATTATTAAAAGTGCCAGAGGAAACTGCGGATGTACTGTTCCAACTTGGCCAAGAGAAGCTATTCAGCCTGGTGAAACAAAAGAAATCAAGATTCGTTATGCAACAAATCGTGTTGGATCATTTCACAAAAAAGTAACTTTAGTTACTAATGAACCGGTAAACAACAAGCATATAATTAAAATTCACGGTAAAGTTTTGAGACCTGATGCAACAAAAGGAGTTCCGGAAGGAAAACCAAGTATGATTAAAAGTGCAAAATAATAATGCACTTAGCTCAATAATTTAGAATTTCAAAATAAAAAAACTCCATCATTTGAGATGGAGTTTTTTTAATTTATAATTTCTTTTTTGCCATATAACCAGCACTGTCCTATATATTGATTAAAACGGTAAATCGTCTTCAAATTGTCCTGCGTTATTTTCAAAATCAGGATCTACAGGCATTTGATCTTCATCGGGAAACGGAATATCTTCCGGAGGAGAAACAGATTCATCAACCGCTTTTTCGATTTTCCATGCATTAAGATTAGTAAAATATTTTTCATTCCACTCTCTTCCCCTTAGATCAAACGTAACATTAATGATATCTCCTTCATTGTAGTTGTCTATCAAACTACATCTGTCTTGAGTTAATTGAAATTTTATATATTGAGGATAATTTCCATCCTCTATATAGATCACAAATTCCCTAGCCTGAAAAGTTGCAGTTTTACTTTCTGTTTCAAATTTTTTATGCAATTTACCTTCTATTTCAAATGACATGCTTATACTTTTTTTTATGAAAACACAAAATTAATAAATTAAAAGATTCTTTGAATGATTAAACTGTATTTTGTTTAAATATTTTAAAAACAAATTTTGCTTACCGGAACTTGAGTGTGATTTTTATCATCACTTTCTCTCTGTAAAATTTTCTAGTGATCAGTATTAAAATAAAAAAAAGACTGCCCGGAAATACGGACAGTCTATCTTAACCAAAACCTTAAATAAAAACTTATTACATTTTAATTATTTTTTACTCTTGTTAATATTCCATTATCATCTATTACCATTTCAGCAGTTGTGAATCCTCTGTTTCTTGCTTTTAACATAGCTTTTTGAGCATCATTGAAATCCATGTAGCCACTCAATATAAATATTGTCCATTTCCCCTTTGACCATTGTTCGATAACTCCGAGATCTTTCACTTTGTTTACATTGAAATATAGAGGATTGGAATATGCTGCCAATTTTATTTTGTATTCACTTGTATTTGCAGGCTTTTTATATTTTTTATTGTTATTGAAAGTATAATTTGACTCCAATAATTCAAGTTCGGATGAATTCAGTATATCTTCTACAATAAAAGCATCCCTGTAACCTTGCTTTTTTACGGAAGCCAAAACAGCCTGTGCTTCATCCCTGCTAACAAAATACCCTAATCTGATTTTTGTTAACTGTCCTTTCTTTACTTTATAAACATTTCCGAATCTTGTTAACTTTCTGAATTTCCTCCCATCTACTTTTGACCTTGATAAAGAAGCTAATTGAATAAAATATACTCTGGAAGGTGATAAAATTATTTCATCATAAGCTATCATTTTAGCATTATCAAGAGATATATCCTGTGCTGCTTCTATTGAAAATGAAACTGTTTTGGAAGAAGAAATATTTATATCTTTTGCATTATTCTCTTTTAAGTTATTTAGCTCAACTGCTTTGGGCATATAGCTATAAACAAGCTCGTCTTCAGAGATATTTTTAGAAGGTCGTGCCGAATATATATCATAACCACCTTTAGTTCTTAATCTGTTTGAAGTTATGTACATTTGATCGTTGTCATCTCCTTTGAAAAAATATATATCATCCCCTGGTGAGTTGACTCCTTTACCTAAATTTACCGGATATGACCATTCATTCTTGTACTTTGTTGTTTTAAATACATCATAACCACCGATACCATTGAGATAATCTGAAGAGAAATACAATTTACCATCTGCAAAATAAGGAGTAATCTCATTGCCTGCAGTATTGATATTGCTATTTAAAGCTATCCCTTTTGTCCAATTACCATCTATTTTTTCAGATACGTAAATATCAAAGTTATCACTATTTTTATTGGAGGAATAATATATTGTATTATCATTCTTTCCGAAGCAAGCAAACGCTGAAGAATATTTCAAATCATTGAAAGGAAGTGCTTCTTCATTTATAAATCGTCCATTCTCATCAACTTCAGCAATATAAACACTCATGTCTTTTTCGTCACCTGTTACCTGAAGTATACCATTGATAAACCCATTTCTGGTATATACAACATATTTACCGCTTGGAGAATAATGGATGGGTCCAATTCCAGAAAAATCCTTTATTCCTGAAACAAAATTTTCATTCTTACCCGATGACAAATCATACACAAATAGTGAATTCGCCTCTCTTTGTATTAAACTATTATTTGTTTTGCTATTATTTTTGTATGAACAAAATATTAGTTTTCCATCAATAATCTCAGTTCCAAATTCATCATAAGGAGAGGAAAGTCTCATTTGACTGACAATATACTTATCTTCCATAGCAAGCATATTTTTAGCAAAATTACACGATTTTTTATAATGTCTTGCTAATTCAGAATATTGACCGGATATTTTATTGAATTGACTTTCTGCTCTGTCATACAATCCCATTTTCATTAATATTTTTCCAAACCGGATATCATATTGCATTGAATGATTCGGAATTGAAGTTGCTTTTTCATACCACCTGGCAGCTGAAATAAGATCATTGGACCTATAAAATGACTCAGCAAGCATTGCCATGGCGTCAATGTCATTTTCATTGGAAGACAAATATTTTTGATAAGAATTTACTGCGAGGTCATACGCTTTTAAACTATATTGAATATCTGCTTTTTTCTTAATTTGATTCTGACCAAACATTAATGTTGTTGATAGTAGAATAGCAGATATTAATAATAAATCCCTTTGTAGTTTTCTCATTTTAAGTAGAATTTAGTTATTAATTATATTATTAAATGCAAATATATGAAAAATTCTTTAAATCAGCAAGTAATATATACGATATTTAAAAAATATATTTATTAAACTATATAATTCTTTGTTTTTGTAATAATTTCTCAATCGTTTTATTCAATCTTTCAATTGTTTTCGATTGAGTTTTGATAGTTTCATTTAGAGCAGAGTATTTTGTCATAAGTTCTTCTCTGATATTTAGTTTGGAATGTCCAAACGAAGAAATTTTCATTTTAACATACCAAACTTCTTTCAATTCTTCAGCTTTGACAATAATAGGTGGATATTGCGAATTGTCTGAAACCAATTCTAAAACGCCTTCTTGTGGCAATCTGTTTATCACTCTTTTTATTACAATATCATTTTGCGTTACTATAACATAAACATAACCACTTCTAATATTGTATGACCATAAGGAAGGATCGTCAACATTACTGCAAATCACTATTTCTCCATGCTGCAAAATAGGTTCCATACTATCACCTTCAATTTCAAATGACCTGAAAGTACCATGCTGGAAATAACTCCAGGGCAAGCTATAAGCTGTCAGGTTTTCCAGATACTGTTCATCATTAAATTGATCCATATATCCGGCTTTTGCTGTCATAGGTATATGCAAGATTTTTTCATTATCCTTATCATCAACAGCTATTTTAACTAAATGGGAATCATCTTGTTTCATAAATTTATCTCCTACCCCCAATAGAATATATACCGGATTAAATTTATAAATCATGGCAGATTTTCTTACCAAATCCATAGTCACTGATCTCTCCCCTTTTCTTATTTTGCTAAAACTTTGAGGTTTATAATCCAAACTAATAGCAAACTGCCGGTCAGATTTTATCTGACCATTGTTTTGGATTTCGCTTAAGCAATCAAGAAATCTTTTAGTTACATGTTTGACCATCCGGTAGTTGATTTTATCCGTTTTTTTGATAAATGATTAATTCAAACACAAATATATGTCAAATTTTATATATAAAAAAAAATTTTAATATAATTATTTGATTTTTTTAATAATTGTTTATCAAGAGATTACAATTTAAATAAAATATTAACATAATTTATATTAAAAAAATATTAATATTTAATTAAAATCAACTAAGTGTTTTGGTTCAATGCTTCAAATTGTGTTTTCAAAACATTTTCTAAAAGATTGATTTTCAGGTATTTTAAAATTAATGTAGCAAAAATACAATATTTTCATTAAAGATATTTCGTTAGTTTGAACTAATGTTTTCTATTTTTACAACAATAATTGATTAAATATTTATTTTATAAAATAAAATTTCGTTAAACACAACGAAATCGCCAAGAAATCAATATATATTTTGCCAATATTGGCAAAAGCATCAATTATTTGTAGTAAATATATCTGAAAATGTAAAAGTTTTATATTTTAGTGCTTTATTTTAGTATTTCATAACAAATTTAAAAATCAATAATATGAAAGTCGGAATTCCAAAAGAATTATCAAAGCAGGAATTGCGTGTTGGAGGTACTCCTAAAACAGTACAAAGGTTGATTAAACAAGGATTTGAAGTATTGGTACAAAGCGAAGCAGGAATTAGTGCTAATTTTTCTGATAAAGAATATGAAGATGCCGGTGCTTCTATCGTTAAAACGATGAAAGAATTGTATGATCAATCCGATATTGTTTTTAAAGTTCAGCCCCCAACCGAAGATGAAGTTGAAATGATGCATAAAGGATTGGTCACACTTAGTTATCTGTGGCCGGCTCAAAATCCCGAGTTACTTGAGAAATTAAAATCCAAAGGTGTCAATGCGATTGCAATGGATGCTATCCCCAGGATATCCAGAGCTCAAAAAATGGATGTCTTATCATCGATGGCAAATATTGCCGGTTACAGGTCGGTTATAGAAGGAGCCAATCATTTCGGTAGGTTTCTAAACGGACAGATAACAGCTGCCGGTAAAGTGCCGCCTGCAAAAGTATTGGTAATAGGAGCTGGCGTCGCAGGATTAGCAGCAATAGGAACAGCAAAATCACTTGGAGCTATTGTATATGCTTTTGATACCAGAAAAGAAGTAGCAGAGCAGATAGAAAGCATGGGTGGTAAATTTTTAACAGTTGATATCGAGGAAGATGGAGCAACTGCTTCAGGGTATTCCAAAGTGATGAGCAAAGAGTTTATTGAAGCGGAAATGGCTCTTTTCAAAAAAATGGCAAAAGAAGTTGATATTATAATCACAACAGCCCAAATTCCGGGAAGGGAAGCTCCTAAACTGATATTAGAAGATCATGTTGCAGAAATGAAACCGGGATCTGTTATTGTAGATTTGGCAGCTTCAACAGGTGGAAACTGTGTTTTGACAAAAGACAACCAAGTTTACACAACTGATAATGGAGTTATTATAGTAGGTAAACTGGATCAATTACCTGCTCAAGCAAGTGATCTTTACGGCAATAACCTTTGTCACCTCCTTGATGATATGGGCAAAGCTGAAAATTTCCATATTGATATGGAAGATGATATTGTCAGCAGAGCTATGGTTACTTATAACGGAAAAATTAACTGGCCTCCGAAACCACTTCCGGTAAGTCCGCAAAAAGCAGTTGAGGAAACAAAGATTGAAGTTGAAGATCCTGAAGTTACAAAAGCTAAGGAGATGAAAAAGAAAGCCAGATCAACCGCTATCTCATTGGTTGTGATAGGTCTTTTCTTGTTTTTATTAGGCAAAGTTGCACCTTCTGATTTTATGGGGCATTTTTCAATTTTTGTTCTGGCGGTATTTGTAGGGTGGCAGGTTATATGGAATGTAACACATGCATTGCATACTCCCTTAATGTCAGTCACAAATGCTATTAGCGGTATAATTATTATCGGTGGATTATTGCAAGTGCAAAATGATTTTTCCAGTCCTATGACTATAATTGCATTCTTTGCTATCTTGGTTGCAAGTATAAATATAGTCGGCGGATTTTTTGTTACTCACCGAATGTTAAAAATGTTTAAAAAATAATATTGATTATGATTTCAACACAAATACAAACAGCAGCATATTTATTTGCAGGAATATTATTTATTTTAAGTCTTGGAGGACTATCCTCTCAGGAATCTGCAAAAAGAGGTGTCTATTATGGTATTATCGGTATGTTTATAGCGATAGTATCCACTGTTTTGGGAAAAGACGTAAATGGACACATATACATAGTGGTAGCAATAGCAATTGCTTCGGTTATAGGTATTATAGTTGCAAGGAAAGTTCAAATGACGGCAATGCCGCAATTGGTTGCCATTCTTCATAGTTTTGTCGGATTGGCTGCAGTATTAGTAGGATTTGGTTCATACCTTGATCCACATACTTTAGCTTTACCTGATTCCGAACGTACAATTCACCTTGTAGAAGTATTTATCGGAGTATTTATCGGAGCAATTACATTCACAGGTTCTATCATCGCTTGGGGAAAACTTGATGGTAAGATCAGAAGCAAACCTTTATTATATCCTGGAAGACACGTTGTTAATATTATATTGGTTGTTATTTCTATTGTTCTCGGCGTATTGTTTACAATGGCACCAGGAACAGATGGAATGTTGTATCTCTATATAATGACAGCAATAGCAGCTTTTATTGGTGTGATGCTGGTTATGGCAATAGGTGGAGCAGATATGCCGGTAGTGGTATCGATGTTAAATTCATATTCAGGATGGGCTGCAGCAGCGGCAGGATTTATGCTTGGAAATGATTTATTAATTATCACAGGGGCACTGGTAGGAAGTTCAGGAGCCATACTTTCCATCATCATGTGTGATGCTATGAACCGTTCGTTTTTATCCGTTATATTCGGTGGATTTGGAGATTCTCCGGTCGCTACAAGTGAAGAAATAGAAGGAGAAGTAACATCAACTACACATGAGGAAGTAGCTGAAATGCTAAAAGAAGCGGAGAATATAGTTATTGTTCCCGGATATGGAATGGCTGTAGCCAAAGCACAATATCCTATTCACGATCTTGTTGATATACTGCAAAAAGATGGAAAAAAAGTTACTTTCGGTATTCATCCGGTAGCAGGAAGATTACCGGGGCATATGAATGTATTATTGGCAGAAGCAAATGTTTCTTATGATATAGTGTTAGAAATGGATGAAGTTAACGATTTCATGGACGATGTTGATGTGGTTATGGTTATCGGAGCCAATGATATTGTCAATCCCGGAGCATTAACAGATGCTTCCAGTCCGATATATGGTATGCCGGTAATAGAAGTTTGGAGAGCCCATAAGGTCATAGTTATGAAAAGATCAATGGCTACAGGATATGCAGGCGTTCAAAATCCACTGTT
>Ga0256913_10000218_pt1 | contig 28412 bp, 14 predicted proteins | sample Axial_MatmetaG_FD_185970 | JGI IMG/M metagenome (GOLD analysis project Ga0256913, IMG submission 185970) | Deep-sea worm associated microbial mat communities from Axial Seamount, Juan de Fuca Ridge, Pacific Ocean - Axial_Mat | ecosystem: Environmental > Aquatic > Marine > Oceanic > Microbial... | reverse complement strand
GCCGGTTTTCCCTGTAAAGGCAGAATGTTTTGCCACCATTCCATAACTCTGTCGGATTTTGAAAAGAATCTGTGCCCTCCAATGTCAATCCGGTTGCCTTTATAGTTTACCGTTTTTGAAATGCCTCCTATATCCGCACTCATTTCAATAATAACCGGTCTTATATCCGACTTTTCAAGAAGTTCATAAGCCGCTGTAAGTCCTGCCGGTCCGGCACCGATTATTATTGCAGTTTGCTGATTCATTTTTTCTCCCGACACAAAATACGTATTAGTGTAAAATTTGAAAATGGCAAAAGTAGTAAAGGTTTTACAACTTTTTACTTAACTCTGAAAAGAAATCTGCCCAGTCAATTTTTCCGTATCCCTTTCCCTGCCTTACAAAGATAAGATTTTTTGCCGGATAAACGAAAATATACTGTCCGAGAATACCCTTTGCAAAGAAAGCACCGTTCTCAAGAACCCGCCATTGATATGTGTAAGGATAACCTTGTGAATCGCGCGAATCGTTGATAATTGATGTCGAACGTTCAACCCATTTCCGGGGAACTATCTGTTTCCCTTCCCATTTTCCTTTGTTCAGATAAAGCCTCCCGAATTTTGCATAATCAATTGATCTTCCGTTCAGGCAGCAGTTGGCTTTAAAAACCTCGTGCTTTTTGCTGTCAATACTCCACGAGGCGTCATATTGCATACCCAATGGTTTCCACAGTTTTTCCTCAACATATTTATTGAGTTTTGTATTTGTTGCACGTTCAATAATTAAACCCAAAAGAATTGTGTTAACACTCAGATAATCATATCTTTTGCCCGGCTCTTCCTTTACTTTCAGCTTTTTTATGTATTTCAAAAGATTAGTTCCGTAATAGTATTTCGGCATATCTGCAAAAGGGCTTGAATAGCTTTCGGTAAACTTTATTCCAGAGCGCATATTCAGAAGATTTTCAATAGTAATTTTGTCAAAACCGGGATTTACAAGTTCGGGAATATATTTTGTAACCGGTTCATTTGTGCTGTAAATATATCCCTCCTCAAGAGCAATTCCTACAAGTGCCGAGATTACCGATTTTGAAGCCGAAAAGGTAGTAATAACAGACGAATCGCAATATCCGGCAAAATAATTCTCATAAAGAACGGTGTCATTTTTAATCACAATGAAAGAGACCGTCTTCTTCTTTTGAAGAAATTCGTCAAAGTCGTTGAATTTATTGCCGGGGTTGAATTTGCCGGGAATTTGAAAAGTTTTGTTTTCGGGGAGTCTTTTAAAATAGAATGTGTAATCGCCCTTTTTAATATCAAGTGCAGGAAACTTTTTCGAATCGTTCAGGTCGGCAAAATTCCACCAGAAGAACCGGCCTACATAGCAGGATGAGAGTTGCATAAGCGAAAGTATTAAGATAATTGAAAGAAAGGTTTTTTTTTGCAGCCTGCCTACTTTTTTCATAATTGGTCATTTTTATTTCTTGCATAAATTATGCTACGAAAGTAATAAAAAACATTTATTCACAAATTAACCGAAATAGTTACTTTTGCGGGTAATTAAAATTGAACTTGTTTTGGGAATTGATATTGTTACGGAATATTCGCTTTGGTTTGTGCTTCTCTGTATTGCGCTCGGGATAGCTTACGCCGCCGGTCTTTATTATAAGGAAAGGAAAAGTGATTTTTCTTTGACTATAGTGTGGATTTTAGCGGTTATACGGGCAGTCGCAGTATCTTTGACAGCATTTCTTTTGTTAAATCCTATGATAAAAAAGGTTTCGCGTACAACCGAAAAACCTGTAATTATTATTGCTGCCGATAATTCCCGTTCAGTTGTAACCGGAAAGGATTCGTTGTATTATAAAAATGATTTTCCGAAGCAAATTTCCTCTTTTGCCGATAATCTGAGCGAGAAGTTTAATGTTAAAAAATATACTTTTGGTGATGAGGTAAAACAGGGACTTAACCTGGATTTCAGTGAAAAGCAAACCGGTTTTTCCTCTTTGTTTGATGAAATAAATACACGTTTCTCAAACAGGAATGTTGGTGCAATGATAATTGCTTCCGACGGTATTTATAACAAAGGAACAAATCCGCTGTATGCTTCGTCCGGAATCGGTTTTCCGGTTTATACAATTGCACTCGGCGATACAAATGTTCGTAAAGATGTAATTCTTAGTAAAGTAAATTATAACAGAATTGCTTACCGGGACAACTTTTTCCCTGTTGAGGTTATTGTGAATGCAAAGAAATGCAAAGGGCTGTCTTCCAAAGTTACGGTTTCAGCCGATACGAAGGTTGTCTTTTCAAAAAATCTTACTTTCAGGTCGGATAATGATTTTGAAACCGTAAAACTTAAACTGAAAGCCGGCAGGACAGGAATGCAGCATTATAAGGTCAGGGTTTTGCCGGTTGACGGGGAATTAAGTCTTACAAACAATGCTCTTGATATATTTATTGATGTTCTGGAAGGTCGTCAGAAGATACTGATACTTGCAAATTCTCCTCATCCCGATATTTCGGCTTTGAAACAGGCAATCACAAGCAATAAAAATTATGAAGCGGAGGACTTTATCATTGATAAATTCGATAAACCGGTGGATGGTTATAACCTGATTATCCTGCACCAACTACCGTCACCGGATAATGGTGTTAATGAAATCTTAAAAAAGATAAAAGCCGAAAATATTCCGGTTTTGTATATTCTCGGTTTACAATCGGATTTTACCTTGTTTAACGGACAAAATACAGGTTTTTCTATTTCGGGAACGCGGATTATTTATAATGATGCCCTTCCGGTTTTTAATCCTGAATTTTCTCTTTTTTCTCTTTCCGGTAAAACGTTAAGGGCAGTGCAGGATTTCCCGCCGTTACATAGTCCTTACGGAAACTATGAAGTGAGCCCTTCTGTAAACATACTTTTTGAACAGCGGATTGGGACCGTTGAAACCGGAGCACCGCTTCTCCTTTTCAATCAGACTCCTTATGAAAAAACAGGAGTGATAAACGGTGATGGAATCTGGAAGTGGAGATTGTACGATTATAAGAAAAACGGTAATCATAATGCATTTAATGAAATCATTAATAAGGTTGTGCAATATCTTTCAGTGAAAGTGGATAAAAGCCTGTTCAGGGTTTACGGAAAAAATAATTTTAATGAAAATGATGATATTGAGTTTGATGCGGAGGTTTATAATGCAAGTTATGAGCTTGTGAATGAGCCTGATGTTACACTTACAATCACTGATGATAAGGATAACAGGTATCCATACACTTTTAACCGTACAGCGAATGCTTATCACCTGAATGCCGGTAATTTGCCGGTGGGAAGATATAAATATACCGCAAGAGTCAATTCCGGCGGAAAAATTTTAAATGCCTCAGGTGAGTTTGTGGTTTCGGCTATGAATATTGAAACAACAAATACAATAGCTGACCACAATCTTCTGTATAACTTATCGGAGAAAAGGGGAGGAGAGATGGTTTTTCCTTCGCAACTTGATAAGCTCGTTAATGATATTAAGTCGCGTGATGATATAAAAACCGTAGTTTATACTCAGCTTCGCTACACCGAAATTCTAAATCTTCCCTGGCTCCTTGCACTGATAATCGGATTGCTTTCCTTGGAGTGGTTTATCAGGAAAAGGGCAGGAGGGTATTAATGTTTTATTTTAGGATTATGTATTCTGACTTTGTTGTATGATAGATTTTGTCACGAAGTCAACAGGTCACAAAGATACACTCAGGAATAATTTAATGCAGTAGCTGATTATTTCGGGCACTTCCGGATTGTAGGATGAGAAATGACCTGATAACCCCGGAATCTATAAAACAATCTCCTTTCCCACTTTAATATCAACATATTTTTCACCGAAGGCTTTCCTGAATTCATTGATACTCCATTTGGAGCTATCGTGGGGTGAGAGTCCGGTTAGTTGCACGTTTTCGGCTTTCAGGAATTCAATTGCGTCAAAAACATCTTTTTCATTCAGACCGTTCCATGGTGGCCGGTCACTTCCTACAATATATTGAATAACAGATAGTAAGCTGATATTGTCCCTTTTGAGAAGCGGAAAATGCAAACCGCCGAAAACGGCATAAATTCTGTCATTAAAGAGCTTTTTAGTGCGTTCGATCACTCTCTGTATTGTTTGATGTCCACATCCGAGAATCAGTACGATTCCCTTACCTTCAAGCTTTATTGCAAGTGCCTGTTCCTGTGTTCTGCCCATCAGAAACAGATGTCTTGGAATAACCCCTGTTGTATAAACTCCCGGCGTAATTTTAACCGGTTTTTCCGTAACAGTGATTTCATCCAGCTGTGAATTTAGCTCTGAAGGATGCAACTCCACAGGAGCGAATACCGGAATCTTTGGGGTCTTGACTTTTGATTTTGAAATGCTGAAAGTTTTTGTTTTTTGTTCTTTCATACCTCCGAGATGATCAAGGTGAGCATGTGAAAAAACGATATAGTCAATATTATTAAACGATTTATTCAGAACCTTCATATTGTGAAGCAGTGGAGAGGGATGTTTCTTTGTTCTGTTAAATCCCAGATCAAGAAGGATTTGCTTGTCGTTAGCAGATATCAGATATGAAACACCATTTTCAGTTTGTAAATTATTGCTGATGCTTTCAGAATCAACAAGAGGCAAAATAGAAAGGGTTTTTACGGATTCGGGTTCTGAAAATTTATCAATCTTTGCGTTGATAAATTCCCTGTTTGCAATACTTCTGCCTTTTTTAACTTCGAATGTTTTAGCAACGAGAAAACTTACCGGAAAAGCAACCAGAACGATAATTATGATTAAGGCAGTCATTGTTAATTATTTTTGATGTGCTTAATTATTTCCCTACCAGAAAACAGCATACAGAACTACGAGAATAATCATAATGACATATGCACTTATGTTGAAAGTTTTTCCGGTTTTAAATGTTTCGGCAGTGAGCGGAATACCTTTCGGGTCATCAACATCATTTGATGATGTGAGGCTGACACCTGCAATGACAACCATAGTCAACAGCAAGGTATATAACATCTGATCCATCCAGGGCATGTCAATTGCCGGAGTTTTCAGGGCAAAGGCAATGAAGAAGGAGGAAAGAATTCCCACTATAGCAGCCTTGTTTGTTGCTTTTTTCCAGAAGAGTCCCATCAAAAATACTGCAAGTATTCCCGGGCTGACCAAACCCGTATATTGCTGAATATACTGGAACATCTGCGGAATATTTCCAAGCAGCGGTGCAACAATAACAGCAGTAAGTAAAGCAAGGAATGCAGACAATCGTCCGACAGTAACCGTTTTCTTATCGGAGGCATTTTTGTCAATATAAACCTTGTAAATATCCATTGTGAAGATTGTGGATGTTGAATTAAGCATTGAAGCAAGAGAGGATATGATGGCTGCCACAAGTGCCGCAACAACAACTCCTTTCAAACCATTGGGAATGAACGTGCTGATAAGCCAGGGATAAGCCTTGTCATACGCAACCCCGCCTCCCGGTTTTGTGAATACGTCATCTATGCCGGGAATAACGGAAGCACCTTCGGGATGAGAGTATAGTACAAAGGCTATGATACCTGGAATCACAACGAAAACAGGAATAATCAGTTTAAGAAATCCGGCAAATGCAAGTCCTCGCTGGGCTTCTCTTAATGATTTTGCAGCCAGTGCTCTTTGGATAATGTATTGATTGAATCCCCAGTAATACAGATTGGCAACCCACAGGCCGCCAATTAAAACGGCAATACCCGGAAGATTGAAAAACTCGGGATTATCTCTTTTTAATATCATATGGAATTTTTCGCCGGCGTGTTCATAAATGAAATCAAGGCCGTGCAATACCCCGCCTTCGGGAGTAACATGGTTTAGGGCAATAACGGCTGTTATCATTCCTCCGAGGGTGAGAAAAACAACCTGAATGACATCTGTCCAGGCAACTGCCGACAGTCCGCCGTAAAGAGAATATGCCGCTGCAATAAATGCCAGACCGATGATGGAATAAAACACCATACTGCCGTCTCCGGTGCCGATAATTGTGTCAATAGCCTGAGCACCGAGAAACAGAACAGATGTAAGGTTCACAAAAACAAAAAGTGCAATCCAGAAAACGGCAAGTATTGTTTTCAGATTTGTACTGTATCGCTTTTCAATAAACTCGGGGATAGTATAAAGTTTCTTTTCGATGAAAACCGGAAGAAAATATTTTGCAACAATTATCAGTGTTATTGCAGCCATCCATTCATAGGATGCAATAGCAAGTCCGATGGCAAACCCTGAGCCTGACATACCAATGAACTGTTCAGCCGATATGTTTGCTGCAATTAAGGATGCACCGATTGCCCACCAGGGAAGGGATTTGCTTGCCAGGAAATAGTCCTCTGCATTTCGCTGATGGCCTTTCTTTCCTCTGGAGACCCATAATCCTGTACCGATTATTACAACTCCATAAACAAAGAAAATCAAATAATCAATATAGTTGAACTGTGAACCCATATTTGTATGTTTTAATGTTAATTATTTATTTTCAACTCTTTCGGTCCGTCATCTATTTCAGGTTGATAAAAAACAGGCTCTAACCCGGTTCTTTCCGAATAATTCCTTCCGACCGTTTTGATAAAATCCTCAACACTCTCTTTATGAACAATGCTTACCGTACAACCCCCGAATCCGGCTCCTGTCATTCTCGACCCGATACATCCGGGTATTTTTCTCGCCTCTTCGACGAGAGTGTCCAGTTCAATGCCGGTTACCTCATAATCATATCGTAAGGAGTCGTGCGATTCATTCATAAGCTCTCCGAATCTGTTAAGGTTTCCGCTTTTTAATGCCGGTATAGCTTCCAAAACCCGTGCATTCTCCGAAATAACATGAGAAGCCCTTTTACGCACAACCTCATCAGAAATAAGATATTTAAGTTCGTTATATTCGGCAAGACTTAATTCACTTAGATTTTTTACCGGTTTTTCTTTACTGATATCTTCAACGGCCTTTTCGCATTCTGCCCTGCGTTCATTATATTTTGAATCCGTAAGACCTCTTCTTTTGTTTGTGTTGACAATCATTAGTCTGTAGTCACCAAGTTCTACCGGAACCAGTTCATAATCAAGTGTGTCGCAGTTAAGAAATAAGGCTGAATCTTTCTGTCCCATACCAACAGCAAACTGATCCATAATCCCGCAGTTCATACCGACAAATTCATTTTCGGCCCTTTGTGAAATTTTGATTAGGTCAATCATCGGGATATTTTTCCCGTAAAGTGTATTTAGCATAAAAGCCGTAACCAGTTCTATTGAAGCGGATGATGAAAGTCCGGCACCATTTGGAATGTCACCGCTGTACATAAGCTCAAGTCCGGAAGGTTTAATTCCCGTTTTCTTCAACTGGTCAATAACTCCAAGCGGGTATTCAACCCATTCGCCATTATGTTTCTTATCAAGGTCTTCCGGCAGAATAAAAGCTTTATAATCAAAATTAACGGATGCAAATTTGATTTCAGGCTCTCCTGTCTCTCTTACCATAAGGTAAGTTCCATAGTTCAAAGCGCAGGGGAATACATATCCGCCGTTATAATCAGTATGTTCACCGATAAGGTTAACACGTCCGGGAGCAAAAAAGAGACGGGGTTTCTGTCCGTCTTCGCCATAAAGCCCGTAAAACTTTTCTTTCAGGGTATCAGTTATTTTCATAAACTAAAATGAACAGTGTTTTTAAATTGATGCCAAAAATATGAGTTTTTTTGAGAAATATTTGGATTATGATAATAAAAATGGTTCTTTAAGAATAAAAATTTGATTTTTGGTGTTGAAATATTCTCAATTTGGGAAAAGCAAAAATGTGTTATTTTAATTAAAAAGAAATTAAATTATATTTTTAATACACCTATAATCAGTCTTTTATAAGCTGTCTTTAAGTTGTTATCTCTAAAACAACAGGGGTTTTTGCTTCTTTTGTCATTATATATGTCGAAGACCTAAATATAAGCACTTCGTACAGGATTATATACCGTTTATACAATAAAACTGTACCTTTATACAATAAGTCCGTTTTTTTTGTATGGGAAAATATTCATTAATACTTTTACAGGCAACTAACAAAGGAAAGGAATCAAACCTGATTATTAACCAAAACCAATAATGCTTTGAGATATAAAAATGGATAAATTTTTCCAGTTTGAGGTAATTGATATAGTATATAGTATTAGAAATAATAATTAATTAGTTATGAAAATACATTTACAACTTGTATTAATCGTGCTTTTAAGCAATATATTTCAAGTTGCTTTTTTTCAAAATCCAACATTAATAACCGACCCGCCCGGAGCGAAATATTGTGAGGGTAGTGCAGGAGTAATATTTGGAATTGGGGATTCGGATAGCGTAGATGAATATACATTACAAAAAGTAGATTGTGTATTGTAAAATATGATACCCAATATAGGTTGTGCCAGCATAGTATGGCCTACTAACTATTATTTAGGAAGTCAAAAATTATTACAGACTATGGAAAGAAAAGATAATCCTTTTAATCCATCAGCACTGTTTATACGATATGCTGATAATAGGGCAAAATATGCGGATTATAGAAAAAGTTGTTTTGCAATAATTTAATTTATAATAATTCTAAATATATCTGGTTCGGGAAGTTGTTTTGGCTGTTTGAAAAACTTTATATAATTTAGCACTTCAAACTAAAAACAATACCAGGTTAAAGATATTAAACCAAAATATAATGCTTATGAAAGCAGGAAAAATACTTTTTATTATCGTTTTATTTCTTTTTGTAAAAAACAGCTATTCACAATGCACAGCAGATTTTAGCTCTGATATTAATTGTCTTACAGTAACTTTCACAGATGATTCTGATCCGGGGGGAAGTGCTATAGATAGTTGGTTGTGGACATTTACCGGAGTTACTCCGGGGAATTTTAACGGTCAAAATCCTCCTGATATAACCTATACTACTTCTGGGGTTTACAATGTTAAACTTGAAATACATACTGCTGACGGATGTACAGATATCAAGAACGGTAATGTGAATATTCCGTCTCAACCTGCTGCTTCATTTACAACTACCTTAACTTGTCCTTATACAATAAATTTTACAGGGGGTATAGGTAATGCCACTTCTTTTGAATGGGATTTTGGAGATGGGAATACAAATAGCTCAGAACAGAATCCGGTTCATACATATAGTGGAGCGGGAACATATACAGTGACATTAACAACTTCCACATCAAGCTGTACTGTTAGTTATCAGGAAGATATAATTATATATCCTGAGCTTCAACCTGATTTTTCATTTGTACAGTCCGATCCCTGCTCTTTTTTCGCTGTTGACTTTACTGACCAGACAATCGGGGGAAGCGATAATACATTTGAATGGGACTTTGGGGATGGAACTTTTTCTACAGAACAAAATCCGTCACATGTTTTTAACGCTTACGGCAACAGTACACAAACGTATAGTGTTACATTAACGGTAACAAATCAGGATAATGGCTGTTCTTCAACAAGCACATCTCAATCAGTAACTGTTACGCAGAGGCCAGATGCCACTCTTTTTGAAAATAATTTTACAAATTTTAATAACTGTGGTAATGCAAGTCCAACAAATCCAAACTTTACAATAGATGTAAGCTATACTCCGTCTGTTGTTACCAGTAATACATATTATGATATTGATTGGGGTGACGGAACATCGAACTATAGTTCACCAAATGCCCCAATGAATATAACACATACATATACAGCACTTGGAGTATATGATCTTACATTTACTGTTACAGCTGCAAACGGATGTAATGATACGAAAATATTTCCGGTATTAAATATAAGTACTCCTGCTGTTGGTATTGGAGCACCTGGAAACACAACAGGCTGTGCAGATTTTGATGTTGTTTTTACCGTTTCAAATAATTGTTTTGACAATTATGCCGGTACATATTATAATTTGGAATTTGGGGATGGTGCTGGAATATATGGTATTACACAAAATCAGCTGCAATCAACTTATACTCATACTTATTCAACATCATCTTGTCCGGGAGAATATGTAGCAGTTTTAACCGCTTACAACGATTGTACACCACAAGGAGTCGAATCCACAGTTACTGGTATTAAGGTGTATTCTCACCCTGATCCTGAATTTGAAATTGATGGTAGTCCTGGTTTTCAGGCTTGTGAAGATGTTCTTGTTTATTTTAATAATTTATCTAATGGTGCAAACAATAATTTTTGTTCATCAGAGATTGTTAGTAAATGGGAATGGGGAGATGGATCTGCTCCTACAATTATTTTTAGTGACACATATCCTTATCAGCAGGTATCGCATATGTACAATGATCCTGGAACGTATACAGTAACACTGACTACCACAAATTTTTGCAATTCGAATGACCCATCTTCTATTTCCCATGAAGTTTGTATTGAAGCAGCTTTCGCTGCTGATTTTAATCTGATTGCTCCAGCAAATAGCTGTGCGCCATATTTTTTAGATATTGATAATATCAGTGACACCAGTCAGTATTGTGATAATAATGAATATACCTGGACAGTACCCGGTTTTGATAATGGTGATTGTAGCTCAAGCACTGGTGATTGGGATTTTTCATCAGGAACTGCTCATTCTCCAACACCGCAATTTGTATTTCATGATGCCGGAGAGTATACAATAAGGATGGTTTTGGATAATGCTTGTGTTGACGCAGGAGTAGTAAATCAGGTACATGAAGAGATGATTACGGTTTTTGATAAACCAAACCTTATTTCCATTGAAAATATTGAAGATGGCTGCGAAAGTCTTGTTTTGGAACCAAATGCACAGTTTGAAGAATGCTATGCACCAGTGGATACAGCAACAGGTTTTTCCTGGAGTTTTGCGGGAGGTAGCCCATCATCATCTAATCAAAATCCTCCGGGAATAATCTCTTATAATACTCCCGGGAATTATACTATTACAGTTACAGCCTCAAATGTATGCGGAACATCCAACGAACTTGTTGAGACAGTTATTATAAACCCTGACATTGTAAATAATACGATATCATGTCCTTCCGATACGTTATGTCAGGGAGATATTCCCGGAATTATAGACGGAACTGATGAAAACTCAGGATTAACCGGAGGGAATGGGTTTTATAACTATGAATGGCAAATGAGTAACGACTCTCTTTTTCCATCCGGAAATACCTCTGTCGTGGGAGGAAATACACCCGATCTGGATCTTGGTCAGCAATTGTTAGAATCAATGTGGTTCAGGCGAATTGTAACTTCAGGCGGTTGTAGTGATACTTCATTGGCTTGCCAGATAATTGTTGTCCCCGGTATTATTAATAATACAATTGGAGACGATCAGGATATTTGTGTTGGAGAAATACCGGATACCTTGATGCATATTGGTGCTCCCCTTCAGGGAGGTTCAGGCATTTATTCATATAAGTGGTTTTTTAGAACAGATATTCCAAACGGATCCTGGACAGAGATTCCAATGCCTTTTCCCGGGACTTCTTTTTATGGACCTCCTGCGTTAACTCAAACGACACAGTATAAACGTGTTGTTAATTCAATCCCTGAAGATAATTGTGATAGTGAAAGTAATATTGTAACAATAAATGTATACATTCTTCCTGAATTTACAAGTGATACAACTCCCCCTATCGTATGTTCGGGCGTACCTCTTGATTATCAATTGCAGGCGAATATTGCCGGTACTACCTTTTCCTGGTATGTTGAAAGTAATCCTCCGGCTTGTATAAGTGGATACACAACAGGTGTTCAAACAACAGGTGCTATTTCGGATGAACTAATTAATTCCTGCTCTGATATCCAGACAATAAGATATTATGTTACACCAATTGGTCCTGGCCCGACAAGCTGTCCCGGACCGGAGTACGAGGTGTTATTTACCGTTGATCCGGTTATTGATATTAATGCCGGAGCAGACAACCAAATAAATGACGGTTCTTATTATATGATTTCTGATGCTTATGCGAATGGCGGTTCGGGAGGGTTGACAATAAATTGGTTACCGGATTTATTTGTTGATAATACAGTTATTAATCCACAAACTATTCCGTTAACCTCACCTCCAAATATTTATCAGTTTACATTAACGGTAAATGATACTGCCGGATGTCAGGTTGAAGATGATATTGTTTTAACCATTGCAGCAGGTAGCGGGCTTGATGTTTCTATTGTCCTTGTCCCGCCGGGAAACGATACAATTTGTAATGGTGATTCTATTCAGCTTGATGCCCAGGCAACAGGGGGCACTGAGGTTTACTCGTACACCTGGTGGTCAGAACCTGCCGGGTTTACCTGGAATCAGCAAACAACACCTCATTTATTTCCTGACACAACAACTATTTACTGGGTTATAGCAGATGACGGTGTAAGTCAGGATTCCGCTTCATATAAAATTGTTGTTGACCAGATACCTGAAATTACAAGTCCGTTAGCGTGGGAAATGTGTAGTAATAGCACTGTGAATTATCAACCATTATCTAATGTTGCGAATACATCTTACGAATGGTATTCAACTAATACTGTCCCGGAATGTATTTATGAAAATATAAATACCGGTCAGAGTTTAATAAATGCTGTGTTAAGTAATTCCTGCTCAACTCCTCAGGATATAATTTATACAGTAACACCTACCGGCCCTCCCGGTACTTTTTGTCCTGGAGAAGCTGTTGATGTTGTGATAACTGTGAATCCGCTTGTTGCACTATCACCATCAATACCTGATGAGCAAACGGTAATATCAGGTACTTTGCCCCAAAATGTTACTTTTAGTTCACCCTTTGATTCTGTCTATTATGTCTGGCACACAGATGGTAATGTTAACCTGCAGGCACCGTATGATACTGTTAGTGATGGTACAGGTGATACATTGGGCTTTTTATCAACAGGGCCGGTTTATATTACATCGGGAGATGAAACTGTAGAGTTAATATATTATATAACACCATACTATCAGGGTGATAGTATTGATTGTCCGGGTGTAATATTTGAACATAAAATAATAATTAACCAGACACCTCAGGTGTTTAATGTAATGGGTGGCGGTACTTTCTGTGATGATGGGATCAATTGTGCTGATATTTGGTTAGATGGGTCTCAAGAGGGAGTTGTTTATCAACTAATGAAGGGCTCTGTATTAATTGGTGATACAATTAGTGGTAATGGTAGTCCTATATATTGGAATTGCATTATGGAGGGCGGGCAATATACGGTATTATCAAAAAATGCAAATACGGGAGCAAGTATCTTTATGAACGGAGGTGCTGTAATAACTGCAAATCCCCTTCCTGTTGTTTATGAGTTAGTGCCGACTGGAGATACTTGTCTGCCAATTATTCCCAGGTTGAATGGCTCACAGGCAGGTGTTGCTTATCAGTTGTTTATTGATGGAAGCCCGATGGTTCCCAATGTTATTGAGTATGGCACAGGTAATATAGGGTTCCTGCTATTCCCCGAACAAAACCTGGAAGGTGTATATACTGTGTTGGCAATTGATACTACAACAGGTTGCCAGCAATTTATGAACAATAGTATTGTTACTCATCCACTACCCGAACAATACACAATTCGCCCGAATGGTATTTTATGTGAGGGGGAATTTATCTGGCTCGAACATTCTCAGCCTGAAGTAATGTATCAATTATGGTTTGACCAAAGTCCTTATGGAAATATAGTCTATGGTAAAGCAGATAATGATTCGATTTCATTTGGTTATATCCAGGATCCCGGCACTTATACAATTCATGCCTGGGATACGATTTGGGGCTGTGAAGTTATTTTTGATTCGACAATTGTGCTGAACGAAAATCCTTTGATTTATTCAATAACACCATCTGAAGGATGTCCCGGTACGGAAATTATTCTAAACGGATGTCAGGAGGATGTCTTTTATTACTTGCTATTTGAACCTGAGGTCGCTGATGATATTGTTGTAGTTGATTCAATGGAATGTCAGGGAGCAACTTTTTTGAATTTTGGGCCTCAGTATGAAGCCGGGACCTATTATGTGAAAGCAATTAGCCAATCATCCTTGTGTGTTTCATACATGCAGGATTCTACGGTAATACATCCTGCACCTCAGCAGTTTAATGTTACACCGTCCGGAGGAGGATGTCCACCTCAGGAAATTGCACTTGATGGATGTGAAGCTGATGTTGTATATTATTTATATTTAAATGGAGTTCAAATATCATCCGATAGTTGTACTGATGGAGTTATTGATTTTGGATTTCAAAATGATGTTGGTATATACACGGTAAAAGGCAAAAGAACTTATGCAAGTGGCCTTGAATGCTGGAGTGATATGAAAGAGCAATTTGAAGTGTATTCTTTACCACAAGTTTATTCTTTAAGTCCTTCCGGCACTTTTTGCCCACCCCAGGAAATACTTTTAACAGGATCTGAACCCGGGGTGAATTATTATTTGTTTAATGACAATATTGGTTATGTTGATACAATTGTTGGCACCGGAGGTTTAATAAGTTTTGGGCAGCAAACAGAAGAAGGTACATATCATATTGAGGCAGAGAATGATTCCAGTTGTATGCAGATTATGGATAATACAATTACATTGTTACCTGAGCCGATAGTTTACAATTTAGAACCATCGGGAAACTTATGCACGGAGACTGAATTGTGGTTGTCTAATAGTCAGATAGGTCTTTCATATCAGTTATATCTAAATGGAAGCATTCAAATTGGCCCATTGGTTGCCGGAGATGGCGATTCTATCAGTTTTGGCCTCCAATCACAAATGGGATTTTATACTGTAAGGGCTTTGACAAATACAGTTCCGGGTTGTGCTGCCATAATGGAAGATACTGCATATATTTCACCTTTAACTATTTATAGCTTAACTCCTCAGGGAATTTTTTGCCCGGGCGAAGAAATCTTTCTAAACGGATCTGATACGGGAATTCAATATGAACTATATATTGATAATTCCACAACAGGTATTATAATTGAAGGAACCGGAAATCAAATATCTTTCGGGCAGCAATTTATATCAGGTGTTTATACAGTTATAGCAACAGATACAACTTTACTATGCTATGCCAGTATGACAGGGGCGTGTACCATAGAGATGGCTCCAACGGAATTTGCAATATCTCCACAAGGTGGATACTGCCCGCCTCAAACAATTAGCCTTGATAGTTGTGAACCTGGAGTTACCTATTATCTTTACAGAGATGGAATTGAAATAGCTCAGGATAGTTGTGAAAATAGCTCAGTAAATTTCGGACAGCAAAATTTGCCAGGTAATTATACAATTAAAGCTAAAACCACTTATCCGGGTAGTTTAGAATGCTGGAGTGATATGCAGGGGAATTTAATAATTTATGACCTTCCTGTTGCATATTCATTAAATCCTGTCGGTAATCATTGCTCACCTGTAAATATTGGATTAAACGGATCAGAAACAGGGATATCATATTACTTATATTATAATGATGATGTAATTGATACTGTTGTTGGAACCGGAAGTCAGGTTGATTTTGGCGAATATAGTATGGTAGGAAATTATTATGCTAAAGCTTTAAACACAACTGGATGTGAGCTGGTAATGTTTGATACGGTAACAATTTTACCTGAACCCCAAATATTCAATTTAGAACCTTCAGACACATTGTGCTCGGGAGAAGAACTTTGGTTATCTAACAGTCAGGAAGGGGTTTTATATCAACTAATTTTGAATGGTACAAATATTTTAAATACTGTAAATGGTGATGGTGCTCCCATCTCTTTTGGAATTCAGTCTCAGGCCGGTACATATAGCGTAATTGCCAATACGGAATCATCTCCATCTTGTTCTGCAATTATGAATGGTTTAACGGTTATTGAACCATTAACTCAATATAGTATTATACCTCAGGGGATAAGTTGTCCTGCGGTTGAGATAAAACTTAACGGATCTCAGCAAGGAGTTGAATATGTGTTATGGAGAAATGGCGGAGCGGTTGTTCCTTCAAATATTGTGCAGGGTACAGGTCAAATGATTTCTTTTGGAGAGTATAACCTGGCCGGAACTTATACAATTCACGCAAATACACCGGATAATTTATGTGATGCAATTATGCTTGACACATGCATTATTCAACAGTCTCCAACTGTATTTAATATTCAACCTGCTGGTATTAGTTGTCTTGATGACAGTATTTCAATTAGTTTGTCAGGATCAGGTGCAGGAATACTGTATATGCTATACAGAGATGGGGCTTATCAGCAATTTCTTATAGGAACGGGAAGTGCTATTGATTTTGGAGTTCAGGCCATATCCGGAAACTATACAGTCAAAGCTGTTGATACTATTTCAGATTGTCAGATTTGGATGAATGATACTGTATTTTTAAAAGCACCACCAATATCCTACTCAATGATTCCTCAGGGGCTGCATTGTTCTGATACAATTGTCAGTCTTAACGGCTCAGAGATTGGTGTGGCTTACAAATTAATAAGAAACGGAACAGAAATAATTGATACGGTTTTTGGAACCGGTTTTTCGATTAATTTTGGGTTAATTAGTTCTCAGGGAATTTATACTGTAATAGCTATTGATACCGCTACAAACTGTGATACTGAAATAACAGGAGAACTAAATTTAACTTCCGGACCGCTTGTTTTTAACCTTACAGCATCAGGCGATAGTATATATTGTGAAAATACACTCGGTGATACATTAAGATTAGACAATTCTCAGTCAGGAGTTGAGTACCAGCTTTATAAGATTGGGACACCTGATGAACCTATTGATGCTCCTCAGGATGGTATTTACGGAACACCTCTGTTCTGGTACAATATTGAAAAAGGTTCTTATTATGTTAAAGCATCTTATCCTGAAGCACCATTCTGTAATGCTATAATGAATAATGTCGTTACCATTAGCATTCAGCCGTTACCTTCTGTATATGCTGGTTCTGATAATACAATATGTGAAGCAAGTTCCTACAGTATATATGATGCCAGTATGGAAAATTATTCATCAATAGACTGGATTGTTTTAACCGGTTCCGGTAGCTTTGATGATGCACATATCGCAAATCCTGTTTTTATACCTGATAATGTGAATGAGCCAACTAATATGGAATTGGTGGCCTATGTTTATGGAATGGAACCATGTGCTGATGATATAGCCACTGATACTATTAAGCTAACTGTAGAACCCTTACCTGTTGCTGAAATTTCGATTGATACTGTTGTAATCTGTGCAAGTGATTTCTATCATATCACAAATGCGGATACATCGTACAGTTCTGGAGTGACCTGGACTGTTGAGCCGGTTGGCTTTGGAGATTTTGATAGCCCTGATATTATTGATCCGATATTTACACCTGCTAATATCACAGTACCTACTTATCTGACATTGTACTTGTCAGCTGATGGTATTGGAAATTGCATAGGTGAAACTGTTCAGGACTCTGTTATTATTTTAGTTGAGCCGTTGCCAATTGCAGATATTCCGGGTGATACGGCTGTGATTTGTGCAAATGATATTTATTACATTGCAAATGCAGATACATCATACAGTTCAGGTGTAAACTGGTCTGTTGCTCCGGCTGGTTTTGGTAGTTTCGATAATCCTGATTTGATTGATCCAATATTTACACCTGCTAATATCATCTCACCCACTTATTTGACATTATATTTGTCGGCAAGTGGAATAGGTGGCTGCTCCGGAGAAGTAATCCTGGATTCAATTGTTTTATTTGTTGAGCCTTTACCAATTGTTGATATACAGGGTGATTCTGCTGTGGTTTGTGAAAGTGGTGCTTTTTACATCACAAATGCTGATACATCATTTAGCTCAATGGTAAATTGGACAGTTTCTCCACCTGGTTTTGGGGCTTTTGATAATTCAAGTATAATTGATCCGACATTTATTCCTGAGAATATTATCGGTCCCACTTATTTGACATTATTCCTTACAGCCTATGGAATGGGAGACTGTTCTGATGAAACAACACTTGACTCTCTGGTTTTACTTGTTGAACCCTTACCTGAAATATATGCGGGAGCAGATGAAATAATTTGTGAGAGTGAAACTTATACAATTTCTGATGCAACAGCCCAATTCTCAACTTCTTATAATTGGGAAATTGTAGATGGTTTGGGCGCATTTACAAATTCGAATATTCTTAATACGGTTTATCAGCCATTAGATATTATAGTGCCAACTGACGTAACTTTAGTTTTACACGCATATGGAGAAGGAGAGTGTTCGGATGAAGAAGTGACTGATACTCTGGTAATAACGATAGAGCCTTTACCCGAAGTTTATGCAGGTGCAGATACTGTGATTTGCAATAACGAACCGTATCATATTCTGGATGATACAGTAAATGTCTATAGTGCTTTGTTTTGGGAAGCTATACCCCCGGAGGCCGGTGTGTTTGATGATCCTTCTGTTCTAAATCCTGTGTTTACGCCTGCAGAAAATCAGGTAGGGCTGGTTGTTTTAACTTTGACTGCGACGGGAACAACTATTTGCTCAGGTGCAACATCTTCTGATGAGCTATATGTGTATGTTAATCCTGTTCCAAACTCAGATTTTGCTTTCTCGGATGTGTCTTGTAATCCTGGACAGGTAGATTTTACCGGTAGTTTTACACCGCCCCCTGTGGTTGAAACCTGGGAATGGAATTTTGGTGACAATAATAGTTCAACAACTCAGTGGCCAACACATATCTATGCAGATACAGGGAATTATATCGTTCAGCTTATTACAATCGGCACAAACGGCTGTTCTGATACAGTTGAACAAACGGTGTATGTAGAACCTGAACTCAAAGTTGATTTTAGCTCTCATAGTGAGTGTGTTGGTACTACATTGCAGTTTGATGGTGAGATTATACTTCCTGGTACGGCTGTTATTGCTGAGAATGATTGGGTTTGGGATTTTGGTGATGGAAGCAGCACTGTTATCGGTCAATCGGTGGAGCATATTTATGGAAGTTCCGGTATCCATACAGTAATACTTACAGCAACGGATCAAAACGGATGTACATTTGAGGTTTTTCATAATGATACGGCGTTTGCTTTGCCAGAACCCGATTTTAATTATTCAACCAACCTGACATTTATTAACTTTACAAATATAACCCCAGAACCCTGGAATATTACATCCTGGGAGTGGCATTTTGGGGATGGTTTAACTTCATTTGAACAGAATCCGGTACATGAGTATTTAAATTCAGGTGTTTATGAAGTTACACTGATTGCAGTTAACGAAAATGGTTGTATTGATTCAATAACAAAGTTGGTTGAACGACCTTCATTCATTGTCTCTGATTTTACTATTGACGGCTCATTGTACTGTAGTAAATATGTTATTGATTTTGTTGATAATTCTTCTGATCCTTCATTAATTGAAAACTGGAAATGGAGTTTTGGAGATGGTGCAACTTTAAATTATAGTGAATATATACCTACTGTTTCACATGTTTATAGTCAATCCGGTGATTTTACTGTAAGGCTTGTGGTATTTATGACAATGGATGGTTCAATAATTTCTGATACTTCATATCAGCAAATTTCAATAGTTGCAACACCTTATGCCGATTTTGAAAACTCTGTTACATGTTTTGGTGATTCAACCTGGTTTACTGATATAACCAATTCTTTTGGAATTCCGTTGTCATACTGGGAGTGGAGTTTTGAAAGTAATAATGCTTTTGAACCTAATCCTGCTTATTTGTTCAGTAATGTTGGAGATAATGAAGTTTCATTAATTGTAAGAAATGATTCAGGTTGTCAGGATACTATTGTTAAAAGTGTCACAATTCATGCATTACCGGAAGCCGGTTTTTCGTATTTCAATGCATGTATCGGGCAAAAAGTTGAGTTTTTTGACGAAACTAATGTGACAGACGGAGATGTTATTAAGTGGTGGTGGGATTTTGGAGATACTGAGAGTGTTAGCGATACGGCAGATATTGAAGAGCCATTTTATATATATAATTCTATGGATACATATGATGTGCAACTAAATGTTTCTGATGAATTCGGATGTATTGATTCGATAGTTTCAGGTGTTACAATTCATTCGGTTCCGGTTTCAGATTTTACTCTTATTCCAAATTTTGAAGGAGTTCAGGGACAGATTAAATTTGAAAATCAATCGAAAGGAGCTATCAGCTATTTATGGGATTTTGAATATGATAATGGTTTTTCTTCTACTGAAAAGGACCCGGTTTATTCATATAAATATGACGGGGAGTATATTATTGAGCTAATTGCTACCACATCAGATAATTGTATGGATACTACTTATAAAACCTATAATATGTTGTTTACGGGTTTGTATGTTCCTAATGCTTTTTCACCTGCAGATCCTAATCCTGCTGTAAGGGAATTTCTTCCAAGTGGTGTTGGTCTTAAAAACTTTCGTATTGAAGTTTACGATATTTGGGGTGCTTTGGTTTGGAGTTCTACAGCCCTGACAACTGATGGTCAGCCAAAAGGCCCTGGTTGGGATGGTACCTATAAGGGTAAAGATATGCCTTCAGGGGTTTATATGTGGAAAGCTTATGCTGTATTTGTTGACGGAACCATTTGGAAAGGATCAGATTTAGGTGATGGCAATGGACCCCAAACACAAGGAAGTTTATTATTGATTAGATAAAAATTTTATAAGATGAAAAAATTGTATTTACTTAATCTTTCTATTTTAATATTTGCAACATTAGTATTAAAAAGTCAGGATCAGAACTATTCGCAATTCTTTAATAACAGACTTTATTATAACCCGGCTTATGCAGGATTGTACAATGGAGTCAGAGCGAGTTTTAATTATCGTAAGCAATGGACTAACATTCCTTATGATTTTAACTCTTATAATGTTTCTCTTGATATGGCTGTAAGAAATCTTCCAGGTGCAGGAGGTGTTGGATTGATATTTCATCATAATAATGAGGGAACAGGTATGATTAAGAATGTCTATGCCGGAATAGTATTGTCAGCAAGGATTTATCCGGCTGAAAATTATACGATACAATTTGGTATTACGACTGCTGTTTCTCAAAGGAGTATAAACTGGGACGGGTTAGTTTTTCCTGATCAGCTTGATAGTAAATATGGTAATATATACTCAACAGGTTTTACCGAACCATTCCGTGGCAGTGTTGTTTATCCGGATTTTAATTTTGGAAGTGTTCTTAATTATACTTCTGAAAGTATGAATGCGCGAATAGGAGGGAGTATAAGTCATATTTTTCAGCCAAAGATAGGATTTGTTGAAACAGAATCTCAGTTGTATATGAAGTTTGTAGCTCATGCTGATGCTTTGATCTTTATTAATGGCTCCTCAAACAGGAGAGATAGAAGGTCAGCAGGCAGCGCAAAAATAAATCCGGGTTTTTTATATGAAAATCAGAATGGTGATAATACATTCTCATTTGGAATTAACGGTTATAAGTCATTTGTTTATCTCGGAGTCTGGTTTAGAAATGAAGATTTCAATACAACAAACCTTAGTACTATGGTTTACCTTGCTGGTGTGAATTTTCCAATTAATGATGATTCGAGAATAAAGATAATGTATTCTTATGATTATGTAATGAATGGAATATCAATTGGTAGTTCACATGAAATAAGTGTTATTTTTGAGTTTCAAAATAGTAATGTTATGGGTGCTGCTGCTCCAGGCGGACATCGAAAGAACTGGGGAGCAGAATCTTGCTCACCGTTTTGATATGATTGTAAAAATCACTATTTATGCACCTTCCTTATAAACTCTTCAACTTCAGGTACACCTCCCTGATAAATGAGGTAGCCGTTGTACGGTTCGCGTTCGGTAATCTCGTCATTTATCGGTGTAAGCATTATTTTCTTTACTTCTTCGGGATCGTCAGTCTGACCCAGTGCCCAGCTCAATTTGACCCAGGCAACTTCGGGAAGCATATTACCGGTTGGGATGATCCCTTTTGCCATCATATCACGGCCTGTATCGTAAACAAACATATGAACGTATCCCCAGATAGTTTGTAAAGTCATATACATATGAACTCCTTTAGCGTGTGCTCTTTCAATACCGGGATAGAGTTCTTTGTTAACATGTCCGAGTCCGGTTCCGACGAAAATAATTCCTTTGTATCCAGCATCAACAAGATTGTCAATTATGTCAGGTTTCATACCCGGATAGTAATAGAGCATTGTAACCTTGTCGTTAAAATATGGAAAGATTTTCACATTCTTGTCCTTGCGTCGATGGTTGTAGTCCTTTTTTATTGGGATAATCTCTGTTCGGTTGACTCTTGCGAGCGGTGTATCACCTATTGTACGGAATGTAGAGCGGTATGAGGAGTGCATTTTTCTCACCCTTGTTCCTTTATGAAGAAGTCCGTATTCATCGGATGTAGGGCCGAACATACAAATCATCACCTCGGCAATATCGGAATGGCCGGCAGCCTGCATTGCATGCATAAGGTTCAGAGCTGCATCGGAACTGGGGCGGTCTGAGGAACGCTGCGAACCAACGAGAACAATGGGTACAGGGGAATTCTGAACCATAAATGTCAGGGCGGCTCCCGTATGATGAAGGGTGTCGGTGCCATGGCCGATTACAATGCCGTCAATTCCGTTTTCAATCTCTTTGCCTATTGCTTTTGCAAGTGCAACATATTGCTTTGGCCCCATATTTTCACTGAATACCGCAAAAACTTTTTCAGTTGTCAGGTTGCATATATCAGCCAGTTCGGGAACCGCTCCGTAAAGCTCTCCCGGAGAGAATGCAGGTATTACGGCTCCGGTTCTGTAGTCAAGCCTTGATGCTATTGTTCCGCCTGTACCGAACAGCTTCACTTTAGGAAGGCCGGGAGTGTATGGGAACTCCTTTTCGGGGATTTTATAATTGGCTTTTTTGTAGCCTGTCTCTTTTATATCGGTTACAGTTTTTACATCAATTCCGATATTGTATCCTGTAGCTATTTTCAAAACTATGTGCTGATCATCATCATTTTCAGCTCTCGGCAAGACCGTTCCCTGGAAATCACCTCTTGTAGTTTCAATATGAGCCTGACCCCATACGCGCACATTTTTATCCATTAAAATTTTTAAGGCATCACCTTTATACCCCTGAAAAAAATCGTTATCCATTATTTGCTTGTTTTTTTACTGATTATTTCACTTAATTCACTAAGTTTTATATTTCCAATGGCTGTTTTATATAACTGTCCCATAATCCATTTTGCTTCATTCTCAGGACTATCCGATATCCTGACCTCAGCAAACTTTTTCCTTAAAAACGAAATTCTCGATACTATCTCCTTCTTTGGTATTTTCTTGAATTTTATACTATCAAGCACAGAGTCAAAATCCATTTTCGGAAATTCATAAACCACCGGAAGCATATAGCGTGCAAGCTCAAGCTCAATTTTATTATCAAGAAGGTATTTGAACATTGCGTATATAATTTCGTAATTGAACTCTTTGACATGTTTAAAATGCCCTTCTATAAATTTTAATCTGTGCCCAATAAATGTCCCGCTAAAAATAGGACTTATTTTTAGTTCGGTAACTATTTTTTCAATCAAAGGATACAGATTTTTACTAAAAATAAAAGTGTATGTATCTTCCGGAATTTCCCATTTTCTCAGCTGTTTGTACCTGTTGATAACTTCTTCGGGAAGTCCCTGTTTTAACCTTTCAATATCTTCATTTTCCAATGGAATAGGGACGGTATCGGTATCGGGGTACATTCTGTCGGCACCAGGCAGAACACGTTCGAAAATCGTTGTTCCGTCTTCAAAAGATTTTCTTGTCTCTTCGGGTACACCGTCAAAAGCCATAAGACACCGTTCTTCAATGGTTTCGAGAGCCGTTTTTACATCATCCTTAGGTGCCCAAAAAACCAATTGGGCATCATCATCTTTAGATTTTAACAGTTCTGCGATTTTTTTTATCTCTCTTTTCTTCAGTTTCGGTTTCAAATCTTCGGATGTAGCCATAAAGGGTTTTTGAAGGCAGGCTATGACCTTCATTCGGTCTCTTATCTCGTCTGTAAATGATTTTCCGGGTTGTGTAAAATGAGAAAGAATACCTTTAAATCCCGGCAAATTAACGGCTATAACAACATATCCGTTTGATTTAGCCTTTTTAAAAGGTTTATAGGAAAAGCGAATACTATTTCCGTTTATATGTTTATGAGATATTTTCCATTTTTTCTTTTCTTTAATCTTATCATTAAGCAACTCTTTGATATGAAGTAGTGCCCATTGTCTGAACGCTTCATTATGAGTTAGTTTGGGTATCCATTTTGTATGGGCAACCCCTTTGATCTCGACTCTTGAACCGCCACGGCAACTGACGTTGACATCTTGCCGTCCGGCACCAATTCCTGTACGTACAAGGCCTGTGCTACGATTAAGAAAGCGGATATAATCACACCCTTCTTTTACTTCGCCGGGATTGACAAAATCGGGATATGTAACCGTTTCAATCAAAGGCATTCCCAATCTGTCGGTACGGTAAACGCGGGTATGACCTATGTCAGAAACTTCCCGGCACGAATCCTCTTCAAGGCTTAATTGTATTAATCGGACTTTTTTATTTTTTAAATAGATTTCGCCTTCAATTCCAATAATTCCTGTTCTTTGAAAACCTGTAGGAATACTGCCGTCAAGATATTGCTTCCGGGTGATATGTACTTCACCTACTATATTCAGTTTTGATAAAAGTGAGATTTTGATAGCTATTTCAAGAGCTTCACGGTCAATAGGAAACGGAGGAGTGTCATCAATATCGTAAGTGCAGGCCGAATTGTTCGAAATATGATAGACTATTTTTTTCCTGGTTTTGAACTCCATTAATGCCGTACCGTCATATTCTCCAAGCTCACTTAATGTTGGGCGCATATGACGAATTATTTCCGCATCGTATTCGTCTGACTTTTGGTAAATTCCGGCGGGGCAGTTACAGAAAAGTTTCCTTTTTGTAAGCAATTGCTGATGCACCTCAAGCCCCGACATAAAGCCTATCCTGTCATAAGTCTCCTGCGTAGCTTCCCCGATAGGTACGTAACCAATAGTATCTTTGGTTTTATTGTAATTTTCAACCGGACTGAATCCTTTATTTTTAATCATAATAAACCTGTAAATTATAGAACTTCAAATAAACTGCCAAAAGTATCAATATCCTTTAATATTCAAAAACGTTGTTGATAAATATTTTTTTATTTTTATATTTGCATATCCTTAGCTGTTAGGATGATGTTGAAAATTAGAAAAATGCAGGTTAATAAGCTAATAATTCTGGTAATCTATTTTATCATACCGGTAGCATCATTTACTCAATTGCCTATACAATACGCGGACTCCCGTTTCAGGATTGTTTTTTATAATGTTGAGAATCTGTTTGATATTTATAATGATTCTCTGAAACTTGATGACGAGTTCACTCCTGAAGGCGTAAGACATTGGAATAACCGGAAGTTTTATAAAAAGCTAAATAATATTTATCGGGTAATTTTAAGTGTTGGTGAGTGGGAGCCACCTGCCATAGTCGGATTGTGTGAGGTTGAAAACAGATTTGTCTTGAATAAACTCGTTTATGACACTCCTTTAAGTAAATTTGGATATGAAATTATCCATGAAGAGTCGCCTGATAAACGGGGAATAGATGTTGCAATGCTTTACCGTCCTGATCTGTTTAAACCGGTTTCACATAAAGTTATTGGAATCCGCTTTCCCTTTGATTTGGCTTCACGCACACGCGACATTCTTTATGTGAAAGGTGTGGTTAATAACAGCGATACAATTCATTTCTTTGTAAACCATTGGCCATCAAAGTATGGAGGGCTAATGGCAACAGAACCAAAGCGTTATTTTGTTGCTTCCGTTTTAAAAGCACAAGTTGATTCTCTGTTTAGTATTTATGATTCTGCGAATATAATAATTATGGGAGATTTTAATGACAATCCCGAGGATGAAAGTGTTTCAAAGTATCTCAGAGCAAAAGGCGATACGAGCGTAGTAAAATCTGATGAACTATATAATCTTGCTTCCGGATTATATAAAAAGGGAAAAACCGGAACTCATAAATATCAGGGGCACTGGGAAGTTCTGGATCAATTTATTGTTTCCGGCTATTTGCTGTTGAATCATAAAGGTGTTCATATATCAAAGGATGGTCAGAATATTTTTAATCCCGCTTTTTTATTTGAGCCCGATGAAAAATATTCCGGCAGAAAACCTTTCAGAACATTTACCGGGATGAAATACAATGGAGGTTTCAGCGATCATTTTCCGGTTTATGTTGATTTGAAGACTATAATAATTCCGGCCAACAAGTAATAGCAGAACTGGTTTTTGTAAACTATTTTACTTTTTTTTAGGATAAATAATTATTTTTCGTATATTTGTCCGTTATTATCTTAAAATCCAGGTTAAATGTTGTATGTGTTTATTTTTCTGCTGATTAATTATCTTGCTGTCATTATTTATAAAGTCAGCAAAACAAACAGGAAACGACGTAACCTTAAGGTTGGAGATATTTGCAAAGTCTATATTGGCGAAAGTAAATTCTGGGGTTCTGTTCAGCGTATTTATAACTCAACTGTTGATGTCTGGGTTTTGAATCGAACGATTTCGGTTAGCAGAAATGAGGTGTATGCATAGAGATAATTCATATTCTTTTTCTAACCTTTTTTGAACCCGAAGATTTTGAATTTCCCAAAAAACTAAGTTTGGCATTATCATAAAAAGTGTACTTTTGTAGAAGCTTAATGGTGTTTTAAATTAGAAATATTATAGTGTATGGCCTGTCATTCGGGTTCAAATGCATCATTGCTGGAGCACGACAATATACTGACGGCCGACAGAGTTGTTGTTGCACTGCCGCTCGGCATGCTTAAAAATCAAAATGTAGTATTCGACCCGATTCTCCCCACCGAAAAACTTACGGCAATTGACAGTCTTGGTATTGGGACAATGAATAAAGTTTTCCTGAAATTTGAAGAAAATTTTTGGTATGAAGACGGCTACTTCTTTGAATATTTAAAAGAGGATCATTCGCAAATTATTGAATTTTTCAGCCCGGTACCAACCGGAGCAAACAACGTTATTGTGGCGGTCTTTGCAGGTCAGCAGGCAAGGAGCATTGAAAAAATGGAAGATTCCGGGATTATTGACCTGGTTATGAATGACCTTAAAGGGATGTTCGGGCAGGATATTCCGCAGCCGTTGTCGTTCAAAAAAACTACCTGGCATACCAATCCCTATTCTCTCGGTGCTTATCCGCATTTAAAGCCCGGAGCCGATCTTACAGCATGTAGTGAGATTGCAAAACCGTTGGGGAGCAAGGTCTTTTTTGCAGGAGACGCAACCAGTAAAGACTATATGGCTACTGCTCATGGTGCTTATTTGTCGGGGCTGGATGCAGCGAACAGGATAATAAATTCATTCTGAACGGGAATACACCGGTCAGTCTATTATTAAAATAAGAATAGCTACACAAGAACCAGTTCGACACCCTGATTTTGAATTTTTTGAATATCAGCCTGCGAAATGTTTTTATCAGTTATTATAATATCAATTTCCGGTATAGAGGCAATTTTAACAAAACTCTTTTTCCCGAATTTGCTTGAGTCGGTTACTACAATTGTTTTTTTCGATATTTTAATCATTGTTTGCGTCAGACTGGCCTCACTTTCCAGTTGTGTATATAATCCAAGCTCCGAATCTATGCTGTCTGCTCCAAGTATTGCGACATCACAATAGTAGTTTAGAATGGTTTGTTCCGACATACTTCCCACCAATGACCTCATTTCAGGCCTTAAAGTGCCTCCTGCTATAATAACTTCAATTTCAGGATTATCAGCAATAATTTCAGCAATGGGTAAGCTGTTGGTTATCAGTCTCAGATTTTTTTTCCTGTCAAGATTTCTTGCCACTTCAATTGCCGTTGAACCTGAATCCATTATTATTGCATTCCCGTTTTTTATGAAGTCAACAGCTCTTTTCCCTATTTTTTGCTTTTGTTTATAATTATGTTTTAACCTTTGATTCAGGTTAAGGTCGAAATTTGAAGGTTGCTTGCTGATTGCTCCCCCTCTCGTTCTTATTAACAGTCCTTTTTTCTCAAGATGGGCAAAGTCGTTTCGAACGGATACTTCGCTAATGTTAAACATTTTGCATATTTCCGATACTGAAATATCGTTACGTTTGTTCAATATCTCAATGATTTTTGAACGTCTGCCTAATGTGCTGTGGTCCTGTTTGGGTTTTCCTTTACTCATTATATAATAATTGATAATAATTTTTTAAAATGCAAAGATAACAGAATTTTAAAAAAATGTTACGAAATTTTGTAAACAAAACTAAATATAAGCAAAAAACGGCAAAACGAAACTAAATATAACATATTATAAATATTTTTTACAAAAAACTTGCTTTTGCTTTCAAAAACTTATTATATTT
>Ga0256913_10000217_pt1 | contig 28436 bp, 24 predicted proteins | sample Axial_MatmetaG_FD_185970 | JGI IMG/M metagenome (GOLD analysis project Ga0256913, IMG submission 185970) | Deep-sea worm associated microbial mat communities from Axial Seamount, Juan de Fuca Ridge, Pacific Ocean - Axial_Mat | ecosystem: Environmental > Aquatic > Marine > Oceanic > Microbial... | reverse complement strand
GGGATCATCGGTTCCATTGGTAAATGCAGGAGAATTGACAACAAAAGGTTGGGAATTGGGTATGAATTTCAGACATACATTTAGCAAAGATTTGAAATTTTATCTTACCGGAATCTTAGCTGACGGTCAAGCAGAAATTACAAAATGGAAAAATGAATCAGGAATCCTTTCAGATTTTTATCCGGGAATGAAATTAGGTGAAATTTGGGGATTTGAAACAGATCGTTTATTCCAAGCTGATGATTTTGACAGCAATGGTAAATTGAAAGAAGGTATTCCTGTGCCGGATAAAAATATGCACACATCAGGATTCAACTTAGGACCCGGGGATGTGAAATATAAAGACCTTAATGGAGACGGTGTTGTTGATAAAGGTGAATTTACAGTAGATGATCACGGAGATCTCAAAGTGATAGGAAATACAACTCCAAGATATGAATACAGTGTCAGAACAGGTATGAATTTCAAAGCATTTGACTTTGAAATCTTCATGCAAGGAGTAGGAAAAAGAGAATATTGGGGAACAGGTAACGTTGCACTTGCCGATTATCATTATGACGTGCTTTATGATTATCAAACTGATTATTGGAGAGAGGATAATACAGATGCGTTCTATCCAAGACCATTTGCTTCAAATGCAGCTACCTATATTCCAAACACAAAGAATGTAGGTCGTCTTCTTAATGGAGGTAGAATGTTGATGTATGGTAAAAATAACTATGTACCACAAACCAGATATCTGCAAGATCTTGCATATTTGCGTATTAAAGAGATTTCTCTCGGATACACATTCCCTGCTAGTTTTACACAGAAATTCTCAGTTGATAAATTTAGATTATACTTTTCTGCATTTAACGTGACGGAATGGACAAAATCGTTTATACCGGTTGATCCGGAATCGACAATTAATTATTATGGTTCCTTATCTTTCTATGGTACTCAATTGCCTCAGACAAGGAGCTTTTCATTTGGTTTACAATTAACATTATAAGATTATGAAAAAAATAACATATTTATTATTAATTCTATTTATTTTCGCCGGTACAGGTTGTGAAGAATTTTTAGATGTTCAACCTGAAACAGAATTTACCAATGATAATTTCTGGACCAGCGAATCAAACTTGGAGTCATTCTCATATGGACTATATGCTGCATTTAAAGGATATGGTAATGGAGGCTTTTTTGGCGGAGACCATTTCTTTTCAGTTAACAATGATGATGTGATAGGTCTTGATCAAAGACTTGAATTGGATTTCCCTACCAGTGTACCGGCAACATCTTCAGGTACAAATTGGAGTTGGGGATATATTCGTAAAGCTAATGTGCTCATTGAAGAAACGAGTAATTCTACTTTGGATGAATCTATTAAGAACAGATATATTGCTATCGGTAGATTTTTCAGAGCATTATTGTATTGGGACAAAGTAAAACGTTTCGGCGATGTTCCTTATTATGATAAACCTGTTGATCCTACTGATGAGGAAGCATTATATAAAGCAAGAGATTCCAGAGTATATGTTGTGGATAGAATCGTGGAAGATCTCGATTTTGCTATAGCGAATCTAAAGGATGAAGACAATAAAGTTAAAGTTACAAAATGGACTGCTTTAGCATTAAAATCAAGAGTTTGTCTTGCTGCTGCGACTACATTCAAATATCATAATGTAGATGGTGCTGATGTTAACAAATTGCTCAATGAATGCGTTGATGCATCAAACGAATTGATGAATGCCGGTATTTTTAGTTTAACAAGCAATTATGTTGATCTTTTTTCCAGTGAAGACTTGTCATCAAATTCAGAGATTATTTTGATGAAGAAGTATAATGAGAATATGAGACATAGTATTCCTAGTTTTATTTTCCATGAACCTTTCTTCGGTTTTTCACATTCAGCAGTTTCTTCATTCCTTATGGCAGATGGTAAACCCGTTAGTTATAATGGAGCAACTCATCCCGGATATTCAGAGTGGGTTTTCAATACAACGGAAACCATTACAACATCTCAAAATTTCTTTAAAACAAATGTAAATGTTTATACGGGAAGAGATAAAAGAATCTACAATATTATAGATACAACGAGATTGGTATCTCCGTTTAATAAAGGAATACCGATGTTTTCACCAATAAAATACGTTACTTACAGTATGTTGGAAAATCAACCTACTCAAGGAGTACAGGCTACAACAGATGCTCCTATTTTCAGATTGGGCGAAGTATTATTGAACTATGCTGAAGCTAAAGCTGAATTGGGAACAATAACTCAGGAAGATCTTGATAAAAGTATTAATTTACTTAGAGATAGAGCAGGAGTAGCTCATTTGACTGTTGACGTAGGTTTCACTGCTGACGACAGAGATCCTGATGTAGATCCTTTAATGTGGGAGATAAGAAGAGAAAGAAGAGTTGAGTTGATGCTGGAACCATTTAGAAAATGGGACTTAATCAGATGGGCAAAAGGAAAATACTATGATGATGATGCAAGTTTCTATGGTGTTAAAATCAGTCCTGACGTAGTTTTTGCTGCTAATATTTCGGTTTTGAAAACAGATGATGGTCATTTGTATTCTCAAAAACCCGAAGATAGAAGAACTCCGTGGAATGATAGAAAATACTTGGAGCCAATACCTCTTGATCAGTTAACTTTAAATCCGAATTTAACACAAAATCCGGGATGGTAATTTATTAAAGTAGAGTTTTTTTAACAAATAGCCGTTTTCTTATTTTGGGAAAGCGGCTATTTCTATTTTTTTAAATACATTCAATATTCTTTTCTACTGCACTGGAGACGCCTGTTTAACAATAATTGGTATTATTTCTAAAAAAAAATTTAGCATATCGATTAAATAATGTAATTTTGTTTTACATTCGTAAAAAGACAAAGGACATTGGAAAATAAAAACACAATATCAAAACGAAAAAGAGATCATATTGATCTGTCTTTTCAATCTCAAGTAAATAGTGATAAACCAGATGCCAGGTTTTACTACGAACCTTTGATGGGAAACCCTGGCGATATAGATCTTTCTTTACAATTTGCTGGCTACGATTTTGATGCTCCTATCTGGATATCTAGTATGACAGGTGGCACTGTATTTTCAAGTAAAATAAATGAAAACCTGGCTAAAATAGCAAATAAATTTAATCTGGGACTTGGACTGGGTTCGTGCAGACAATTATTGGATAGTGATGAATATCTCAATGATTTTAATGTTAGAAAATATATAGGCGAAAGACCGCTTTTTGCAAATTTGGGAATAGCCCAGGTGGAACAATTGATAAAAAACGGACAGGTAAATAAAATTCATGAATTGATAAAAAAACTCGATGCTGACGGGTTGATAATTCATATCAATCCTATGCAGGAATTTATTCAACCTGAAGGTGATATAATTTCGGTAAAACCGATTGATACCATAAAAAAACTCCTTAATAAGACAGGTTTAAGTATTATTGTAAAGGAAGTAGGACAAGGGATGGGAATAAAAAGCCTTACGGAATTGATGGCACTTCCTTTAACAGCTATTGAATTCGGAGCATTCGGAGGTACTAATTTTACAAAATTGGAGTTATTACGAAGTAATGATGTCAAATATAAACAAAATTTTTCATTGATTAACATAGGTCATAATGCAGAGGAAATGATCGATTTTATAGAAAAGATAAAAAGCGAAAAGAACAATAAAATAAATTGTAATAATTTTATTATTTCCGGTGGTATTAAAGACTATCTTGATGGTTATTACCTGACTGAAAAATTGAGTTTTACATCTTTATACGGTATGGCTTCAAGGTTTCTTAAGCCTGCGATGGAAGGATATGAAGAATTGGAAAAATTTGTAGAAAAACATATTGAAGGTTTAAAAATAGCTAAAGCATATTTGAAAATTAAAAAATAATTATCGTGCATAAAAATCCAATCAGTGGTTTCTCCAAACTTTCAAAAATAAGAAAGATGCAATGGGTTGTTGAAAATTTCTTCAAGGATCCCGACGGAGTTATGAACGAACTTATTAGTTACTGGCATCCGGGACTACAAAGTATTTTGGATGGATTTATTGAAAATTCAATAGGTAATTTTCCTATTCCTCTTGGAGTTGCACCTAATTTTAAGATCAATGGTAAAGTTTATGCTATTCCGATGGCAATAGAAGAAAGTTCGGTAATAGCAGCAGCATCAAGTGCATCTAAATTTTGGTTTGACAGAGGAGGGTTTAAAGCGGAAGTATTGGATATGAAAAAAATCGGTCAGGTTCATTTTAAGTGGAAAGGAGATAAGGAAACCCTTTTTGCGGAATTTGATAAGATCGAAAAAAAACTCAGGGAAGATACAAAGGATATCACCGACTCAATGGAAGAAAGGGGAGGCGGAGTAAAAACCATTAAACTTGTGGATTTTACCGGAGAGATTGAACACTTGTATCAGATTAAAGCGGAATTTTATACTTGTGAATCAATGGGTGCAAATTTTATCAATACCGTTTTGGAACAGTTTTCTACAACATTGAAAAATTATATTGTTTCCAATAATGTATTTGTAGAAAAAGATATTGAAATAATAATGTCCATTTTATCCAATTATACTCCGGAAAGTATAGTGCATTCTGAGGTGAGTTGTCATGTTGAAGAACTTGAAAACGGGCAATTTATAAAAGACGGTAAATTATTTGCGGAAAAATTTAAAACAGCTGTAGAAATAGCCAGAAAAGATCCTTTCAGGGCAACTACTCATAATAAAGGTATTTTCAACGGTATAGATGCCGTTATAATTGCTACGGGAAATGATTTCAGAGCAGTAGAAGCCTGTGGTCATACCTATGCTTCCAGGGACGGACAATACCGCAGTCTTAGCAAATGTGAAATAAAGAACGGGGTTTTTAGATTTTGGCTTGATATTCCGATGGCTATCGGTACAGTCGGCGGATTGACCAAAACCCATCCTATGGCAAAGAGATCACTTGAAATGCTTGGAAATCCGGGAGTCAGGGAATTGATGAAAATAGTGGCATCAGTCGGTTTAGCTCAAAATTTCGGTGCGATAAAATCTTTGGTTACTACAGGTATTCAAAAAGGCCACATGAAATTGCATCTTTCCAATATTTTGACATATCTTGAAGCAGATACCTCTGAAAAAGAAAAAGTAATGGAATATTTCAAAAACAAAATAGTTTCTTTCAGTGAGGTGAAGAAAATTCTTGATAAAATAAGAGGAAAATAATCCTTTTAAATCAAATTAATTTATCCGTTTATGGCCAAAATAGAAAATATCAAAATATTAGGTGTTGATCCCGGAACTCAGGTAATGGGATATGCTATTTTGGACTATTTTTCGGGACACCACAAAGTAGAAACTCTTGGTGTTATTAAATTGAAGAAATATAAAGATCATCAAGAGAAATTGAAAGAGATATTTCTGCAAACTCAAGAGCTTATTGAAATATATATGCCTACCGAACTCGCTGTTGAAGCTCCTTTTTACGGCAAAAACGTTCAATCGATGCTAAAATTAGGACGTGCTCAGGGTGTAACCATTGCAGCCGGGATAACCATGGGGCTGAATATAACAGAATATTCTCCAAAAAAAATTAAACAGTCTATTACCGGAAATGGAAATGCTTCTAAAGAGCAAGTAGCTGCGATGTTGGAGAATATATTAAGAATAAAAATAGAAAAGGGTTTTCTCGATGCTACGGATGCTCTCGGTGTTGCAATGTGCCATTTCAATCAGATATCAAGTGTGATGACTACAGGTAAAAGATATTCGGGATGGAAAAGCTTTTTGACGGATAATCCGGATAAATTATCAAGATAATGGATTGGGTCTCTGCAATAAACGGATTCAAAGCCTATTTGATGCTTGAAAGATCGCTGTCTTCCAATTCGATCGAAGCTTATACAAGAGATATAAAAAAACTGGTCGAATATCTTCAGATTATCCAATCGGATGTTTCCCCGGTGGATATAAAATTCAATCAATTGAAAGATTTTATTATTTGGATAAACGGTATGGGGGTGGCACAGAGATCACAAGCAAGAATAATTTCCGGTATTAGAGCTTTTTACAAATATCTGATGATGGAAGATATCATCGATGACGATCCTACAGAATTGCTGGAGGGACCGAAAATAGGAAGAAAAATACCTGATGTATTAAATTATGAGGAAATAGAAGCTATACTTAATGCCATTGACCTGAGCAAAGATCAGGGACATAGAAATAAGGCGATTATCGAGACATTGTATGCTTGTGGACTACGGGTCAGCGAATTGATAAACCTTAAAATATCCAATTATTTTCCGGATATAGAGTTTGTAAAAGTTATCGGTAAAAACAACAAGGAAAGAATAATTCCTATCGGTCGTGAAGCTATCAAAAATATAGATATTTATATTAAAAACAACCGCAACAAAATCAATATTCAAAAGGGTAATGAAGACTATATTTTTTTGAACCGGAGAGGTAAAAAATTAACAAGAATAATGATTTATCATATTATTAAGGATCTCGCAAGGCTTGCCGGTATCAAAAAAAATATAAGTCCTCATACATTCAGACATTCATTTGCAACTCATTTGATAGAAGGAGGAGCTGATCTCAGGACAATACAAGAAATGTTGGGTCATGAATCCATTATGACAACTGAAATATATACTCACTTGGATACCGATTATCTTAAAAAAACGATAATCAAATATCACCCGCGAAATAAAAAGTAAGAAAATAACAGGAATGGGTTTTTTACATAAAAATATTTCTTAATTTGACATTTTTCTGTATAGCGGAATTGAAATTTTAATTTTTTACTACAATTTTCCATAAATAATACAGCTGATCAGTATCCGTTTTTAGTGTTTTTTTTAAAATATAAAAAAAAATCGTACTTTAGCATTTATTAACTAAAACTTTGTATTATGAAAAAAAATGTTGGACTCACTGACAAATGGGTAAGGATCATTATCGCAGTTGTGATTTTAGTACTATATGGTACTGATCTTATTGTAGGAACACTGGCGATGATATTGTTGATAATAGGTATTATATTACTATTTACTTCTTTGATAGGATTTTGCCCGATATACACATTGTTTGGTATAAATACCAATAAAAAAGATTAATTTTTACTAAAAAAAACAAATTTTCATATCGCTTATCCGATTTAGTGATAAAGTAGAAATTGATTTATGAAATACAACAGGATTGTTTTGATAATGGCAATGGAAGATGAAGCAATGCCATTGATAGATTATTATGCATTAAAAAAGATTGGTTTTCATAATCCCGTAACTGTTTATGGGAATGATGATGTTTCTTTGATATTGTCATTAAATGGGAAATCACTTGAATACAAGGTTGATAATGTCGGTTCGCAAGCAGCTGCTTTAAACGCTCATATTGTTATTGAAAAATACAGACCGGATTTGATAATCAACTGTGGAACAGCAGGCGGATTTAAGTATAAAAATGCTAAAATAGGCGATGTATATATAGCAAATAAATTTGTTCGCTATCACGACAGAAGAATTTCTTTGCCGGGAGGATTTCAGGAATATGGATATGGTAATTACAAGGTTATTAATAGTGATATTTTGTCAAAAAAATTTGCTTTAAAACAAGGCATTATTTCTACCGGTGATGCATTTGATGTTAGTAACGATGAATTGACTGTAATGAAAAATGATAATATCGATGTCAAGGAAATGGAGGCTGCTGCGATTGCTTGGGTTTGCCAGTTGAATAATGTTGATTTTACCGCTGTAAAAACGATTACGGATTTTGTAGATGAACCACTTAAAACGGGAGAAGACTTCTTAGCCAATTTGAATTTTGCATCAAAGAAATTGAAAGAAAAAATGATATCCCTAATTGATTTTATAAAAAACTGAAATTATCTTCCTTTCCTATTTTCAATGCTGGTTCATCCAAAATAGCATCTTAAACATATACCCGGAAGTAATATAATTCATTTTATTATAATTTTCTTTGTTTATTGTTTTCCGTTTACATTTTTTAAAACTGTTCTTAAATTTGTCCCAAAAATATCATATAAATGGGACAAATTTAATTTTTTAAGTATTTTTTATAACTTATTTGCGGTAGCTTTATAAGTATATATGATTAATTCTGCTTGACTATTTTATCGATATAAATATAATTTTCATTATAAATCCTTATCAGATATATACCCGTATTAAATCCGGAGATATCTATTGTGTTATTAGATATACCTGCAATATCCTTTGATATAAGTTTTTTGCCTTCAAGATTGAAAATTTCAAGTTTGTAAGTACCTTCTTTGTCAATATTTATATTTATGTGATTGTTTGCCGGATTCGGATAAACAGATACATATTCATAAAATAATTCTTGAGAGGCATTGATGGAAGGATCCGTTTCAAAATTGAATGCAGTAACATCAATCCAGCCACCGTCACCGTCTATAACGGTAAAATAGAAATTATCTTTAATGTTATCCGGGCCTGAATATTTAAGTTTAACAAAACCGTTGTTTATATCGGATTGAGTAAAATGGTCTCCGATGTACAGTACTTTGTTTTTATAGTAGACAACGGATTGCTCAGGTACTTTGACAATGGTGAAAACCAATTCATCATCGGTATTATTTTCATCCTTTACCTTCAATACTTCCGGTTTAATAGGCCATGCGACATCAAGAGGTATTTTGAATAAATTATTATTTACCAAAACTGGTTTAGTTAAAATCACATTGGAGCAGATACTTAGTGCAAAATACTGAAGTTGCCCGCTTTGAGATAATTTATTATCAGTAATTTCAAGTTTCCATATACCTTTGGCGTTTTTTCCATTAAAAATACTTAATGGTTTTGCCGGTATAAATGTTCCGTTTGGAGGTGTTTTGATAGTTGAAGTAGCTTCATCATCAAATTTCAGATTGAAATTCCCATTGTAATTAAAAGGTTTGTAATTGAATAATAAGACCTTTGTGCTATCGGGAGAGACAATAGATGCAGAGATTTCTTTAAAATACTGATGAAATCCTTTCATAATCACATTGATATCTGAAACAGGCAGATCGTTTTCTATTTCAATTGATGAAGATACGGTTTTTTTGGATCTGATTATAACCGGCACATCGTCCGATACGAAATCTTTACAATCAAGAGCAATCGTTGAAAAAGTATAAACCGTATCCGGTTGTATTATACCGCATTGATTTGAGAATTCCAGTTTCCAGTAATATAAACTGGAATAGTCTAAAATCTGTTCCGGAATATAAACTGAATCTCTTATATGTGTTTTGGAAATAGTTTCATTTTGGGGGAATGCCGGATTTTTAGAAATATAAATATTTACATAATCGATAGCATTGGGCATTTCCCATTTGAAATGCGTATTTAATTCATGCCCTTCTGTTCCCGGTACAGGATCAACAATACCCAGTTCTTTAAATCTGTTGGAATAAAGATCCCAGTTAAATTGATACATAACCGTGTCTCCGCTTGTAGAAATAGCGAAGATTAATGGTTCGTAATGTCCATTGTCAATGACGTTATCAAAATTAAAATTTAAAATGGCATTTTCTCCTGCTAAAACTTTTGCAGGAGTAATATCATAAGTAGTATTTTCAGGTAATCCTGTTATTTCAAACCTGATGGAATCATGATATCCGTTGAAGCTTCTGGTATGTATTTGGGATTCCAAATCAAAAGGTAAACAAAGATCTCCGGAGATATCATCGGTGAAGATCCTGAAAGTAGTATCTTGAGGTTCGGAAATTTTTACATTGTAGTTTGCTACATCGAAAAATATATTATCGGCAGCTTCGACTTTAATCCTGGCTTTAGTAGTAATGGTATCGGGAAGAAATACAAGTTCTTCACCGTCATTGTCAGTATGGTATTTCAATGTGTACGGATAGGTAAATCCTCTGTCAACAGAAAGTTTTATATTTACTTTTTGACAATTAACTTTATTATTATCGGTATTGGCAACATCCCATTTTATCCTTACGGAATCACCTACGGAAAATTGCATTGTGCTATTGGGAAATGTTACTAAAAACGGACCGGCTTCTCCATCTGCTTTGAAACTTACATCAGCCCATCCTGTACCGGTACCTTGAGGATGGTTATCCCTGACTATCAACCTAAAATTGAGATCACGGCTATACGAAGGCAATATTTCAGAATTGTAATTACCGGTAATATTATAAAGAAGATTATAGAGTTTAGGAAAATATCTTACCGGTTCGGGTCCGGGTTTTTTAGCGGTAAATAAAGGTGAATTATCTTTGGGGAATCCTATTGGAACAGAAGGGCCAGTATCCATTTCTTCCCAGGAATAAGATAAACTATCGCCCTCACAGTCATAAGCTTCTCCCTCAAGATAAAAAGGAGTAAGAATAGGGATATAAAATCCGTTTTGATAATTCAAGGTAACTTTTGGCTCACTATTGTGAATTACTTTTTTTTCTGCGCAGGTGCTGCCTGCAAGTACTCTGGAAAATCTTTTTATTTGTTCTACTGAAATAGCATGAAATGTCTCTAAACAAGGATAATCAACGTTATTTGAACCGCATAATCCGCAATAAGCCATAATGGTAGTTCCTCCTCCCGGTTCAAACCCCGTTGAAAGAGATTCATTACCGTTACAATTATTAAATGTATGAGTTGCGCTGAATTGATGACCCATTTCATGACATGTAACATTGGTGACAATATAGTTGAGATCATTACTGTAATGGCATGTTACTCCCCGCGCTTTTATTCCTGTACAAACACCAGCAAGATTAGCAACTCCTCCTACATCAGTACATCTGTTTGTAAATATATGACCTATATCGAATTGATTATCTTTTATTTTATTTCTAATGGCATCGCTTACTTCTCCAAGCAATCCTGTTCCCAGTGTTGGGTTATCAAAAGGATCTGTATCGGGATCCAGCCAAATTATTTTATCATTATTAGCGATTAAATTAAAATGAATAGCAAATTCATTTTCATATATTTGATTGATTCTATTGACAGATGTAACCATATCAGCCAAAGCGGATTGAATAGTTCCTCCGTGTTTTCTACCCCATTCTCCCGTGCATGCTAGTGCCAATCGGTAATTGTATTGTTTTACGGAATCGCATTCATTGGCTTCTCTTAATTGTAGTTCATCACCGGAATAATCAGAAGATGTAATTCCATAGTCGTTCAATATTTCATTATCATCAACTCCACAGGTTAAATTTACATTGCTTATATCAACTTTGTAATCACGGGTAAAATACGACATGTAATAATCTTTAATGCCTTTTCCTAAAGGATCGATATAAATATTATTGTGTTTCCAATAGATACTGCCGAAAAATCCCTTTATATCACTTATGTTGAATCTTATGTTGATATCCGGATTTTCTCTACTATAACCTTTATATGAAGATATATCCGGATATTTTTTTGCCAGACCGGGTTCCATTACAGGAGATCTTACCACATCAAATAGCATAAAATCACCATCTGGCATTGGAATATATAGAGGAAGGCTTTTATTTTTTCTGTTAAATTGCAAAGGGGCTTTGGATAGATATTTTTTTATACCGCTCATATCGAGAAATACAGCGGAATAATTTATTGGGGTGACATTTCTTTCTATGTTTCTTGTAACTAAAACGGTACTTTCATCCACCCGTTGCCAAAAATTTTGAGCAGAAAGCCCATGGAAACCTAATATAAATAATAAAAGTAATAATTTTTTCATAATACAAATTTGTTTAAATCATTTTGAAAGCTAACAATATAAGCGAATTTGACAGCATTTTGTTTAAAAGCATAAAAAAGCATAGCTGCAAATTTATCACAGATAAATTATATAACGTAATGTTTTTAAAAATATAGTTCAAAATATTATTTTTTTTAATTTTACAACTTATTTTAGTACAATATCGTTAATCTTTGTAATTGTTTGTATAAAAGTTAATGGCTATTATATATAAAAAGTGCGTTGGGTAGATATTAAAATAACAATAATTATCAATGTTTAAATTTAAAAGAAAAAGTATTATGTTAAAAGGACTAGTTGTAGGAATAATAGCAATGGTAGCATTGTTTTTTGGTAATCAATATAAATCATTTAACAGTGGAGAGCAGGAAAAAGCTATTGTTTATTCAGTAAAAAATATGTTGGATTATGTCCATTTTTCTCCCCGGCAGCTCAATGATGAATTTTCGGAGAAGATATATGAAGAATATTTAAAAAACCTGGATGGTTTAAAAAGATTTTTGACACTTGAAGATATATCACTTTTGGAACCATATAAATATCAACTTGATGATCAGATCATCGAAAACAAATTGGAATTTTTTGATTTGTCATATAAAATAATAAATGCTTCTATCGATAAAGTAACCGGTTTTTATAAAGATATTTTAGATAAACCTTTTGAATTTGATTCCAATGAAACACTTGAATTGGATCCTGATAAAAGGTCTTGGGCGGCAAATGACGAAGAATTAAAAGAAGTATGGAAAAAGTTTTTAAAATATGAAGTTTTAACTAGAATAGCAAATAAACAGGAAGAGCAAAAAAAAGTCAAAAGCGATACTATTAAAATTTTAAGTTTTGAAGAAATAGAAAAAGATTCCAGGAAAAAGGTTTTGAAGATATATGATGATATGTTCAAAAGAATGAAGAAACTTAGAAGATCTGACAGATTTGAAGTATATATAAATTCATTTGCAAATTTGGAAGATCCACATACGGAATATTTTTCACCGAAAGACAAGGAGGATTTTGATATAAGGATGGGAGGAAAACTTGAAGGCATAGGAGCACGATTGCAGGCAGATGGTGATTATACTAAGGTCGTAAGTATCATTCCAGGTGGTCCTGCTTGGAAAGGAAAGCAATTGGAACCAAAAGATCTGATATTAAAAGTAGCTCAAGGAGATTCCGAAGACTTTGTTGATCTTACGGGGATGAGACTTGACGATGTTGTGAGGCTTATCAGGGGAAAGAAAGGAACAAAAGTCAGATTGGAAATTAAAAAACCGGATGCTACAATAGAAGTAATAGAGATTATAAGAGATGAAGTTATCATAGATGAGACCAAAGCTAAATCTGTAATTGTTGGTTTGAAAGGAGAGATAGATAGTATTGGGTTTATTCGTTTACCTAGTTTTTATTCGGATTTTAAGTCGGACGGTAATAATTGTTCGGATGATATTAAAAAAGAATTGAATAAACTCAAAGAAAAGAATATAAAGGGGATAATTTTAGATCTTAGATATAACGGAGGCGGCTCTCTTAGGGATGTGATTAAAATTGCCGGATATTTTATTGAAAAAGGACCTGTTGTTCAGGTTAAACCGGGTAAAGAAAAGCCATATATTCATAGGGATAATAACGTAGAAGTTGTATATGACGGACCATTGGTTATATTGGTAAATGAGATGAGTGCTTCTGCATCGGAGATTTTGGCAGCAGCCATGCAAGACTATAACAGGGCGATAATCGTAGGTAGCAAAGCTACATTCGGTAAAGGAACAGTACAAAGGTTTTTTGATCTTGACAATATGATTCGTGGAGCAGATGATGTAAAGCCTTTAGGTAATTTGAAAATCACTACTCAAAAATTTTATAGAATAAACGGTGGTTCAACCCAACTTAAAGGTGTGGAATCGGATATAGTTTTACCTGACAATTATATGTATATGGATGTTGGTGAAAGGGAGTATAAAAATGCTATGCTTTGGGACAAAATAACGGAATTGGACTATGCACAAAATGTATTTGTTATAAATAATAAAGAAGAAATTATCAATAAGAGTAAGAAAAGGATTGATCAGGATACGGTATTTATATATATCAAAGAAAATGCTATGAGAATGAAAAAATATTCGGATAGTACTTCGATATCGTTAAATCTTGAGAAATTTAGTTTGCAAAAAGATGAAAGGAAAAAGAAAGATGATTTTTATAAAGCACGGTTAAATAATGAAATACCTTCCATAACGGTAAAAAATCTGGATGTTGATTTACCTCATATAAATATGGATTCTTCAAGAATAGCAAGAAATAAAGAATGGTTGAAAAATATCAAAAAGGATGAATACTTAAAAGAAGCGATAAATATTGTAAATGATATTGTGAAATCTAAAAAACAATAAGGGAAAACATTTTATAAATAAAAAAAGCCTTGTTTTCAAACAAGGCTTTTTTTATTTATAACGAAATAACTTTTATTCGCAATGCAACCATGCTTTCTTAGCAAGTAATGCCTCTTCGTCTTCTACATTGTCTTCATCTTCAACACAAGCATCAACAGGACATACAGATGCACACTGTGGTTCGTCAAAGAATCCTTTACATTCGGTACATTTATCAGCTACGATATAATATACATCTTCAGAAATAGGATCGTTTTCCTCATCAGCATCCATTTCTACTCCACTTGGAGTAGTAACATTACCTGAAAGGCAAGTGCCTTCACTCAATTTCCAAGGTTCACCTGGTTCATAAATAGCATTATTCGGGCATTCAGATATACAAGCATCACAACTTATACAATCTTCTGTTATTATTATAGCCATAATCAATAAGATTTTTAAGTTAATTAAATATTTAAGTTTGCAATTATAGAGCTTTTAACTAATAAATCAAATTTTTAGTGTTTTTTTTTTGAAATAAGTAGATAAATTCTAAATAGAAGGTGATAAAATGAAATAATTTACAAATAATTAACTGTTTTAAAAACATTATTAGCAACTTTGCGAATTATTTTAAAACTGATAAAATATTATGACGACAGAAAATAATCAATTAGAAAAACAATCATTAAAAAATGTAGTGATTCGTTTCGTTGGAGATTCGGGAGATGGTATGCAGTTGACCGGTACTCAATTTTCAGCAACATCAGCCTTATTGGGAAATGATATTGCGACCTTTCCAAACTATCCTTCAGAAATTCGTGCTCCTCAGGGAACTGTTTACGGAGTTTCCGGATTTCAGGTTCATATCGGAGAAAATTCGGTTTATACTCCCGGTGATGATGTTGATGTTTTGGTGGCAATGAATCCGGCAGCTTTAAAAACCAATATAAGTTCAGTACCTCCCGGAAAAACAATTATTGTTGATACTGATAGTTTTACTAAAAAAAATATTGCAAAAGCGGGATATGAAGAAAATCCATTATTAACAAATCAAATAGATCCTTATGTAGTGATTGAAGCACCGATCACCAGTCTTACATTGGAGGCTATTAAAGATATTGGTTTGGATAAGAGCAGTGCAGACAGGAGTAAAAACATGTTTGCATTGGGAATGGTATATTGGATGTTTTCCAGACCATTGGATCATACGATAGAATTCTTCAAAAAGAAATTTAAGAAAAAACCTTTAGTAATTGAGGCTAATATCAGAGCATTGAAGGCAGGATATAATTATGCTCAAACATTGGAGCTTATGCCAAGTCCTTTTGTTGTGCTTCCTGCTAAAATGGAGCCCGGCACATATAGAATTATCAATGGAAATACTGCTACAGCCTGGGGTTTAATGGCAGCAATGGAAAAATCCGGTTTGGAACTGTATTTGGGTTCTTATCCTATTACTCCGGCATCGGATATTTTACACGAATTGGCAAAACATTTGCATTTTGGAGTCAAAGCATTTCAGGCAGAAGATGAAATTGCGGGTGTTGTTTCAACAATCGGAGCTTCTTTTGCAGGAGAATTGGCGGTGACTACTACTTCAGGACCTGGATTAGCGCTTAAGGGAGAAGCTATAGGATTGGCAATAATGATGGAAATGCCAATGGTGATTGTAAATGTTCAGAGAGGAGGTCCTTCTACGGGATTGCCGACAAAGACCGAACAATCAGATCTTTTGCAAGCAATGTATGGCAGAAATGGTGAAAGCCCTGCTATAGTAATTGCAGCAAGTACACCTGAAAACTGTTTTGATTATGCATTTATAGCTTCAAAACTTGCTGTTGAGCATATGACTCCGGTTATATTGCTTACAGATGGTTATATCGCAAATGGTTCTGCGCCATGGAAAATAAAAACCGTTGAGGAAATGCCGGAAATAAAAGCAAGACTGGTTACGGAATCCGAAGGTAAATACGAACCGTATAAAAGAGATCGGGAAACACTTGCAAGAACATGGGCGATACCCGGAACACCGGGATTGGAGCACAGAGTCGGTGGATTGGAAAAACAAGATATTACCGGTAATGTTTCCATGGATCCTGAAAATCATCAGCATATGACAAAAATCAGGCAAGAGAAAGTTGACCGTGTGGCAAATTATATTCCGGAATTGGAAGTTGAAGGTGCTCAGGAAGGAGATTTATTGGTCGTAGGATGGGGAGGAACATTTGGTAGTTTATTCACGGCAACAAACAGTATGTTTGAAAACGGTGAAAAAATCGGACTTGCTCATTTTAATTACATAAATCCTTTACCCAAAAATACCAAAGAAGTATTTAGTAGATTTAAGAAAATAATTGTTTGCGAATTGAATATGGGACAACTCCATATGATTTTAAAATCAAAATTCCCTGAATTTGATTATTATAAACACAATAAGGTACAAGGATTACCATTTTCTGTAGTTGAATTGATGAATAAATTTCAACAATTATTAGATAACAAATAAAAAATAACAATAAAATGACTGATACAAATAAACCGGTATATACATTTAAAGATTTTGCCAGTGATCAGGAAGTCAGATGGTGTCCTGGTTGTGATGATTATGTGGTTTTAAGGTCGATACAAAAGGCATTACCTTTGATGAACAGGAAAAAAGAGGATTTCGTTTTTGTTTCCGGAATAGGATGTTCCTCAAGATTCCCTTATTATATGGATACTTATGGAATTCATGGTATTCATGGTCGTGCAGCAGCATTAGCAACAGGTATAAAATTAGCAAATCAGGACTTAAGTGTTTGGATTGCTACCGGAGACGGAGATGCTCTTGCTATTGGAGGGAATCATTTTATTCACTTGATCAGGAGAAATATTGATGTTAATATGGTTTTATTCAATAATGAAATTTACGGATTAACAAAAGGTCAGTTTTCTCCGACATCATTAATAGGGCAAAAAACAAAGTCTTCTCCTTATGGTAACATTCAACCTCCATTTCATCCGGGAGAATTAGCGATCGGATCAGGAAGTAAATTCTTTGCCAGAGTAGCCGGAGGAGACACAAAATTGCAACAAAATATTTTTGTAGAAGCCGAAAAATTTGAAGGTGCTGCAATTATTGAAGTTTTGCAAAACTGTGTTATCTTCAATGATGGTGCATATGATAAATATACGGATAAAGCAGTAAAAATGGATGCTCAATTACGTGTTGAGCACGGTAAACCTATGATTTTCGGGAAAGAAGGTAATAAAGGTTTAATACTTGACGGATTGAAACTAAAAGTTGTGACAATTGGTGAGGACGGAGTAACTGAAGATGATATTTTAGTTCACGATGCTTTGGATCCGGATCCGACATTGCATTTGATGTTGGCGAGATTGGAAATGCCTTTGGTTGTTGGTGTGATAAGAGCTGTACCTGGTAAAACAGTAGATGAATTATGTAATATGAGACTTAAAGAAAGCAGAGCAAATTCACCTTTTAAATCGGTTAATGATTTATTTGCCAGTGGTGAGACTTATGAAGTTAAATAATTTTTAAATTAAAAAATAGTAATAATGGGTTCAGGAGCTTTAGTATTGTTTTTTTTAACGGGTGCTTTTTTTATAGGTATAGCGATATCTATAGCAGTGTTATTTGCACCAAGGTCTTCAAATCCTCAAAAATATGAACCATGGGAATGTGGGATGGCGGTATTTGGAGATGCGAGGATTCAGTTTAAAGTAGGATATTATTTATTTGCAATTATTTATTTAATATTTGATGTGGAAATAGTTTTTCTTGTTCCTTGGGCAGTAGTAATGAAAAAAGTTGGAACAGTGGCTTTTGTTGAGGCATTGATTTTCTTGATTATATTGGGACTTGGACTTATTTATGCATGGAAAAAACGAGCATTAAAATGGGAGTAGAAAAAGAAATTAAAAAAGAAGTATTAAAAGATGATTTTCCCGGGCAAGTTATACCTGCCGGAAATGGAGGAAATATTGTTGTAGGAGTACTCGATAAGATAATTAATTGGGGAAGATCCAATTCCTTATGGCCTTTGTATTTCGGTACCAGTTGTTGTGCTATCGAGATGATGCAAACGGGAGCGGCAAGACATGATTGGTCAAGATTTGGCTTTGAAGTTGCAAGACCGACACCACGTCAAGCTGATGTGATAGTCATTGCAGGGACGATAACCAATAAGATGGCTCCTGCTTTGAGAAAGCTTTATGATCAGATGGCTGAGCCTAAATATGTTGTAGCTATGGGTGCATGTGCTATTTCAGGAGGTCCCTTTTATTACAATTCCTATTCTGTTGTTAGGGGTGCGGATCATGTTATTCCTGTTGATGTATATGTTCCGGGATGTCCTCCCAGACCGGAATCTTTGTTGGATGCTATGATCAAATTGCAGAAGAAGATTAGATCTACAAAAAACAGTGAAAGAAAGAATCCCGTAGATGGGTTTGATGAGGGAAAATAGTATTTAAGGTTTTATAATAATATTAAAAAAAATAAAATGACACGTACTGAATTACAATCGTTTTTAACATCCAAAATTGAAGGACTTGAATTTGGAGAAGAGACTACTCAATATCTTACGGTTACAGTGCCAAAGGAAAAACTCAGGGATCTGATGTTTTTGTTGAAGGATGATGAAGAATTGGCATTTGATTATATGTTTTCACTTACGGCAGTTGATTGGTTTCCTAAGTATTTTGGGGTTGTTTATCATCTTGAAAGTACAAAATTCAGACATATTTTAGTAGTACATGTTAATACGGAAAACAGGGAGGATGATATAAGTATTGATACTGTTTCAGACATTTATCCAACAGCGCATTTTCATGAAAGAGAAGCTTATGATCTGATGGGTATTATATTTGAAGGACATTCTGATTTGAGAAGATTGTTTCTTACGGATGATTGGGTTGGGCATCCTCTCAGAAAAGATTATGTTGACGAAGCGAATATGATCGTAAAATAAAAAAATTGAATTAAAAAGAAAATATTACAGTATGACAACTACTGATGTAAATCAAGAATTGAAAACTCAAGAATATTTGATCAATATGGGACCTCAGCACCCTGCAGCGCATGGTGTTTTGAGATTGATATTGACTATTGACGGTGAGATAATCCGAAAAGTTGATCCGGATCTGGGATATATCCACAGGTCAATAGAAAAGATGTGTGAGAGAGATACCTATAAACAAATAGTACACTTAACTGACAGATTGGACTATTTGTCTTCACATATCAATAACGAAGCTGTTTGTCTTGCGGTGGAAAATGCTTTGGAAATAGAAGTTCCGGAAAGAGTAAAATATATCCGTACTATTATGGCGGAACTTACCAGATTAGCGTCTCATCAATTGTGGTGGGGGGTTATGGGAATGGATATCGGAGCGTTAACAGCATTTATGTATGCTTTCAGAGACAGGGAAATGATCAATGATATAATGGAAGAAACAGTTGGTGCGAGATTGACGATGAATTACAGTGTTCCCGGGGGAGTAATGTTTGATATTCATCCTGATTTTCAAAGGAAAGTAAAAGAATTTATCAAGCATTTCAGAAAAGCGTTACCGGAATACAATACTTTGTTGTCAGAGAATATAATTTTCAAGAAAAGACTTAAGGGAATCGGATATATCTCAAAAGAAGATGCAGTTGCTTATGGTGTTTCAGGACCATCTGCAAGAGGATCGGGTGTGTCATGTGATGTCAGGAAGATTCATCCTTACAGTGCGTATGATAAAGTGGAGTTCAATGAAGTATTGATTGAAGGAGGAGATTCTTATGACAGATATATGGTAAGAATGAAAGAAATGGAAGAATCCATGAATATAATTGATCAATTGATAGACAATATACCTGAAGGAGATTATCAGGTAAAGACTTCTGCTCTTATAAAATTACCCAAAGGAGAATTTTACCAAAAAGTAGAAACGGCGAGAGGGGAATTGGGTGTATTTATAGTCAGTGATGGAAAGAAAAGTCCTTATAGACTTAAATTCAGATCACCGGGATTTTCAAATTTATCTATTTTGGATAAGATATCGCGGGGGCATAAAATTGCCGATTTGGTTGCGATTATGTCTTCCTTGGATTTTGTGATTCCTGATATAGACAGATAAAAATAATATTATCAATTAAAAAATAATAAATCGAACAATATGTATGATTTTTCAAAAATGACAGGAGCAATTCATGAGTGGTTGAGTTCATTGATGCCATCACTTTTGGTAACAACAATAGAGTGGATACTGATCGGAGTTGTTTTTTTAGCTCTTTTTGCTATTTTGGGATTGGTATTGGTGATTGTGGAAAGAAAGATTGCCGGCTTTTTTCAATTTAGATTAGGTCCCAACAGAGTTGGTCCATTCGGAATGTTCCAAACAGTTGCAGATACCGTAAAATTGTTGTTGAAAGAGTTGGTCAGTACAAATAAAGTTGATAAATTTTTATACAACGTAGCTCCGTTTTTTGTTATTATAGCACCGTTGATGATAATGGCGGTTATTCCGTATGGCCTTGGACTGACTGCTTATGATATCAATGTCGGATTATTTTTTGTTATGGCTGTTTCATCAATCGGTGTTGTAGGTATTTTACTTGCAGGCTGGGCTTCCAACAATAAATATTCATTAATCGGTGCAATGAGAAGTGGAGCGATTATTATCAGTTATGAATTATCGATGGGATTATCTGCTTTACTTGCAATAGTCTTGTTGGTCGGGTCATTAAATTTGAATGATATAGTGATGAGTCAGCAGGCGGGATGGTGGATATTCAGAGGACATATACCGGCAATAATAGCTTTTGTTATCTATATAATTACGGGTACTGCGGAAACCAACAGGGTTCCTTTTGACTTGACAGAAGCAGAATCTGAATTAGGAGCAGGTTATCATGCAGAATATTCAGGTATTAAATTTGCATTTTTCTTTCTTTCGGAATTTGTAAATATGTTTATAGTTGCCGCTTTAGCTGTGACATTGTTTTTAGGTGGCTGGTTACCTATACATATTCCCGGATGGGAAGGTTTTAATAATATAATGGATTATATACCAAGTCCTATTTGGTTTTTCTTAAAAACAAGTGTAGTGATTTTCTTGCTTATGTGGTTTAGATGGACTTTTCCAAGATTGAGAATTGATCAAATATTGACTTTGGAATGGAAATATTTATTGCCCATAAGTTTGGTAAATCTTGTTTTAATGGCTTTTGTTGTTATGATGGGATGGGTGTTTTAAGTAAAAAATAAAAAGGCTAAAGTAAAAAGTAAAAAGATAAAAATAATGAAAGAGGTTATAAATTATTTTTCGGAGATTATAAACGGTGGGATATCTTTATTGAAAGGTATGGGTATTACGGGAAAGCATTTTGTAAGATCCCCAAAAGAAATTATTACTCAGCAATATCCTGATAATAGAGATACCTTAACATTTGAAGAAAGGTTTAGGGCACAGCTTTTCATGGAGCATAATGAAGAGAATCAAAATCGATGTGATGCTTGTCAAACCTGTGAGACTGTGTGTCCTAACGGGTCTATTGAAGTGATATGGCACAGGGAAGTTGATCCGGAAACAGGAAAGAAAAGAAAAGTATTGGATAAATATGTATATCATCTTGGGATGTGTACTTTTTGCAATTTGTGTGTTATGGCTTGTCCTACGGAGGCTATAAAGATGAACAAGGAATTTGAAACTGCTGTTTATGACCGTTCCGAATTGACAAAAGTATTGAATAAACCGGGATCTAAGTATAGTCAGGATTATGTTGATAAAACTTTAGGAGAATAATATACAATAAAGATTGAAAATGATATTTCAATTTAAAAAATAAATTTTAATATGGGAGCACAAATAATGTTTTATATTTTAGCAATAAGCATAGTGGTTTTTTCTCTTCTTGCTGTAACAAGCAGGAAAGTAATGAGGGCAACTATGTATTTATTATTTACATTAATGGCAACAGGAGGTCTTTACTTTTTAATAGATTACAATTTTATGGCCGGTGTTCAATTGATTGTTTATGCTGGAGGAATAGTTGCTTTGATTGTTTTTGCAGTTATGTTGACTGAGAAAATTGATAATAAAACAGCTTTGCCGGAAAAAATAAAAATGATTTTAGCAGGATTGTTATCTGTTGTTGGTTCGATAGTTACCATTTACATTCTTCTTTCGCATCCATTTAAGGAGACAACGGATGATATAGGACAATCGGTAAGTGTCATAGGTGAAAATTTGCTTAATTACGGTGATGGTGGATATGTTTTACCATTCGAGGTAGTGAGTATTTTATTATTGGCTTCAATGATTGCGGCAATTGTTGTAGCAAAAAGAAAATTTGATAATTAATATAATTAATAATTATGATACCAGGAGTAGGAATTACACATGTTTTGATAGTATCCACACTTATGTTTTTCATAGGTATTTACGGATTTCTTACAAGGAAGAATTTAATCACGATTTTGATTGCCATCGAATTGATATTAAATTCGGTAGCGATAAATTTTATAGTGATCAATAAATATTTGTTTCCTGAAAAGATCAACGGGCAGATATTTTCTATTTTTATTATAGCTGTGGCTGCTGCTGAAGTGGCAATAGCAATAGCCGTTGTGATTGATTTTTACAGGATAAATAAAAGTATTGATGTTGAACATGGGGAAACCATGAAATATTAATTCTTTTGATTTTTACTAAAAACGAAAGAGATTTTGAATTAAAGAATAAAAATAAATAATTAAGATATGGATTGGTCATATACGATTTGGATACCACTTTTACCTTTTATCGGCTTTTTGCTATTAGGGTTTTATGGTAGGAAATTACCGGCTCCGGTTCCTGGCTGGATAGGTACTGTTGGAGTATTTGGTGCATTGGTTTTATCATATATCACAGCATACAATTATTTCTTTGTTGAAAATACAGATATGTTGTATGAGCCTGTCAAGGGTTTTGAAATGTTGTGGATGAATTTTACCGATGTTTTGCAATTTAAAATGGGAGTATTATTGGATCCTATTTCCGTAATGATGATGGTAGTGGTTTCTACTGTTTCATTTTTGGTACATGTATATAGTATAGGATATATGAAAGGGGATCCGGGATTTGGAAGATTTTTTGTTTCACTGTCATTATTTACTTTTGCAATGTTAGGATTGGTGGTAGCGACTAATTTATTTCAGATTTATTTCTTTTGGGAACTTGTAGGGGTATCATCATATCTATTGATAGGATTTTATTATGAGAAACCATCAGCGATTTTAGCTTCCAAAAAAGCTTTTATCGTTACCCGTTTTGCTGATTTCTTTTTTCTTATCGGTATTTTGATAATTTCCTATTATACACAGACATTTGATTTCATTACTCTCAATGGAATGGAACAAAGCACATTTGCCTCATTAAGTGCTTCGAGTTTTATGGGAATGTCTGTTTTGGCATGGGCTTTGACGCTTGCTTTTATAGGAGGTGCAGGAAAGTCTGCGATGTTTCCGTTGCATATATGGCTTCCTGATGCGATGGAAGGTCCAACTCCTGTTTCTGCATTGATTCATGCTGCGACTATGGTTGTAGCTGGAGTGTTTTTAGTTGCCAGATTATTTCCTATGTATTCTCATGTTGACGGAGGAACGGTATTGCATATAGTTGCATTTGTCGGAGCTTTTTCTTCATTATTTGCAGCGATAATAGCGTTGACACAAATGGATATAAAAAGGGTATTGGCATTTTCTACAATGTCTCAAATCGGATATATGATGTTGGGATTAGGAGTTTCAGGATTGGAAGGTCATGAAGGTCTTGGATATACAGCTTCCATGTTTCACTTGCTTACTCATGCATTTTTCAAATCATTGTTATTCCTTGGAGCCGGTGCAATAATACATGCTGTTCACAGTAACTATATGACCAAGATGGGGGGATTAAGAAAATATCTACCGATAACTCACATAACATTTTTAATTGCAGCGCTTGCTATTTCGGGAATTTGGCCTTTTGCCGGTTTCTTTAGTAAAGATGCGATATTGGATGCTGCATATATGCACAACAAAATATATTTTTGGGTTGGTTGGTTTGTAGCTGGATTGACGGCATTTTATATGTTTAGATTATATTTCAGAATATTTTGGTATGAAGATAGGGAATATAAGCATACACCTCATGAAGCACCTGCTACTATGACATATCCTTTGATGATACTCGGTGCACTTTCATTGGTATCGGGTTTTGCATTTTTTCATATTTGGCCGTTTGCGGAATATATTAGTCCCACGGGTGAGCCTTTTCACATGCATATCAATTGGTTGTTGGCAGGAATTTCTATAGGAGTTGCTATTCTTGGTATTGTACTGGCAGCTGTAATGTACATGAAGAAGAGTGATATTCCCGATAAAATTTCAAATGCATTCGGAGTATTATATAAATGGACATATAATAAATTTTATTTTGATGAAATATATATGTTTGTTACAAAGAAAATAATGTTTGGCATCATTTCAGCCGGCTGGACCTGGTTTGATACCAAAATTGTTGATGGAACTATGAATTTAATTGGAAATACCACAGTAAGATCTTCACAAGCTATTAAAAAGATGCAATCAGGTAAGATGCAGGATTACGCTTATGCTATAGTTTCGGGAGCTATTGCTTTGGTTATTATTTTTGTTTATATTTGGACTCATTGATAATATAAAATTATTATGAATATACTAACTTTATTGGTTATTATCCCTGTTTTGACTGTTTTAGGTTTGATCTTCACCAAGGATCACAAACAGGCTAGAGTACTTTCTGCAATAGGTATGGGATTGGAATTTGTTGCTTCTCTTGTATTGCTTTGGATGTTTTTCAAAGAAAGAGGTGCCGGAAATACAAGTGATTTTTTATTTGACTACAATGTTATGTGGTTCAAATCACTCAATATTCATTTTCATGTGGGAATTGACGGTATTGGTGTGTTGATGATCTTATTGACATCAATAATTTCGTTTGCAGGAGTATTTGCTTCTTGGGAAATGAAGGATCTTGCAAAGGAATTCTTTATATTTCTTATTTTACTTGCAACGGGAGTATTTGGCTTTTTTATTGCACAGGATTTATTTACAATGTTTGTGTTTTATGAAATTGCCGTTATTCCGATGTATGTATTAATTGGAATTTGGGGAACCGGACCTAAAGAATATTCTGCTATGAAACTTACCCTGATGTTGATGGGAGGTTCTGCTTTATTGCAGGTAGGATTATTAGGGGTATATTATTATTCAGGTAATGCAGCCGGTCTTCATACTTTTGATATATCCGAATTATCTCAGATGCATTTTCCATTTGCAATGCAAAAATTCTTTTTCCCTTTTATTTTTGTGGGATTTGGAGTTCTAGGTGCATTATTTCCGTTTCATACATGGTCACCTGACGGTCACGCTTCTGCCCCTACGGCGGTTTCTATGTTGCACGCGGGTGTTTTGATGAAACTCGGATCATATGGTGCATTTAGAGTTGCGATGTATTTGATGCCTGAAGCAGCGGTATATTTTGCTGATTTGTTCTTGGTACTTTCCGGTTTCAGTGTTATTTACGGTGCTTTTGTAGCGGTAAGAAAAACAGATCTGAAGTATATCAACGCATATTCTTCGGTTAGTCACGTGGGATTAATATTATTTGCGTTGATGATGTTTACCAAGACTGCATTTACGGGTGCGATATTGCAGATGATATCTCACGGTCTTATGACGGCAATGTTCTTCGGTTTGATCGGAATGATCTATGGTAGAACAGGAACCAGGGAAATATATAAAATGGGTGGATTGATGAAAATTTTACCTATAATTTCAGCTACATATGTGATTGCCGGACTTGCTTCATTAGGTCTTCCGGGTTTGAGTGGTTTTGTTGCGGAAATGAATATTTTTGTCGGTGCATGGGAAAATCCTAATTTATTGAACAGGATATTTACAGTGGTTGCAGTATCGGCTATAGTAGTAACAGCGGTTTATATCTTGAGAGTTGTTGGTGTATTGCTTATGGGACCGATTAAAAATGATAAATTCAATAAATTACATAAGGTTACTTGGTATGAAAGAGTCGTAATTATTCTTTTGATGGGATCGATTGCAGGTATAGGATTGATGCCTTTGTGGATAACAGATACCATCAGAGAGGGATTGATTCCAATAATGGAGAGATTTGTTCATTAAAATATTAAGACAGATTAAAATTAAAGTTATATAAAAATTAAGATAAATGGATTTGAGCAACTTTTTTTCGATAATGAGAGGTGAAATAATCCTTACAGTGGTTATAATATTATTGCTAATTGCTGAAATTGCGGTAAAAAACAAAGATAAAATAATTTATCTTGCTTTGTTCTTGTTTTTTGTACATACCGTAATAGGGTTTTTGGGAGTTCAAGAAGGCACCTTATTTGGAGGGATGTTTCAAACAAATGCGACCATCAATACTTTCAAAAATATTTTAAATACCGGTGTATTGATTGTTTTACTTCAATCTACATCTTGGGTAAAAAACAAAATGACAGAATGCAACAGAGTAGCTGAATTTTATATATTATTGTTTGCTTCTTTGTTGGGGATGTATTTTATGATATCCGCAGGAGACTTTTTGATGTTTTATCTTGGAATTGAAACAGCAAGTTTGCCGGTTGCCGGTTTAGCTGCATTTGATACTTTCAAAAAGAGATCTTCTGAAGCAGCTTTAAAATATATATTTCTAGCTGCTGTAACATCAGGGGTGTCATTGTTTGGTATTTCTTTGCTTTATGCATCTTCGGGTACAATATATTTCAGCGAAATGACTCAATATCTAACAAACGGTAATTTGGTAACCTTGGGATTTTTATTTTTTATTACCGGATTGTTATTTAAGATATCAATAGTACCATTCCATCTCTGGACAGCTGATGTTTATGAAGGTGCACCTATAGGAGTAACATCATATCTTTCCGTTATTTCCAAAGGGGCTTCTGCATTTATTTTAATGATTATTTTATATACGATGGCAAAACCATTAATAGAAATGTGGAGGGAAGTTATCTATATTTTAGCTATTCTGACGATGTTTACAGGGAACTTGTTTGCTTTGAGACAGAAAAACATGAAAAGATTTTTAGCATTTTCTTCAATTGCTCAAGCTGGTTTTGTGATATTAGGTATGATATCGGGAACACAAATCGGTATGGCTTCAGTGATATTCTTTTTGACTACTTATATATTTTCAAACCTTGGGGCATTTGGAGTTGTATATGCTATAGCAAATAAAACAGGTAAAGAAAATATGGATGATTATAACGGGTTTTACCGTACAAATCCATTACTGAGTATATTGATGATGCTTGCGTTGTTTTCTTTAGCGGGAATACCACCTGTTGCCGGATTTTTCGGTAAATTCTTTTTATTTATGTCTGCTGCCAGTGAAGGATATTATTGGTTGATTTTCATTGCAGTAATCAATGTTACGATATCGTTGTATTATTACTTATTGGTTGTTAGAGCTATGTTTATAAGACCTAATGACAATCCGATACCATTTTTCAAAAGCGATTGGGCAATGAGACTTGGATTATTGATACCTGCTGCAGGTATTTTGTTATTGGGATTATATGGCCCGGTATATGAACATATAAATGATTTGGTAGGAATGTTTTTAAAATAAAAAAATAAAAAATAATTATTATGCCTTTTTCAGGAAAACATCTATTTGGAGAAATCAACGGAACAAAAGTTACTTTTGTGGAAAAAAATGTTTCAGAGGAAAGAATGAAATTTCTTAAAGAACTTTTGGAGCTTAATGGTTTTGAAGTTTTGGTTCAGGAGGATAAAAGGAAAAAAGAAGAAGATCCTCAAACCTACACAGTTGGCGTTACGGATTTGGTATTCAATCCTGTAATATGGGTATATGACAGAAGATTAAAAACTGCAGACGGTAGAAAAGTGACACCCGATTATTGGTTTCAAAAGAAAACCGAAACCAAGCCTCAATATTGGGAGAGCATGTGGGATTGATATTTATCATAATGGAAATATAAATTTATTTTCTTTTTTCTGAAAATAAATATGAATAAGTATGCAAATTGCAAACGCAATTTGCATACTTATTTGTAGCTTTGTAATATTTCAGATTTATACTGTTTTTCTAGCTACAAATAAATTAACATTATGTCGATATTATTAAAAAATGCGGTATTTATCGATTGGGAAACATTGAAATTTTCTTCAACTGATATTTTGGTTCAAGACGGGGAAAACGAGGGTTTGGTTTTCACGGATGATTCTCAAGATATAAAAGCTGATAAAATCCTGGATTGT
>Ga0256913_10000216_pt1 | contig 28447 bp, 26 predicted proteins | sample Axial_MatmetaG_FD_185970 | JGI IMG/M metagenome (GOLD analysis project Ga0256913, IMG submission 185970) | Deep-sea worm associated microbial mat communities from Axial Seamount, Juan de Fuca Ridge, Pacific Ocean - Axial_Mat | ecosystem: Environmental > Aquatic > Marine > Oceanic > Microbial... | reverse complement strand
TTCCTGTAATAAGAATAAGACCACACAATGCATTCAAGAATACTGCTAGAAAGAAAATTTGATACATAAATATCCTCTTAGTTTCAGTATATTATAATCTCGAAATGATATCAAGTAAAAACACTTTCGAAATAAAAGAAATAAGATCTTTAGAGCTTCCAAACCCAATTTCTTCTCTCATATACCTTCCTGCTTGTTGGTGCACTAACATTCCCGCAATTACAGCAGAATTAATGTCATGTCCCGCTGCAATAAGTCCTGCTATGATACCCGCTAAAACATCACCACTCCCCGCTACTGCCAACGATGCATTCATTCCATCAGCAATCATTCTTTTCCCATCAGGAGAGACAAGGGTTGGCACATGAGATTTGAGTAGTACAAGTGCATTAAACTTCTTTGCCAACAGACTTGCTGTATGATATGGTCGCTCAAGCACCTCTTTAGTTTTCACATGTAATAAACGAGCTGCCTCTGCTGGGTGTGGTGTCAGCACCATATTATCCCTCGGATATTGCAAATCCTCACAAGTAGCAAGTATTGTTAGCGCATCTGCATCAAGAACCAATGGCAACGAAGTCTTTAATACACGATCAAGAATCTGTTTCTGCTCCTCTTTTGTTCCCCATCCTGGTCCTAACAATGCCACATCTGCATGTATATACTTATCTCTTTGTCCATACATAAGTGAGGGGAAAAGAGATACATCTATAGAGGTAGAGGAATATATTCTCACTAACCCAGCTAGACTCTTTAATGCAGCTGATGCGCACAAAATTGCTGCACCAGGCATAAGTGCAGACCCAGCAAAAATGGCCACTTCTCCACGCTTATGTTTATAGCTATCTTCACGAGGAATCGTAACATACGAAGAAATATCCTCTGATTCTAACAACAGAACTTGTGAATCACTATAAGAGGAATTGGGAAATCCTGCAGTGCTAAACAATAATTTCCCACAGTAAGATCGAAGCAACGGCTCATAACAGAGTACATGACGTGTCCCTGTCATAATAGTACAATTTGCTTGCACAATAGAATTATCAGGAGTGAAATTTTCCCAAGCTCCACTAGGAATATCGATTGAGCATACCTTTGCCGAACTACATGCAACTTGCTTTACTATCTTTTGGTATGCTTCTTTCAAAGGTCCTTTCAAACCAATTCCACATAACCCATCAACTATCCACTGTGAGGATTGCAAGCATTGCTTACCCTTCTTGCTCGTCACTTTATATGTAGGAATACCTATACTACGACATCGATTCAATTGCTTTTGACTATGCGTATGAAATCGTTCAGTACATAAAAGGATGCACACTTGCTTTTCTACATATGCATGTCTTGCCAGTGCTAAAGCATCGGCTCCGTTATTTCCTCCTCCCACAAGGACAGCAAGAGTCTGATCAGTTTGCATCTCTTTTAATAAGATGTTCCAACAACCAAGTCCAGCATTCTCAATAAGAATTTCCTCATCCAGAAAAAACTCTTGCGAACATCGTGCTTCAGTTTCTTTGCTTTGTTGATGTGTATATAAGAATTTCATCGATGCAACAATTTATCTGTACGCCACCATACGATGTCTGCGTACTCCTCACGTATCAATAATGCAATAATACTGTCATCACTATTTACATTCAGTATTCTTTCAAAAATTTTTCCCGTTATTAATGAATTCTTTCTCATTACTTTACCTTTATTGTTCACAATTATTAAATCAATAGCACCCTGTAAGGATTTACCTGTCCTTACGAGAAAAAAGTCGTCTTTCTGCGATATTCCTATGAGTTCATATTCTCCATTCTTTTTTGCATCAAATGAAACATCGATGAAAGAAGTATATTGTGAATGTTTCAGATCCAGTGTATAAATCCTTGAACTTTCGTATCTTATCCCAGATCTTTCCTTTGTGTCCTTATCAAGAATCTCTTGTAAGTAGTACATTTTTACATATAATACTGGCATAGTATTACTTGGTATTATTTTCTCTAAGACGGGAAGTAATCCTTCTTTTTGAAAAATAGGTAATTGATCCAAAGAAATAAATACTTGATATTTAAGCTTACTCTCTTTATCAAACATATATACTAGCCATGCCTGTACTGTTTTACACACGATCACTAAGTCCTCAGATCTTGTCACCCATATCGATTCAATGTAAGGGAAAGGAGTTCCCTCGATTCCTTCCTGTCCTAGGCTATCAATAATTTCCCCTCGAGGTGAACTACGCAATACTACATAACCAAGAAATCCCTTGTTTTCCTCGTCAAAGAGTGCTTCTTCTGGTGCAAGTTGATTTACTATAAACTGCATCCCGTCGTTTCTTACTGCTATCCCGGTTACATTTCCAAGGTTATACCGTATGGCAGTACGTGTCGCTAATTGTGTGTCTTTTTTATAAGGTAATAATAAAAGAGGATAAGGATTTTTATCGGGATGATATAATAAACGGATAAGATCACCAAAAGAATCAAAAACCATTACTTTGAAGGATTCCCCATTTACCAAATGTATAAAGCCATTCTGCATAAGAATTCTATTTCGAAACTCATATAAATCTTTTTCTACCATATTATACGCAAATTGTCCCTCCAGACGCCCAAAATGAAGTTGAAATAATACATTCTCATCTAATGCAAATTCTCCTTTGCCTTCACATCCTAAAAGAGAAAGAAAAAACAGAACACACCCTAGAAAGAGGATAGAAAGGTTATGTATACGCATACTGCATCCTAACGAAGAAATGGAGCGCAGTCAAATCAAAAGATACTTGACGTCCTACCTGTTTTTTAGTAAACTTTTAAAATTCCTAGGAAACATTGCATTTATGGAAAAAATTTATATCTTTGATACAACCTTGCGAGATGGAGAACAATCTCCAGGAGCTTCCATGAGCATCAATCAAAAATGCGAGATCGCCTTACAGCTTGAAAATCTTAATGTAGATACTATAGAAGCTGGATTTCCCATCTCATCTCCTCATCAATTTGAAGCCTGTACTCGTATTGCAGAATTGTTAAAAAAAACAACCATTGCTGTTCTTGCTCGTACTACAAAACACGACATCGATGCTGCCGCCCAGGCCATTCAAAAAGCACAACATTCCCGCATTCACCTATTCATTTCCTCTTCTCCTATCCATATGAAATATAAACTTAAGAAGAAGCCAGAAGAAGTTTTGGAAATAGTTAATTTCTTTGTACGCTACGCACGCAATCTTGTGGCAGAAGTTGAGTTTTCTCCAGAAGATGCAACTCGAACAGAACCTGAATTTCTTGTAAAGATAATAGAAACTGCTATCCAAGCTGGTGCTTCCGTTATTAATATTCCTGATACAGTTGGTTATATGGTTCCCCAGGAATATTTTCAATTAATTCAATACATAAAAACGAATGCGAAAGGAATTGATAATACTATTATCTCCACGCACTGCCACGATGATCTTGGGCTGGCAGTGGCAAATACGTTAAGCGCTATACGAGCGGGAGCACGACAAGCTGAACTCACCTTAAATGGAATAGGAGAACGTGCGGGAAATGCAGCTTTAGAAGAAGTTGTAATGACTCTGTATGTAAAAAAGGAGTTTTTTCAATGTACAACAAATATCATTAGCGAACATCTTTATCCTACATGTCGTCTTCTTGCTTCAACTATAGGATTTCCTATCGCAAGAAACAAAGCTATCATAGGTGAAAATGCTTTTTCTCATGAATCAGGTATACATCAACATGGTATGCTAAAAAATCGCCTTACCTATGAAATTATAACTCCATCCTCTGTAGGAAGAGAAGAAAGCAAGCTTGTCTTAGGTCGCCATTCGGGTAAACATGGATTTCGTCACAAACTACAAGTTTTAGGTATTACACTTAATGATGCACAACTGGAGACTGCATTTCAGCAATTTTTAAATTTAGCAGATCAAAAGAAAGAAATTTATGATGAGGATATTTTCTCTATCATCAGCACACAATTTGGGTCAGACGTAGATTTATATCAACTTGCCGACTACCATGTTGAATCTTCTAAAAAAGGCCACCCTCTAGCTACAGTAAAAATAAGAAAAGGAGAAACTTTGATGGAAGGTACAGGAAAAGGTGATGGATCTATCTCCTCCATTCTTCATGCCATAGAGCAAGCCATCGGTATTTCTCCTACCCTTGTAGAATTTTCCGTTAACTCCACCACCCCTGGTACACAAGCATTAGGTGAAGTATCTATTCTTATTTCCATAGACAAAAAACAAAGCAAAGGAAGAGGATCTTCAACAGATGTCATTGAGGCAAGTGCAATCGCATACTTAAATGCGATAAGTCATAACATACTTTTGGAAGAGGTTACGCACCCATGAATACTATTTATATATATGATACAACATTAAGAGACGGCACACAGGGTATTGATATTACTTATACTGCTGATGATAAACTTGCTATTCTTAAAGCACTAGATGATATGCGTATTGACTATGTTGAAGGAGGATTTCCTTTTTCCAACGAGAAAGATAGATCTTTCTTTGAGCAGTGCAAATCTCTACGTCTCAAACATACTAAACTTGTTGCATTTGGTAATACCAGAAAGGCTCATACTATAGCCAAAGAAGATGCACAATTACAAGTATTGCTTTCTTGCAACACACCAGCAATTACTTTAGTAGGAAAAACCTCCAAAGCACATGTAATTCATGTACTGAAAACATCACAAAAAGAAAACCTTAATATGATTGAAGATTCAATATCATTCTTAAAGAAAAAAAAGAAGGAAGTTATTTTTGATGCAGAACATTTTTTTGATGGCTACAAAGAATCTCCTGAATATGCCATTCAGGTACTTCATAGTGCAGCACGGGCAGGTGCCGACTCAGTAGTATTATGTGATACAAACGGAGGAACCCTACCAGATGAAGTTGGCAAAATACTCGCTAATCTTCCACTAGAGGATATGCCACTCATAGGAGGACATTTCCACGATGATTGCGGAACCGCAGTTGCTAATAGTCTCCTTACCCTTCGAATGGGAGCTCGACAAATCCAGGGTACTTTTAATGGATGGGGAGAGCGGTGCGGAAACGCAAATCTCTGCACTTTATTACCTAATCTCTTTCTAAAAACCCAGTTCACTGCAGCTTCTTCAAAACATCTCAAAAAAATAACAGCTGTTTCTCGTTTTATTGCAGAGAGAGCTAATATCATACCTGACAAGCGACATCCATATGTGGGAGATGCAGCATTTACCCATAAAGCAGGGCTTCACGCAGATGTGGTAATTAAATCATCCTCATTAATAGAGCACATTGATAGCAAAGAAGTAGGTAATGAACGACATATCGTATTATCAGAATTAGCAGGAAAATCTACCATCCTTGCGAAGTTGAAGAAGTATGGTACATTTATGAAAAATTCACCTGAGGTAGAGCATATTATTCAACAATTGAAAGAACAAGAAATGCATGGTTTTACGTATGAAGCTGCGGAAGCTTCTTTCGACCTTTTAATACGAAAAACGCTTAACCGTTATCAGAGCATGGTACATCTTCGTAATTATCATTTAGAATTATTTAAGAGTAGAAATTTCTCATCTAAAACAGTAGGTAGAATATTTCTTGATGTGCATGACATGCAAGTTATGGGGGTTGCCTCAGGAACAGGCATGGTAGAAGCATTAGATAAAACGTTAAAAGATGCATTAGTTTCCTTCTATCCATTTATTAAACAGTTACATATAACAGATTATCGTGTACGGATTATTGATCCAGAAAATGCTACTGCAGCTATTGTGCGTGTATTTATCACTTCCACAGATGGAACTCATTATTGGAATACCATTGGTGTGCATCAAAATATTATAGAAGCATCATGGCAAGCTCTTGTGGATAGTTTGGAATACTATTACAATAATTTCACCTCTGAACATAAAGAAAAATCCGTCCATTCACGGCAATCTATATCAGGATAAAGCAATCGGAATAGCCTGTAGGGGAGTCGAACCCCTGTTTCAGGAATGAGAATCCCGTGTCCTAACCACTAGACGAACAGGCCATCTTCCCGGGGAGGACTTGAACCCCCACAAACAGAACCAGAATCTGTTGTGCTACCATTACACCACCGGGAAATAATATTTTCCTATGTCTATCGCTTACTCTTCGCCGCTTTGATATTCAACAAAGTATTTAAGGTCATAGCCTTTTAGTTTTTGTTTAAAAGGAAGAAAAGTTAATCCTAGCACCGCAAAAACAGCAGTCACTTTGGCCCCTCCCTCCGCCAATAACTCGCATGCTGCATAGGTAGTACCTCCCGTTGCTAATACATCATCCACAAGTAATATTGATTGTTTTGCCACAATATCGTCTTTGTGTACCTCTATAGTCTCTTTTCCATACTCAAGCGTATATTCTTTTTTGAAAGTAGCACGCGGTAGTTTACCTGCCTTTCTTATCAGGATGAGAGGCAGATGCAAACGATTCGCCAAAGGTACTGAAAATAGATATCCTCTCGTTTCGATAGATGCAATTGCGTCGATTGAATAATCACGATAGTACTCGACCATTTTATTGATGCAATATTCGAACACATCAGGATTCAAAAGAAGCCCAGTAATATCGTAAAATAAAACTCCTTTACGAGGAAAATCTGGAACCTTGTAGATAACCGCATCAATAATAGGGTCTTTGTTCATTCGTTAAAAGTGTAGCAAATAAGAAAAATTTTGTCAGCTCATTTTATTGGTGAAACTTATGCTTAAGATAATTATATTCCCTAGAGTATACGGAGGCATCAAAAGAAGCTTGTAAATTCCCCTCTGCATACCAATAAGCAAGACCCGCAATCATAGCTGCATTATCTGTACAGAGTTCTTGCGAGGGAAATTCTATTGCAATATTATGTTTATTTCTTGACATAAACAAATATCGTAAATATTCATTCGCAGCAACTCCTCCACATACTACAAGCGTATGAAACTTTTTTTTCTGAATTTCGTAAAAACTCGCATTTACCACTGCAGAGAGTGCTGCATATTGAAATGATGCCGCTATGTTCTGTGCAGACTCTCGCGCTCCTTTAGCAAGAAAACGATGATTTTGCAATACTACCGCTGTTTTAAGTCCAGAATATGAGAATGTGTGATTTCTCAACCATGGAGAAGGGAAACAATACGCATAAGGATCACCGGTTCGTGCTAACTTTTCTATTGCAGGACCCCCAGGATAAGACAGTCCTAAAAAATCTGCAACTTTATCAAAAGCCTCTCCGCATGCATCATCAATACTTCCTGAAATCACCTCTAATGTAAGAGGTGATTGAGCTACTGCAAGTAATGTATGACCTCCGGAAACCACCAATACCATATAAGGATAAGCAATCTCCTTTTCTAATTGAATAGCATAGACATGTGCTTTGATATGGTCTATTGCATAAAAAGGAAAATTACAAGCATAACTAATACTTTTTGCAAAACTCATACCTACCATAAGAGATCCTTTTAACCCAGGTCCCTGAGTCGCTGCAATAGCATTAAAAGAGTGTTTCTTATTTAGATTTTTATAAAGTGTCAACAACACTTGCACATGTGCACGTGATGCAAGTTCTGGTACTACTCCTGCATAAGGAGCGTGTATTGATGATTGTGAAAATATTGTATGAGCACGAATTTTCTTCCCCTTACCAACAATAGCAAGTGATGTTTCATCACATGAAGTTTCTATACCTAGAATGTTCATTTAGTTATCTTTAATGCAGAAAAAGTATAACCTTGTTCCTTTAATCTTGGATACATATCTTTAAGAATACTGATCAGCATGGGTACAGTAACATGCCCTATCGCTATTACATACCCCTTTTCTTCTGCGATATGTGCTGTCTTTTGTATCATCTTCCTTATTGTTACCGGGTCACGTTTATGATCAAGAAAAACACTACGTGAATCATACGCTACATGTAATTCCTGTGCAATATCAGGGATAACAGTTTGGGCTGTTGTTCTGCTATCTAAAAAAAATAGATTCCTCCTTCTAACTTCATCTAATACAATACGCATAACCCTTTTATTGGTAGTAGCCTTTGACCCCATATGGTTATTTACCCCGTTAATCCATGGTAAAGATGCAATGTTTTCCCGAACTAAACGACGTATTTCATCATCGGGTTGTGATATAAAGATAGCATGTGGGCCAGGATTATTTGTTCCCTGGGCTTCTAAAGGTAAATGGAGGAGTACCGAATGCCCTGCTTGTGCTGCTTTTCGAGCTATTTCTGCACTATGCTTCAAGAAAGGAAGAACTGCAATAGTAACAGGATCTGGAAAATCAATGAAGGCCTGTGCTTGCGTGAGGTTCATGCCTGCATCATCAAACACTAAATAAATTGTTTTTGATGCATATGGAATAAATGATGGTAACGGCACTGCATGAGTTGATTTTTGGTATGATACTTTCCGATTTATAGGACTATTCCGCTTTCTTTTAACATTTTTAATTACTTTAATAGAAAGTTCAGAATTCTTTGCTAGAGTTTTTTTCTTATGCTTATCATACCCTCGATGCTGATTAGCCTCAATTTGAGGTTCAGTTGGAAAATCACTTTCTAAAGAAGACGCCTCTATCACAGGTTTCTTCCTCGTAGGAATATTCGAAGTCAAAAGCAATAAAATATTTAGAAGAAAAACAAATAGAATGCCAAGAATAAGTAGTATTCGAGAAAAGTTTTCTGTTTTTCGTTTCACATTATTACCTTATCGTAACATTAGTAGTAAAATTCAAGTTGTGTCTCACTTTTTACAGTATTATATAGTTTCTTAATTATACGTGTAACAGCTCCTCGTACTGCTTCTGGTGAAATCCCTAGCTCATTGCCAATAACTACCAGTGTCTTTTTCTTACCACCATCTAAAGGAAACCTATCAGCAATAATCTTTCTTTCTTTCTTATCCAATCCCCGTAAGAGCTTATTTTGCAATGCCAATTTCTCTTCTCGCTCGTACCATTTCTCAGGAGAATACGAATTATCAGCATAGTGTAGCAACTCGTCATTAGAAAAAATAATCTTTCCTCGTTCATGATTTATAGTAGGCTCATTAGAAAACTCCTCTTCCTGTTCTTTTCTTTTTAGCTTTTGGGCAACTTTATAAGGAATGTGTATTACTGTGCTATCGCAAGATACGGCTTTTCGTATAAAATAGTGTATCCACCACGATGCATAATGTGCAAATCGTGTAGATCGTTGCGGATCATATCTGTCGATAGCATACATAAGCCCCACATTACCTTCCTGTATGAGATCGGAAAATTCAATATCAGCAGAACGGTACTTTTGGGCAATTGTAATTACTAATCTAACATTCGAACATACGAATTTCTTACGTGCTTTGAGGTCGCCAGATTTCATTTTTCTAGCAAGGTCTTTTTCTTCCGCTCTCGTTATAAGACCAAAAGAACTAATATCACCATAATATCTTTTTTCACAAATAGTCATAGCTCTTAGCAATACAGCAAGATCTATGCCAGAAATAGAAAGATATTCCATAGTTGCAAGTAACTCTACAGCAAAGAATTACCAGAAGGGTTAATATACCTTTTAAGAAATCTGTATTATTAATAATAAACTGGCGTATGAAAAAAAAGACACTAAGGAGAAGAAAACTGCTTCACTATTGCCTCACTAATACCAAAGGTCTCTGCTGTTGTCAACAATCTTGCATATTCATCGTACAACATATCTTCAAAAACTTCTTCAGCAAAGCCTCCATTAATAATTCTTGATTCCTTGTGGAGTGTACTTTTCATGCTATCAAGCATTTTTTTCACAAAAAGCGATTCAAAATCGTCTGCTGCTTGCTTTAGTTTCTTCTGATCAGAATCACGCATCCTTTGTTGTAGGGGAACTTGTGTCCGAACATCTTTAAACTGAAAAAGGGCCATTTCGTTTGTTTTCATATCTTACTATCTCCTAACGTTTAAGATTATTAGCAATGCCCAACATAGTATCTGAAGTTTGAATTGCTTTTGAATTCATCTCATATGCACGCTGAGCTACAATCATATTAACCATCTCTTGAACGGCCTGCACATTAGACATTTCCAGAAAACGATGAATAAGCTTACCGTTCCCATTATATCCTGGTCGATTTGCAATGGCTTCTCCCGATGCATTACTGGGAATAAATAAATTCTGTCCGATTGCTTGCAACCCCACTGGGTTGGGAAATCGATAAATTTCTATTTGGGCTACTTCAATTGGATCATCTAAGCCAGGAATTTTCACAGTAACAACCCCCTCTTGACTAATACTCAACGACTCACGAATAAAATCTTTCGGTAATTTTACTTCTGGTAGTACCTTATATCCATTTGCAGTAACAAGTTGACCGGTAGAATCAATCTGAAATGCCCCATCTCTTGTATATGCGTATGTCCCGTTATATTGCAGTATACGAAAAAATCCTTCTCCTGCAATTGCAATGTCAGCTACATTATTTGTATTTTGAAGAGAACCTTGCTCATATATTTTTTGAGTTGCTGCAACTTTTACTCCATGCCCAACTTGTATACCTACTGGAACTAAGGTAATCTCTGTAGCCGGTGTTCCTGCGGTACGTATAGTTTGATAAATTAAATCTTCAAAATCTGCTCGATTCTTTTTAAATCCTGTTGTATTTACATTTGCAAGATTGTTCGCAATAGTATCAATATGATATTGCTGACCAATCATTCCTGAAGCTGCAGTCCATAATGAACGTAACATACCTACCTCCTAACTTATACTCTCAGTACCCGCTCTAATAATTGTGATGTACTTTGATCTTCACTCTGAATAACTTTTTGGTTGGATTCATAATTCCGGTTAACTTCAATCATTCTAACCATCTCAGTAACTGGATTAACATTCGATCCTTCCAAAAAACGTTGTAATACTTTGGGACGTTCTTGCTCATTTATGACCCGGGCGGGACCAGAATGTTCAGTTACTTTCCATAAGCTGGACCCTTGTTTTCTCAGATAGCGGGGTTCTTCTACTTGAATAATACGAAATCGGTCTAAAAACACTGTTTGTTTCCATTGATTTTCTTCCATAGCTACCAAGCGTTGAGGGTCTTTAGTATATTCATTATTGACAAATATTTTCCCATCTTCATCTACAATAAAATTATTTTTCTTTATCTTGACATACCCATTCTCGCCCAACACAGGATACCCTTCCTTAGTTACCAAGATCCCCGAGGGATCAATGTGAAAGCTACCATTTCTTGTATACCGCAAACCATACGGAGTTTCAACAGTAAAAAATCCTTTTCCAGCAAGTGCTACATCAAAATGTGAATCAGTTTGTTTGAACTCTCCCTGCTCAAATACAGTAAACACCTCATTTTGAGCAACGCCTGTTCCCAATGTTCCTATCACAGGGGTTTTGTCAATAGATCCTATCTTACGCTGGCGAACAAAAAAGGAAAGCATTCCATCATCACCCATTCTTCTCAACAAAAGCTCAGGAAAGGCTTTAAAAATAGAATCGTCATACTTATATCCACTAGTATCCACATTGGCCAAGTTATTTGCGATTGTATCCATTCTATGTTGTAGTGCCATCATTCCACTACCTGCAGTATACATACCTCGTATCATATTATCTCCCACTCAATTATCGGATACTACCAAAAAGATCTGAGCAGAAAATGCTTTATTATAAAATATTCATAAAAACATTTTAAACCTAAAAGAATAAACAGTTTTACTAATTTTATAAAAATATGCTAAAAGGCAAGAATACTACATGTCATGACAAAATAACTATTTCAGATTAAAATAAGTCTATCGCCAGGGTAGCTCAGGGGTAGAGCAGCTCACTCGTAATGAGCAGGTCGTGGGTTCAATTCCCACCTCTGGCTATAAAACACACAGATTCCGAACTCTGTGTGTTTTACAACATATCAAGTCACAACCCTTCATAGATATTTTAGAAATCTATAGACTTCCTCAAGAAAAATCGACGAAGTATGGACTAACTGGAAATAAATACACCAAATAAGGAGCAAGATAAAAATGTCTCCGGATTCTACCTTGAACAAAAATCGTGGAGCCAATAGCATGCATCTATCTAAAGATATACAAATTAAGTTGAAAAATCTATAACAGTCTTGAAAAATTATAGTAAAACCTGTCTACACTAATGTGTATAGATTTAATCGATTGAAATAAATATAATAATATTGTTATTGCGTATACTCATCTCTGGCTCTTTTCTACTCTTTATTTCTTTGCGATGATACAAAACGAGAGAAATCGTGAATATTATTCACAACTATCTTATCCTGGAAAACTTCCACTCTCCCTTGTGATACAAATGTATTGATAATAATCCTACACTCTTCCGGTGATATCCCCGCCCATTGAGCAATATCAGCTGGAGTAGTCATGAATACTCTTCTGTTTTCATTCTGATCAGAGACAGGCGTGGTTTCAGATAACATAAGGAACACATCTGCCACACGTGCTTGGACGTTAGCTAACTTGAGAATCATGAATCGTCGACGCTGATCATAAATACGTTTGGAAAAAAGTTTCATCAGTTTAATAGCAATTTGTGGATTTCCTACCAGTAATGTTTCGAAATTCTGGCGGGTAAATTCAAGTAATAACACCTCATCTAACGCAATAGCACTCGCAGATCGTGGTGCTTGTTCCAATATAGCCATTTCACCGAATATCTCTCCAGGATTTAATACATCAAGTGTTTTTTCAATGGATCCAATTATTTTTGTAATTTGCACTCGCCCTGCTTGAATAAGATAGAAACTATCACTTATCTCATACTCACAGAAAATCATCTTTCCTTTAGGATATTGTACCGCAAATCTATCTAAACTGCTTAATGACATCTATTCTCCTATTGTAGATAATTTCTCTTTCACTTTTTCTTGAAATGTTGTATCATCCCGAACCAATGTTTGCGCTCTTTGCAAAAAGAGTTTAGCCCGCTCAACATTCCCGATACGAAAATAACTATCACCTATACAATAAAGAAGTTCATGTACCTTTGCATCCGTACTATTTTTTTGCACGTAACGAGAAATAATATCTATTGCATCTTGATATTCCTCTGTTTCATAAAGACATTGACCATAAAGTTTTTGCGCAGTATTTTCCACATCTAAATCTTCAACTCCAGCTTCCAATATACGCTTAAAAAGCTTACCTGCAGATTTAAATTCACCTTTTTGAAATAACACTTTTCCTGTTTCTAGCTCTTCCTTAAGCTGTGCCCCTAATGTTTCCCGTTGATTGGAATCTGCAGCTTTTATACTGCTACTATCAAAGCGAGGAGACTCGCCAAGAGCCTGTAAAGCTTGATTTAGATATTCCTGTGCATTTTTGATAAACCGTCCTCTAGGATATGCACTGCAGTATTTATCCAACGCATGCACTGCATGCCCATAACTTTGATGAGCAAGATAAAATTCCCCACTACGGTAAAGACCACTTTCTGGATCTGAAAGATGTTCATCATGCATAAGACTTCTTACACTCGAGTGGATTTTCCGCAACTGTGTAGAAAAGAGTCGTAACATATTAATAGCTAATTTAGGATTATTCATACAGAATTCTTCAAACTCAGTGGCTGTAAGAACTACTAATGTGGTATCAGATAAAGCTAGAGCATCCTCACTACGAGGATATTTTCCCAATGCAGAACTAACTCCAAAAAACTCTCCTCCCTCTACTCTATTTCGTAGAGATTCACCTGTCTCAATATCAGTGTGATTAAGACTCACCTTACCTGCTTTCAGAATAAATATTTTTTCTGATTTATCTCCTTCAAAATAAATAACTGATTGAGACCGGTACTGTGCTATTTTTGGCATATCTTTACTCTCTATTCAAGGGTTTAGTGTAACATAAAAGTGGTTTTGTGTTAATACTATAGATAAAAAACTAGAATTAAAGGGAGAAAACTTGACATATTACAAAACAAAGCGTATATTTTAAAACGTGACTGTAAAGACTTTCTTTTCTAAAACACTATATGGATATCAATCTTTTTTCCACCTGTTTGCAAAGTTTATCTTAATATTTCTTGCTGTTATGGCTATGAGCATTGCTTTTTCTTTTCCTCTCTGGTTCTTGGCCACAAAATATTCACAAGGTTTTACTTTTCTTACGATTCTATCTTCTACTTTACTGTTTGCTACTTTTCTATTCCGCAAGAAAAGAATAATACCACTGCTAAAAGTTCTATTAAAAGTAATTATTATTATACTACTTATCTTTTTATTCGTATTGGGCATCATACGGTATATTTACGGCAGCCCTATACTAGGCATAGCACTACTGTTTGCTTCCACCATTTGCATGGGATTCATAATGGGGACGTCTCGCACATAAGCATGTTCTTTTTAATTCTATATCTCTTCATCACTTTCCCCCTTCTGTCTTTCCCAAAAATTCATATACTTAATCAAGATGACGTAGTCTTTCGACAACAACAGGAATTGGTCGCCCAATATTTTGTTTCATTTCACCAACAAAAACCACTCCCCGATATGCTTTTATATGAATACCAAACAGCAAAAAATGAATCTCTCTTATCCATTAGTGCTCGGTGTATGCTTCCCTACGCTACAATCGCAAGTGTCAACAATATTGCTTATATTACAGCTCCTCTTGCTGGGAAAATACTCATTATTCCTAGTATTCCAGGCTTATATATACCCATAAGCCCCAAAAATAAGCTTGAGCAGACTCTCTACCAACGCTATTATACACAGTTTGAGACCGCAAAAAGAATAAAAATCAACAAAAAAGATTTTTTCTTTTTACCAGGAGAGGATTTTAATGCAAAAGAACGTGTCCTCTTCCTATCTCCCCCTCTTCGTTTTCCATTGAGAATAGTCCACATCACTTCCCTATATGGATTTCGAATTCATCCTGTATACCACACTAGAGATTTTCATAAAGGAATTGATATCGATGCAAAGGATGGGGATCCTATCTATAGCGCATATGATGGACAAGTAGAAAATGTCGGATTCGATCAGTCCTTTGGCAATTATGTGTTAGTTCGCCATGACATATCTCTGACTACCTACTATGCTCATTTAAATGCTATTCGTGTAAAAAAGGGTGATCATGTTACTCAAGAAACAATATTGGGTAGTGCGGGATCGACGGGTGTTTCAACAGGAACTCATTTACATTTTGAAGTGCATGTAAATGGAAAAGCTGTCAACCCTCTTCAATTATTACCAAAATATTAATAATGCTTGATAAGTAATATAATTAAGTTATATCTAATATATTACGATAATCTAATAGTTGAAGCCTTCCGTCCCTCCTGGTAGGCCCAAACAATACAAAAGGCCGGATATTCTGGCCTTTTGTTAAACTTCATGACATAGAATGAATTGACAAAGAAGTAAAAAAAAGAAATACTTCATGCAGGATATGACGAATAAAAAGATTTTGCATGTCACAATTATTGCACTCGTAATATGCTTATCTTTCTTACTCAGTATTTTTGTTGGCATAGGACTTGCTTCCATGCGTAATATATCACGCCTATCACAATTTGATTCACACACACCTGCTCTCCCATCCCAACTACTTGATCGAAAAGGTCGCTTAATTACCGAATTTTTCTCAGTAGAGAAGAGAGAGCTTATCCCTCTCAATGAATTGCCTACCCACCTTGTCTATGCCCTTATAACAAGAGAAGATAAAGACTTTTTCCATCATAAGGGTTTTAGTATCAGAGGTATTACGCGTGCAATATGGAAAATGATTACCGGACAATTCATTTCAGGAGGCAGTACACTTACTCAGCAGTTAGCTGGATACCTCTATGCAGATAGAACCGAGTTCTCCTTATCGCGAAAATTACGAGAACTATGGTGGGCTTTGCAGTTAGAGCGAAATCTTTCTAAACAAGAAATACTCGAATTATACCTTAATCGTATGCATTTTGGACATGGAACCTATGGTGTAGAAGCTGCAAGTCAGTTCTTTTTTGCTCATTCCGCAAGGACATTAAGTATAGCCGAGTCTGCCATGCTAGTTATTCAACTTGCAAACCCTTCATTGTATTCACCCATTAGAAAGCCTAATCAAGCACGTAAAATGCAAAAGGAGATTCTCAATCAAATGGTTAATCTGCACTATACTACTCCAGAAGAAGCAAATACTTCATTTATTGCATATTGGCATAATTATGACTTCACGCGATCAAACACTTCCAGTGCCTTTTTCGCTAGGAAAGTAAAAGCAGGTTACTTTACCGAATATGTACGCTATATGATAGAAAATAAACTTCTACTAGGTAGAAATGACATTAACAGAGATGGATTTATCATCCACACCACATTGGATCTTGATTATCAAGATGCAGCAGAAATCTATCTTTCTGAAGGTTTAAAGAAGACAAACGATAAATATAAACGCAACGAGAATAATTATAAAGTTTTGGGAGAACAAACCACTCCATTAATTAATCTTATTGCCCTTGCAACTGGAAGCTCTCCACTGTATACAGGCGCCTCACAATTAAAAGCAATTGCGGCCGAGCAATATTCTACTCAACTGAACCCCATTGTCGATATAGTATCTCTAATGCTTGGCATCCCCCAACAATCAAAACTTCGCTTAGCTGTACAAGTTGGATATCTTCAGAAAAAGTTAAACAGAAAAAGAACTCAAGTAGAAGGAGCATTGATTACTTTAGAAAATGACACAGGTTACATCCTTGCCATGGTAGGAGGTAGTCGTTTTGAATCACGCAATCAATTTAATCGCGCTGTCGATGCATTAGTGGAACCAGGTTCATCATTTAAACCATTATATTATGCTGCAGGAATAGAAAAAAAAGTAATCACCCCTGCAACTTTGCTTTATGATAGCCCTGTAGTATTTTGGAATGATGATGGTACCGCGTATAAACCTCAAAATTATCGTGGTGAATGGAAAGGGGCTGTCTTGGCACGTAATGCACTAGCCCATTCTATGAATGTTCCCTCCTTAAAAGTATTAGAACGAATTGGATTCGATTCAGCCATTAGTACTGCTGCAAAATTATTGGGAATTCCACGACAAAAATGGAAGAGTAGAAATCTTGTGAGAAAATATCCTATAGGACTTGGTGTTGTGTCTGTTTCTCCCCTTGAGATGGCTCGTGCATACGCAACATTTGCAAGACAAGGAAAAGCCATGCACCCTATTGCAGTACGTTATATCGAAGACAGGAATAGGCAAATCATAATCAACCCTGAAGCAGACATCATTAAACAAGAACGTGAGAATCCTGAACAAATCATTTCTCCTCAAACCACGTACATTATTACCAATATTCTTCAGAGTACGGTGAAAGAAGGAACACTGCGTTATGCTGAAAGAGTGGCAAATGGATTCAACCATCCCATGGCAGGAAAAACAGGAACTACCCAAAACTGGGCCGATGCGTGGACAGTAGGTTTCAGTCCGTATTATACTACTGCCATATGGATTGGTTTCGATAAGGGAGGAAGTAATTCTTTAGGAATAAACCAAACTGGTGCTATTACTGCGGGTCCTATTTGGGGAGAGTATATGAAGACCATTCATACAGGATTGCCTCCTAGAAAATTCATCCGTCCTCCTGGCATTGTAACAAGGCGAATCACCACGCATGGTTTATTACCACCAGGGAATTACCGAGGGAAGACCTTTCCTGAAATATTTGTGCAAGGAACTGAACCGAAAGAATTTGACCGAGAAAGTACGTACACAAAAGAGAGAACGCTGGAATTGGAAAATAAACTTAAGGATACTCTCAAAACACATTACGGTGAATTAGGATCATATTTGCAAGAAGGAAATCGTCTTTTAAATTTTTCACAACCACTCCTCATACCAAATAATGATTCACTTTTATCGCCTAATTCTGATAATTCTCTTGATACTCTTAACCATGCACCCGATCCTGAGATTAAGGAAAATCATATAAATGAAAAAACAGGAAATCCTCTTTTGGACTAGAAACTATGCAAATTCCCATTCATAAAATTATTATTAATGATCGTATGCGGAAGGATGCGGGATCTCTTGACTCACTTGTGCGTAGCATTGAAAAATATGGACTTTTACAACCTCTCATTGTAGATCAAAATATGCGGCTTATCTCAGGATTCAGACGTCTATCCGCATTAAAACGTTTAGGATATGAAACAGCTGAGGTGCAAATAATTGAAGTAACAGAGAAATCAAATGCACTGCGGTTGGAGATTGAAGAAAATGTACAGAGAAAAGCTTTTACGGAGAAAGAACTTCTGGCTGCCTATCAGAAAGTTCAAAACCAAGAAAAAAAGGAGCATTCTTGGTGGCAAAAGCTGAAAAGCTTTTTTATATCCTTGTTTACTCGTTCTCAATAATGAAAGCAATATATTCGAATCTAATTTCTCCTACCATAAAGAGGCTTCCTTCTTATCTCATCATTATCGAAGATGCACTAAGAGCTGGAGAACAATTTATATCAGGTACGCAAATAGCAAAAGAACTGGACCTTGATCCAATACAGGTAAGAAAAGATATAACGCAAACAAAGGCTGTTGGAATTCCCCGAAGAGGCTTTAAAGTGAAAGATTTAGTAAAATCTATCAATGAGTATTTAAATTGGTCAGATAAAAAAAATGCTGTCATAATAGGAGCAGGTAATTTGGGATCAGCTCTTATGGGATACCAGGTATTTCGTCATCATCAACTACATATTGTTGCTGCATTTGATACTGATAGAAAGAAAACGACCAAAAAGGTACATGGAATTTCCGTATTTCACAGTAAGACATTGTGCAGATTTGTTACAACACACACAGTAAATCTCGCAATCTTAACTGTACCTTCTAATCAGGCTCAGCAAGTAACAAACATGATAACTCAATGTGGTATAAGAGTGATTTGGAATTTTACAAATATAAGAATACGTGTACAAGATCCTGTCATTGTCTGGAAAGAAGATCTTTCTTCTGGATATGCAATGTTATCAGTTATGATGAAATATCAGAATTCTTCACAATCGTAAAGCAAAAAGCTCTCTTCTTTCCAGCCTGTAGAAGTATTTTCCCATCTTTTATATCCTGTACATGTATCATTTCCTCATGAGATCTCATTCTTCTAGAGTTGATATACGCCCCATTACCTGCTATAAGTCTTCTGGCTTCACTTGTAGAACGACAAAGAGAGCTTTCAGTAAATAGCGTGACCACGTTAATTCCCTGTTCAATTCTATGATATGGCATCTTTTTACCTGGAATATCGAGACCTACTACATTCTGACTAAATAATCCTTTTACCGTGCCTTCTATGCTTTTCGCTTCCTCTTCTCCATGCACTAAGGCTGTCATTTGGTATGCAAGCAACTCTTTTGCTATATTTAATGCCGCTCCATCTCGAAAAGTTAATTGTTCTATATCGATGATGGGCATGTCAGTATAGTATAAAAGAAATCGTTTGACATCCTTGTCATCAATATTACGCCAATACTGATAAAAATCAAACACTGGTGTTTTGCTCCTATCTAGAAAAATAGCACCTTTGTCAGTCTTCCCCATCTTCTCACCTGATGCTGTAAGTACGAGAGGAGTAGTTAGCACTGAAGTATCACTTGCTTTGAGACGTCTGATTAAATCCATACCTGCAACCATGTTCCCCCATTGATCGTCACCACCTATTTGCATATTACATCCATATGTAGTATAAAGATAATAATAATCATACGCCTGTAATAGCTGATAGTTGAACTCTATAAAAGATAAACCTCGTTCCATGCGTGCTTTATATGTTTCAAAACTAAGCATTCGATTAACTGAGAAGTGTTTACCAATAGTACGTAGAAAATCTATATAACGTAAAGGAAACAACCATTGTGCATTATCATAATATTCAACCTCTATGTTGTAACGTGCTAATATTCGCTGTAATTGTCCTTTTATACGGACAGTATTTTCTTCAATCTTATCATAGGACATGATCTTACGTTGCTTCGTTTTTCCACTTGGATCCCCTATAGATGCAGTTCCTCCACCAAGCAATACAATACCACGTTGTCCACCATGTACAAGATGCATCAATACCTTAATCAATAACAAATTCCCCACATGCAAACTATCATTGGTAGGATCAAAACCTACATAAAATACAACTTCTCCACGTGTAAACAATCTTTCTATGATTTGTTTGTGGGAATACTGCGCTACCAAGCCCCTCTGGTATAAATAAGAGAAGAGATTTTTACGATGATTAGAATCTCTGATATTCACCATTTAAACGTTTTATTTCATCTGCAATAGCTACGATCGGAATACGCTTTTGCTCCATGTTGTCACGCAAACGGATGGTGACTGTATTATCTTCTTTTGTTTGATAATCCACTGTAATACAGTAAGGAGTTCCGATTTCATCTTGTCTCCGATAACGTCGACCTATCGCACCACTATGATCATAAAACACATGAAATTCATTACGTAATTCACGTGCCAAATTCTCAGCAAGTATACGCAGTCCATCTTTCTTTACCAAAGGAAATACTCCAATAGTATAAGGGGCCACATGGGGATGCAATCGTAACACGGTACGATCCTCTTCATTTTCTTCCTCATACGCATCTAGTAACACCATCAATAGCATACGGGTCAAACCAACAGAGGTCTCAATAATATATGGATAAAACCGAACCCCTTCATCATTTATATAACGCATATCTTTATGTGAGAAGCATTCATGCTGCTGTAAATCATAATTGGAACGATTATGAATTCCTTCAAGTTCTCCCCACCCAAATGGAAACTGATATTGTATATCAAATGCGGCCTTTGCATAATGTGCAAGTTCTTCTTTCGCGTGTGGATGCATGCGTAAATAATCAGATCGAATGCCTAATTTACGATAGTAGTTCATGCGTTTATCTTTCCAATAGGCAAACCACTGTTCATCTTCTTTCGGTTCAACAAAAAATTGCATTTCCATTTGCTCGAACTCGCAAGTACGGAAAATAAAACTCTTAGTAACTATTTCGTTCCTAAAAGCCTTACCCACCTGGGCAATACCAAAAGGTAATTTTAATCGTGATGTTTGTAAAATATTCTTATAATTAACATAAATGCCTTGCGCAGTCTCTGGTCGTAAATATATAACAGAACGAGTATCCTGCACAGGCCCCACGTGTGTTTGAAACATAAGATTAAATTGGCGTGGCTCACTAAGTTTGTTTCCTTTTGGGCTTCTATTATGTATCCGTTCATTTTCTGTAAGATGATCATAGCGGTATCGTTCATTCGTAACAGTATCCTCTACCATAAGATCAGTAAAGTTATCAATATGCCCAGAAGCCTCCCAGACTTGTGGATGCATAAGAATCGCTGAATCAATACCGACAATATCAGACCGTAGTTGTGTCATTTCTCGCCACCAAAATGCTTGAAGATTATTTTTTAATTGTACTCCCAGTGGTCCATAATCCCATGCAGAAGATAGTCCTCCATAAATCTCAGAGGAAGGAAATATAAAACCTCTTCTTTTAGTAAGAGAAATAATTTTTTCCATAAGATTAGTGTTGTTTTTCATACATACTCATATAATGTGCAATACGTTGCACAGTCTGCTTCTTGCCTAGCGCTTTACATAATGAGAAAATAGGTAATGATACCTTTTCACCAGTAATCGCCTTTCGTAATTCCATGATACAAGCCCCTAATGAAAGTGTATAACGTTCTGCTAAATCACGAAACTCAGCTACCAGTGTTTGTTCATCTTCTTGCCAATGAGCAAGAAGAATCTTTTCTATCCCCTTTACTATTTCTGGATACGTGCAAGAAAGACCAGAAACATCAGGAGACTGAACAAGAGGCCTGAGCAAATCTCTTACATCAGCTAATCTCTTTAGACGTGGACGTAAAAGTGATAGTAAATATTCAACTTTCTTCTGGTTAATATGCCAATCATATCTCTCTAGTTGTTCCTGTATCAAAGTAAGCAGTTGGTAATCTGATAACTTTTGAATGTAGTAATTATTAAACCAATCTAATTTCTTTGGATCAAAAACAGAAGGTGACTTATTAAGAGAAGATAATGAAAACAATTTTTCCAATATATGTCGATCCAAAACGGTAGTCTTTTCATTATATGCATAACCAAGCAACACAATACAATTTACAAGAGCCTCGGGTAAATACCCCACTTCACGTAACCCGCGTATGTTCATTGCATCATTTCTTTTTGATAATTTCTGACCATCTGCTCCCAAAACAAGGGGTAAATGACAAAAGATAGGCGTTTTCCACTGAAATGCTTGATATAAAATCACGTGCAGTGGAGTAGATGGAATCCATTCTTGTGACCTCATCACATGGCTAATACACATAAGATGATCATCTACTACATTAGCAAAATGATAGGTCGGATTACCATCAGATTTGATCAAAACTGGATCTTGAAGTAAATCTTTGCAAGAATAGGTAATTCTACCTAATAAAACATCATGAAATGATATCCGCTGTTCTTTGGATGGAAGCCGCAACCTAACAACATGTGAAGACTTACCAGCATGTTCCTCTTGTGAAATATATGCCTTACCAATAGAAATTAACTTTTGCGCATATACAGTATAAGTATCAGAACGCTCTGATTGTATATAAGGCCCATAGTCTCCTCCTACATCAGGTCCTTCATCCCATTGAATCCCTAACCATGAAAAGATTTCATAAATATCCTCTAGTGCATGAAGATGAAAACGAGTACGGTCGGTATCTTCAATTCGTAGTACAAAAGTTCCTCCTTGAGACTTGGCAAAGAAATAATTAAATAGTGCAGTACGCACACTACCAACATGTTGCAGGCCTGTGGGCGAAGGTGCATAACGAACTCTTACTTTCATATTATATAAAATGATCTCCTTGCATATCTCAGATTACCGGCTTACATAAGAAATTGCAAGGTTATTCCTGTCGATACTCTTTTAAGAAATCAGTCAAGTGGTCCATAGCTTTACCTAGAGTAATGCGATCAGCAAGAAAAACAATTCGGAAATGATCAGGATGCATCCAAGCAAAGCCTTTCCCATGTATAAGAAGTACATGTTTTTTTAAAAGAAAATCAGTACAGAACTGTTCATCATCTTTTAGATTAAAAGTGTTTACTGACAATTTAGGAAATACATAAAACGCTCCCTTAGGTTTTACGTAACTGAGTCCCTCAATCATATCGAGTTTCTTCATCAAAATCTCTCTTTGTTCCCATAACCGTCCTCCCGATTGAAGTAAGGATTTTAGTCCATGGTCTGTTGATAAAGCTGATGGGACTACATACTGAGGGAGTGCAGGAGCGGACAATCGAAGAGAACATAATAAATATAATCCATCAACAAATGACTGTATTTCTTTTGTTTTCCCGCTAAGAGTCATCCATGCGGTTCGTAATCCTGGAGCCCTATATATCTTAGAGAGCCCTGAAAAGCTAATGCATAAGGTATCTTTCACCAACATGGACATGGGAACACTCTCTACATCATCATAAGTAACTCCTTCATATATCTCATCACTCAATATTACAAGCTGATGCCGAGCAGCAATATTTGCAAGTTGTTCCAATAAAACTTTTTCATAGACCGCTCCTGTAGGATTATTTGGATTAATAACTAGAATAGCACGACTCTTAGCAGAGATCTTTCGTCCAATATCATGTATATCAGGATGCCATCCCGCATGTTCATCACATAGATAGTACACAGGCTTTCCTCCTGCTAACGCCACAGCAGCACCCCATACTGGATAACACGGTGCGGGAAGTAACACTTCATCATCTTTTTCTAATAAAGCATCCATGGCAATGCGAGCTAATTCGCTCACACCAGCCCCAAAAAATACATGTTCAGTCTGTACTGATACATCTATTTTTTTATATTTCTCCTGTACCGCTGCAATTGCCTGAGGAATGCCACGTGAAGGTGCATAACCGTGCCCCTTCCCTTGTCGGAAATACTGAATCATTTCTTCCTGCAATTGAGATGGTATAGGCAATCCAAACGGTTCAGTATTGCCTATATTAAGAGATACAATTGGCACATTTTTCTTCTTTAAAGACTCGGCCTGCAATAAGAGTTTTCCACGTAACGCATAATCAACATTCGAAAGTCGAGAAGAAGAACGTAACATAATTAAGCATACCATTTATTTAGTAATAAAGTAAACAGAAATATATTTGCTTTACATTATTATTAAAATTACAATATAATTTAGTTATTATTGATAATTCATTTATTGAAGAAGAAATAAGTAACTTGCAAAAGCAAGAGGAAGAGTTTTATTATTTTCTCGATCAAGACTATATGCTAGTCCCCCCTCATACTAATATATCTGACAAACTTATAGAATTACTTAAGAAATACCGTTATCGTAAAGTATATAAGAGAGCATTGCCTCATGAGTCACAAGAAGAAGAAAAAGAATCTGCTACTAAACCCTTATCATCATCGACTTTGAAACATATCAGTCATGAATTGCAAAAGATGAATGAGGCTCGTAAATTGTTTATTCAGCTTACCGAACGATTTATCGATTTAATAGAAGAAATGCGTAAGGGGCTCTTCGCGGCTAGACTTTTGCCAAATGAGTTCGCACATAACATCATTGAAAAAGTAAAACAAACAGGCAACTATCTACTACGCCTTGAACATTTCTCCGTAACTGACAAAACAAAATACACTGCAGAACAAGCTGTGAAAACTGCTCTATTATGTGCTGCCATTGCCTATAAACAAAAATACTCTTATTATCGTTGGATAGAACTTACCATAGCAGGACTTTTACACAATGTGGGATTTACCAGAATACAACCTGAATTATACCAAAAAGATATTTTATCACCTGAAAAACGAAAATTGGTTACCATTTATCCATACCTCGGCACACAAATCGCAAAGGAAATGAAATTATCTCCCATCATTTGCACGGCTATTTTACAATGCCGAGAAAATATTGATGGAAGCGGCTATCCACAAAAATTAAAGTCCTCACAAATATCAGAGTTTGCAAAGATTGTATCCATCTGCAGCGCCTATGCTGCCTTGGTCTCCCATCGACCTTATAAGGAACAAAACATAGACGGGCATATGGCTCTCGCAACTATTATTAAAGAGAATGGAAAAAAATATGACCGTCAGGCAACACAATTATTATTGAGTACTATTTCGTTATTTCCTATTGGAACGTTTGTTGAACTAGAAAACAAACAACAAGGCATTGTAATAGAAGCACATGAAACAAACCTCCGCGCTCCTCTTGTACGTATTATTGCACAAGATTTTCATCCTTTACATGAAATACAAATTGTAGCAACACAGGTAACGCCTCACAGGATTGTGCGGACACTAACATATGAAGAAAAAAAAAGATTCATGTACCTGCTCTTTCCCGAATAAGTCTAAAAGAATATTGTAATAATTTAACTATAAAATCATTAAAACTCAAGTGGAGCAAAATATCCACTATCTATTCGTCCACTGCGTGTAAAATAATGTACTTGAAGAGATAGAGGTATATAGGCACGACCAAAATCACTTTGTACAAGGCTTTCATACTCCAACGCATAATATCCTGTGTTCATACGTACAATATCTTCTAGCAAAGGTGTAATTCCTTCTTCTTGATACAAATAGTATGTTTTCCCTCCCGTAAACTGTACCATATACAATAAAGCATCTGAAAGCGAATCATACTTATTAAGCACTACCGCATCAAAACGAATGCGATTGTTTTTTAAATAATGAGCAAGTCTTTCTACATGTGCAACATCCATATCATTGGACATGGCTCCGTGCGTAAAATAAGTAATTGTCCTTTTCTCTTTACTTCCAATAAGTAACTGAGAAGCTGCTAACTGCAAACCCCGTGACATATTCCATTGCTTACTAAACATATTCTTTTGCAGCGAAAATGCCACTTCAGAATTTATAGAGCTTAATACAATCGGCTGCTGAGTTGAAGAGATAATACGAAATAATGATTTAGAATCTTGATAATTTCTTATAGAGTTTTTGGTAATATTGAGTGCATCTTGGAGAAGTCTTTTATTTTGCAACATATCGAGAGAACTTTCAAAAAGCAATACTGTGTCAACAAACTTTGTACCATTCCTTTTTAAATTCAATGATAGTTGTGGAACTTGAGCGTTTTTCTCAAACAACGAAAAGTTATTTACATTCAATCCACTAATAGGTTGCCCAGTCCAATCCCTTACGGTAAATTCTATAACCACACGAGGAAACGCACTAAATCGGATTTTCTCAATCCATACAAAAAACCCAGAATGCACACGCGAATAAGGGAAAAAATATCTGAGAGTACTGTTCTCATTATCAGATACGATAATACTACCATTTGCATCACGATCAACTCCTAACAACTGCGTAGCTCCTTCAGCTTGAAAGGAAGATAATATAGTATTATCTTTCAGATTAAATATAACAACTTTATTAGGTGTATTCATAAGGAAAACACCTTTTCCTAGACTACGTAATGCTTCCGCTTGTTTCTCGACAATAGCATAGCTTGCCACATGATTACCATTATAATCAAACTCTTCTATACTCGCATCATCAACTACAAATATTGAACTCCCTTCACTTGCAATCCCTCGTGGGTTCTGCAAACCTGGGAAATCTTTACTTTTCTGACCAAACTGTAAAATAAAAGATCCTTCTTGATCAAATTTAGATATCCGTTTGTTGCCATAATCACTTACATAGATATAGCCTTTATTATCTACACAAAGATATTGAGGTCCCACAAATTCTCCATACCCTCTTCCTAATTTTCCAAATGTAGCAATTGTATTACCATTTTTATCAATCTTAGAAACTCTGTTGCCACCAAACTCACTTACAAAAAGCATACCTTTCCGCTCAATTACATCAAAAGGAAGTTCGAGCTGCGATAAAGCTCCAGCAATATGTCGAATAATACTCCCTCCTGCATCAACGTGTAAGACTTCATTTGTTCCCATAGAAACAAGATAATATGTTCCATCATATTTAGCTCTGATCATAGCAGGGTGGAAAAAAATCTTTTCTTTTTTCTGCAAGCCTTGTATAACAGCCGCCTCATAGTATTGTTCTGATATATATATTTTATTGGCAAACTGCTGTTTGTTTGTAGTGAAGAAATCGATTAAATAGGAAAGCACTGCGGATCTTTTGATGGTGTTGACTGTTTTCCACTCATCAATTGCAGCAGTTGTATATCCCGCTGCCAAATACGCATTTCCCAACCATTTGCGTGCTTGAATATTGTTTGGATCAATCGAAAGAACGCGTGTAAAAGAAAGAATTGCTTCTGAATATTGCGCACTATGATACGACTGTACTCCCCAGCGAAACTCTTCAGCTGCCTCAGCTTTTTTAACATCTATTTGTTGTGCATAAATTGAGAAAAGAGAAATAAAAAACAGAGAAAAAACAATTCTCATTTTCCTTTGATCCCTTGCTTAACAACTTGCAACCTTTCTTGCATTTCAGGAACAGAAGATCCGCTCAAAGCTATTGCTTTTTCAAGCATCGCTCGCGCTTCTTCAAGTCTTTCCATCCTATAGTAGACTAATGCCAAAGAATCAAGATATGCAGGATTATTTGGTTGTTTTTGCACTGCTTTTTTGCAGCATGTGTAGGCTCTTTCGAGATCAAGGTTTTTTTCTGCAAGAATATAACCCACAGAATTAAGCGCATTTGAGTTTTCCGGATCCAGTGCGAGTGCCTGCCCCAACTGCTGTAAACTCCGATCAATCTGCCCGCGTGAATACGCTATATGTGCCAACGCCGCATATATTTTTGCCGACTCATAGCCTTCATGGGTAAGCGAAAGAAATTCCCGCTCAGACTGAATATAGTTTCCCATGACTGCATAGATATACCCTAAGATCATACGGCACTGATATACATATGCAAATCCCAAGTGAGAATCTACTACTTGTTGAATATACAACAGTGCATTACCAAACATTCTTTTATGTGTATAACACAATCCCACATAATAAAACAACATAAGCCGCTGATTATCATTGGAGGGGGTAGCATGCAAAAAAACTTCCAATGCTTTAGTATACTCTCCTCGCTTATATAAACGTAAACCTTCTGAAACTTGCACCTTTTTCATAATATCTCTTTCACTCTATATGCCGCATCTTGGATTGCATCTGCTGACAGAAGACTTACTGAGACATACCCTTGTTGCACCACTAAGCGATCTTCTTTATGAGAAGAATCAGAAGAAAGAGGCTCTGCAGAAGTTGTTGTTTCTACCATCCACATGTTTTCAGACATTTGATGAAACACACTCTCTCCTCGGTAAAAATTACGCATAGGAATAGTTTGCATATAATCAAGGGGAATGTTTTGATTGTTAGGAATATTAATATTGAGAAAATACCGTGTCCTACACATCGTAAACCATTCTT
>Ga0256913_10000215_pt1 | contig 28489 bp, 23 predicted proteins | sample Axial_MatmetaG_FD_185970 | JGI IMG/M metagenome (GOLD analysis project Ga0256913, IMG submission 185970) | Deep-sea worm associated microbial mat communities from Axial Seamount, Juan de Fuca Ridge, Pacific Ocean - Axial_Mat | ecosystem: Environmental > Aquatic > Marine > Oceanic > Microbial... | reverse complement strand
CCTGTGTACGGACAGGGATTTTATGAATATAACGGTTCGCTTTACGTTCCCGAAATATATTTTGCCGGGACTAAAATGTTTTCGTTGAATGAATCGAGCCTGGTGTGGGAAACGTTTGATCCGCCACAGGTTAAACCATCGTTTACTCCTGATGCCGCCACCATTAAAAAGGGTGCGGAAATTTTCAAAATGGGGGGAAATGCCTATGTAAGCAGCAGTAACAAAGCCGGTTTTGTTGTTACCGATCAAACGTGGACTTTTAACTGCGAAACCCATGAATGGATACAAAAAAATAATTTACCCTTTGAAGTGATGAATGCTGCTGCAATTTACGACTCTGCTGAAAACATCATCAAAATTTATGGCGGGGAAAGGGCCGATGGCACAATCAACGATTCCGTCCTGGTGGGTGATTTAAATGCTGTTTTTATTGATGAAGAAGCTAAAATGTATGGAGGAAGTTATTTGAAACAAAATTTCCCCAATCCTTTTGCAACGGGTACCACAATTGCCTATTACCTGTCGGAACCTTCCAATGTAAAGTTGTTGGTCTGCGATTTGTTTGGTAACGTAGTTGATGAGCTGATTAATGGAAGACAATCTGCCGGAGAACACAGCATCGACTATATCCCTTCTATGAATCATAAAACAGGAGGTGTCTGGTTTTATAGGCTCCAAACGAACAATTTGATTTTTACGAGAAAGATGGTGTTAAATAGCAATTAGTTAAGATATGAGACTTGGTCCTGAAATATTATTTGAATGTCCTCAATGCGGCCACTTATTAAGGAAGAAAACCTATTTAAGTGGCAATACTTTTGGTGCTAGTTTTTATTCTGACGGCAAAAGAATAGCTCCTAAGCTTGGTAAGGTTCCTGCAATTACAAAATGTCCTGATTGCGATACTATCTTTTGGATAAATATGGCAAAGGAGGTAGCCAAAAAATGGCCATTTGATGGCAGAGTAGAGGGTAATTGGGTTGGCGATGTAAAAGAATGCAGGTTTCTTTCGGTTTATGATTACGCTCATGCTTTGAAAGAGAAAATCTATAAAGATAATGAGGAAGAGTTTCATCTTGCTGTTGGTTTGCATTGGGCATTTAACGACAGGGTTAGAAATAAAGAGTCACTTTTCGGGCAGGAGGGCGACAAGGAAATATGGAAGGAGAATATTTACCGTTTGTTGTTGATGACAGAAGGTAATTCTGATTATAATTTGTTTAGAGCTGAACTTTATCGTAATCTTGGAGCATTTGACCAGTGCGCGGAAATCATTGATTTGATCAGGAATTCAAGTGAAGAAGCTGATAATAATCGGTTAAAAATGTTGACAGAACATTGCAGTAAAAGAAACACCCTGATATACGGATGGAATCAATTTAGTAATTCACTAATCGATGCTGTTAATATTGTATAGTTTTTACAAGATAATAACTACATCACCTGTTTTTTAACACACTGTTTTCCTTTAAGCGTATTAGGGTCTTTCGCGCCAAAATAGACAGCTTGACCTGTACCGGCTTTACAAGCCATTGTATGGGGGAACATGGCTTTTAGTTCATCAGGGAAATTCTTTTTAAAATTAAGGTAGTCGCTGCCCTCCATAAATTCCAGAAACCTGCCAATGGCCGGTGTAGGGCCGTGGTAGTCGTTTACAATGATTAAGTCTTTCGAAATGCGATGCATTTCCTTAAGTATCAGGTTTCGTTTTTTGAAAGGAAAGCCATGCAGAACAAATGAGGTGGTTACAATATCAAATGAATTATCATCAAATTGCTCCAGGTTCATACCGTTTCCAACACTGAACTCCATTTTATCACCATAGAGTTTTCGTGCTTTTGCAATCATAAGGGGTGCAAAATCAACTCCATGAACTTTAGCGCCATAATCGGCAAACCATGAACCCCACGCGGCAGCTCCGGTTCCTATATCCAAAACCGTTTTTCCTTCAATGTTGGTTACTCCGGTAACATTTTCAATCGCCTTTTTAAAACCTTTTTTAACCATGCTATCCAAAGCACCATAAATGGGGGCTATAAGGTTGAAGATTGATTTGTGACGTTTGACAGGATCTCTGCTGATTAACATATATGGGCAATTTTAAGTTGCGCAAGATACAATGTTTTATGGAATAAAAATTTTGATCCGAGTGGGGTTGTCAGCTGATAAAACACTAACAATTACTACCTGATTACCCTGTAAGTGAATGGTGTTTTGTATACTACCTTTGTAAAGTAGTTTTCCCGAAAGAGCATAAACTGTTAATAGCTCATTTCCTTCGAAATTCGTAAAGTTAAGTTGATTGTTGGAAGTATAAACCTTTACATTGGTTTTGCTGCTTAAGAGAATGTTTGTTAAAATATCAACAAATATTTCATCTTCTCCATTGCCGCAGTCATTGGTTACCACTACCGAGTAATAGCCTGTTTCGTTTACAATGATGGTTTGTGTTGTGTCGCCGGTTGACCACAAATATAGAGCTCCCGGATTGCCGGCATCCAGCAGAATGCTGTCACCTTCCATAAGAGTGGTATCGTTACCCAAAAAAACATCGGGTAATGGTTTAACGGTAACCTCGATAACACCAACCAGCGTGTAGAGATCGTTGCAATATGCTTTTACGATGTGTGTTCCCGGGGTGTTCCACGCAACCACTAATGTGGAGCTATCGGAGGGTTGTAGCGAGTTGTCGACATACCAGATGTTGTAACAGCCAATAGAAAAATCACCGGTATATTCAGCAATATCTCCTTCGCAAACCAGATTGGGGCCATTGAGTGTATCGGGTGATGACGGGGGAGGTAAAAGCGTATCAGGGTTTGGAAGGAATATATTAGCAGAGAACACGGAAACGCTGAGTACCATCGAAAAAATAAAAAGAATGATATGTTTTCTTTTCAAAGCCATTGGTACAAATATAGGTGATTTATCTTTGAGAAAAAGGGGCGAGCCTTAGGTTTTTATGCTTACTATTCTGTATAATCTCTGTAAAACTCTGCTGTAGCACTGTATCTTTTTCCGGCTTTTAAAATGGCTTCGTAAAAACTGTGAGCCCAGTAATTTCGTAAACCGCCACCTCCGGCTTCCCCGGTAACAGTATAGGTTAACAGTATCTCTTTTGTCTCTTTTTGAAAGAACACAAAATGATAATAACCGGTAGCACTTGATTTGTCATAAGCATCTACTATGAAGACCAAAGCAACTCCGGTTTTCTCAAATACAGGATAATCATCAATTATTGCTTGCAAATCTTCTTTGGTTAAATGAGGAAGTATAATTGCTTTCTCTGTAATCCTCTCAGTATAATTGACCGTTTTATTTCGTTCTTTTACAATCTCCAGGTTGAAATCAAATCTTACCTTAAAGGCTTTTTGAATGTTGTATTTTTCGGGTTCGGTAATAAACAGGCTGTTCCATGAATCAGGAAGTATTTGAAGTGCGCTGGGATCTTTAAATCCATTGTAACCAATAAAGACAGCAGCAGAGTAATCGAGTCCCAGGAAATTGATCTTTTTGGCCTTATAAACCTGATTGATTTGCTGTGCAGACAAGTTCAGGAAGAGTAAAGAGGAGAGGATGATAGCAAATATGTTTTTCATAGTTTAGGATCGATAAATAATTATACTCAGAGTTAAATTTTTATCTGTTGTCGATAAAAGTAATGGGTTTTCTGTTGTTGTTTGGGAACTGCAATTTAAGGATTTCTTTCTTATCGTAAAAAACAATTTCCGGGGCTACCCTCAGTTTAGCTCTGAAATGGTCTTTAATGGTTTTTTCACTAATCGGTTTTTTGGGTCCGCAGCCTGCTTTTATGAGTATTTCATCTGTTCCCAGATCGTTGGTTGAAACTTCGATAATGTAGTTTTCAATACATTCAATTTCGTTCAAAACATCGTAAATGGCGGGAGGAAAGAGGGTGGTTCCTTTAAATTTTAGCATTTGCTGTTTGCGTCCGATAACAGGCCCCAGGCGGATGGTATTTCTTCCACACGAACATGGTTCGGTATGATGATAACAGATATCACCGGTTTTGAACCTTAACAAAGGCATGGCTTCCACACCAAGTGTGGTAATGGTAACTTCCCCGGGTTCGCCTTCGGCAACAGGCTGGTCGTTTTCATCTAAAAATTCAACAATAATCATTTCAGGATGATGATGGCCCCCTTTTCCGGCATCACACTCAGTGAAAGCAGTGCCCATTTCGGTGGACGCGTAAGTGGAGTACAATTGGATATCCCATTTGTCCGTTATTTTTTTACCCAGCGTATTCAAAGTGAAATCATTGTTGCGGATGGGTTCACCAATACAAACCGCTTTTTTTACACTTGAATTTTTATAATCTATTTTGTTTTGTTCTGCGTAATCAATAAGCTTTGGAATAAACGAAGGAACGGTTATCAATCCGTTGGGATTATAGCGGCGAATACTTTCAAACTGCAATTCCTGTAAGCCGGGCCCAACACGGATGATACCTGCTCCCAGTTTTCTTAAGCCAAGATAATAAGCCAACCCGGCCATGAACCGTTTATCCATGGTAACCATTAGTTGAAACACATCTTCCTCTTTAACGCCGGCACATGAGAATGAAATATACTCATTATATGCTAAACGATCCAGGTCGTTGTTGGTCATGGCAAAGGTTACAGGCTCGCCCAAAGTACCCGATGTGGTTACATAATCAATGATTTTCCTTTTGTCAACACATAAAAAATCATCGGTACGCGACTGTAAGTCATCTTTTGTGGTAACAGGGATACGAGTAAGATCTTCAAGAGTGTTGATGCGGCTGATATCAATCCTGTTTTGCTTAAACAGTTCTTTATAAAAAGCTGAATGCTCCTCAAGGTACGGTAGTAATTCCTTTAAACGTTTCTCCTGAAAAAGTTTTATTTCAGATAATGATTGCGTTTCAATTTCAGGAATGTACATAAGGTAGCCTTATTAGTTTGAAGCTTAATCTGCAGAAGAGTGATGTGATGAACTTGATTTTGATCTTGAATGCTTGTGTTTGTGGTTCTTTGTGTGTTTGAAGCTGAAGCCCAGGTAAGCAATATATGTCCAGCCTGCCATAAATGAAAGACCTCCCATGGGAATCAGGAATGAGAAAGGACCAAGCCCCAGAGCAGTATATTCAGTGGTTGCCTGAATCATGATGCCAAATGAGAAGAATACAATTCCCAACAAAAAGAAAACATAAACAACATTCAGCAACTTTTGCGAAAAAAGCTTGTGCCCAAACCCAAGAGAGAGTAAGGCCAGCGTATGGAACATCATATACAATACCCCTGTTTGATAATCATCGAAATGAGAAGTTGTAAGAATAGATTTTAGCAAATGGCCACCAATTGCTCCAAATAAAATAACTAAAACTCCTAATACGCCTACTGTTATAAAATACTTCTTTGTCATTTAATCCAGATTTGAATAAATAATTATACGTGTTATTTATGCAGACAAAAGTAAAATTAAAAGGAATGCATCACCGTTTTTTATTTTTGTTTTCTCATCTTTATTTAATTTACTTTTGCTGTACAGATTTTAGGTTTTGATATTTAAATAGTCATTATGAGAATTTCGATAGATATTAGTTATTACCCGTTAACGGATGAATTTATACCTCATGTGCTGGATTTTATTGACCGGATAAGTCAGTATGAAAAAATTGATGTTCAGCGTAACGGAATGAGTACGCAGGTATTTGGTGAGTATTTTGATGTAATGGAGGCACTTACCACAGAGATACACCAATCTTTTGAATTACCTCATTCGGTATTCATCCTTAAGGTGATTAACGCCGATTTACAGAAACACTCAACAAAAGATTAAATGAGTGATTTGATACACTTTTTTATTGAACCTTATGAAACGGCAACATGGTTCAATATTTTACTTGAATTTACGGCGGCGGCTTTTGGAGTAGCCAGTGTGTTTTATGCACGAAAGGAAAACATCTTCGTTTTCCCGACCGGTATCATCAGTACCGGGATTTATGTTTACCTGCTTTCGCAATGGAGCCTCTACGGCGACCTGATCATTAACATCTATTACACTTTGATGAGCTTATATGGCTGGTATCAGTGGAATAAAGTGATTGATGATAAGGATACGCACATTGCCATCAGCCGAACCAGTACAGCAGATAAACTGAAAGCAGTTGGTATATTTGCTTTTACTTCCGTGTTTGTGATTGCAGTGTACCGGTACTACAACGTAATGCCAAATAACCTTGGATTTAGCGATAGCGTGGATTATGCACGGCAAAAGCTGACTTCAGGAAGCCTTGAAGATTTCAGAATGGCCACCCCGTTTTTAGATACCTTTACTACAGGAATTTTCTTTTCGGCCATGTGGCTGATGGCCAATAAAAAGATCGAAAACTGGATTTTGTGGATTGCCGGAAATATTGTTTCTATTCCGCTCTATTTTGTGAAAGGCTACGGCTTTACCGGAATTCAATACTCCATATTTTTAATCCTTGCTGTATTAGGATATTTGTCGTGGAGAAAAATCATAGACCAACAAAAAAATGTAGGAGTAAATGGTTAAACGTATTGCCATAACTGGTCCTGAGTCAACAGGAAAATCCTGGTTGGCCAGTCGTTTGGCCGAAGAGTTCAATACTATTTGGGTGACGGAGTATGCCAGAGAGTACCTTGAAAAGAATGGTGCTGATTATGGCTTTGATGATATTCTGCAAATAGCAAAAGGACAAAAAAGACAAGAAGAATTATTACTTGAAGACGCTAATAAATTCCTTTTTTCTGATACTGACCCCATCGTTACTAAAATATGGAGTGAAGTTGTTTATAATAAATGTGACCCGTGGATTGAGAACGAAATTGCAACACATCCTTACGACCTCTATTTGATTTGTTACCCTGATCTTCCTTGGGAACCCGACCCGTTACGAGAAAACCCGGATAATAGATTAGAACTTTTTGAGTTATATTTGGAGGAGCTTTCCACAAAAGGATATAACTTTAAGATAGTGAAAGGAGTGGGAGAGGAAAGGCTTAAAAATGCTGTTAGGTTTGTGAAAGATATACTTTGATTAATGATTGCAGATTAACGAATGGAGATTGATTGAAATTCAAAATAGATTAATAAATGAAATCACATGATGTAAATGTTCTTTTCTTGGTCAGATGGTATCCTCACCGGTACAATCCGATGCTGGGGCTGTTTGTACACCGGCATGCAATGGCAGTAAGTCGGTTTTGCAACGTGGGGACAGTTTATACGCATGTTGACACAGAAAAAAAAATCAAAGGCTTTGAGGTTGATTTCAACGTTGAGGATGGGGTTCCGGTGGTTCGCGTTTATTATAATGGTGGTTCAAATCCGTTATCAAAAGCAATAAGGTTTTGGAAAGCAAACCAAACAGGTATTAAGAAACTGGAGCAGGAAGCCGGAAAGTTTAATATAATTCATGTTCACATTCTTACAAGACTTGGGATTATTGCACTTTATTATAAACTTACAAAGGGCATTCCCTATTTAATTAGTGAACATTGGTCGCGCTACCTTGATTTGACCAACGGTTTTAACGGCCTGTTAAGAAAGTGGCTCACAAGGTTGGTTGTTAAAAAAGCGGAGATGGTTACAACGGTAACTCAAAACATGACTAATGCCATGCAAAAGCACCGGCTGTTTAATAAGCAGTATCATATTTTAGCCAATGTTGTGGATGAACCTTTTTTAAGAACGCAGCCTGTTACCGAAAGAGAATCAGACAAAAAGCGCCTGTTGCATGTCTCCTGTTTTGAAGATGTGTCAAAAAATGTGAGTGGTATTGTAAGGGTTCTTACCAAGCTGAAAGACAGAACCGATTTTGAATTTCACTTTGTAGGTGATGGAATGGATTTCGAAAAAATACGTGATCTGGCAGATGAATTGGAGCTGGATAAAACTAGAATTACGTTTCTCGGTTTAATGGATAGCCATCAAATTGCAAAGGAGATGGCTGAAACAGATTTATTGGTGATGTTCAGCAATTACGAAAACTTCCCGGTGGTGATTAATGAGGCATTTTGTATGGGCATTCCGGTTCTTACAACAGCAGTGGGAGGGATTCCTGAAAAAGTGAATAATATCAATGGTATCTTAATTGAACCCAAAGATGAAAACGCGCTGGAAACCAGTATCAGAAAGTTTCTGGACGGAGAGATTACTTTTGATTCGGAAGAGCTGATGCAAAAATCACGCGATGAGTTTTCTGCTGAAACCATTGGAAAAGAGCTTTACGACATTTATCAAAAACTGGATAATTAATATTAAAAAAATTAAAACAGTATTTGCTCATGAAAAGAGTAGTTGAATTAGTAATGATTATTTCGGTTTTACCTTTGTTTTTGTATGCTCAACCAATAAACATTGACGGTAAAGCACAGGGACGTATTTTTGAAAAGGTTCAGATAAAAGTTTATGCCGACCAGTTTTCACATCTCCGAAAAACCATTGCAGAAACCATTACCGATGATGAAGGTAATTTCAGCTTAACATTTGATTATCCGCAAACAAACTACGCCTGGATTTCAGTGGAGCTGCCGGAAGGAGAGTTTTATCTTACACCCGGGGCAAACTATACCTTTGATGTTTTTCCTGATACCGTTCGTAAAGGCTCTGTTTACGACCAGTTACCATTGCAATTTAATATGCAGGCTAATGATTTGAATGACAACCTTGCCCGTTTTAATGCAATGTATAACTCTTTTGTGGTCAATCATTTTAATGAAATTTACCGGAGTCGTGATTTATCGGTAATATATCAGCTTCGCAAAAAGATTGAAGATACTTTTAAAGATGAGAACAATGATTATTTTAATACTTACGTTAAATACTCATTGGCACAGCTTGAATGGGTAAGCAAGAAGAAAAGTACAAATACCATTGTTTCCGAATATTTCTTTGATAAGCCAATTCATTACAACAATATTCAGTACACCGACTTTTTTAGGTCACTGTTTCAGGAGTATGTGGTTAGTAAATTTTACGGGAAATATTTTGCTCAACTTGTTGAATCGGTTCATAAAGGTTCGTTAAAGGAGCTGGAACAAATACTTTTGCAGGATGAAAAGCTGGCTGCTGATAGCAAAATCCGCGAGCTGGTACTGATGCAACTGATATCAAGACTATACAATAATCCCGATACTTCCAAAAAGGGTGTACTTGAAATTCTGTCAAAACTAAGTAAAAGCAGCAGTATAAAATTTCATAGAGAAATCGCCGGAAACTACATCAAAAAGCTAAGCCGTCTGGCTCCGGGTACACCTGCACCACATTTTGAACTTCCTTTTTCCAGTGGTAAATTGTTTTCACCTGAGAATTTCAAAGGGCAGGTAGTGATTTTTGATTTTATGAAATCTGATTGTCAGGTATGTTTGGCGCACTTTGATTTTCTGGCAGACCTGAGCAGCCGCATGGGGAGTAAGCTTAAAATAGTTATCTTTGCTTATGGACAACATCCTGAGAAAATATCTCAGCTGTTAAGGCAGCGCGGTCTCGACTGGCCCGTTCTTTATGTGGGCAAGCGTATTGATGTTTTGGAAGCTTATCAGGTGAAGATTTTCCCAACCTATATCATATTAAATTCTGATGCTACCATTGGACTGGCACCAGCTTCTATGGCTGATGAAAACCTGGAGAGCGAGGTAATGCGGATTTTAAATCTGAATAATAAAAAATAATTATGGCTCATATCATGGATGTAATTTTTAAACCTGTTGAAATAATGCTACCTTTGCTTAAATGCACCTAATACTCATTGGCCTTTAAATCAGTAGTTATGAAAAAGATATTGATTTCCATTAGCATTCTCCTTTTCTTAACGTATTTATTACCAGCACAAAGTTTAATGCCAACAGATGAATCTTTGGCAACCTCTGTCTTAATTCCATCAACCCATCTTGAAACGGTTGGTTTAACCGGTTCCGTTTATGATAAGCGTGAAGTTTTCAAAGAAAGTAAGGAACAAATTAGTGTTATTGATTCTATTCATTCCTGTGCATGGGATAATGAACTGGAAGAGTGGTATAAGTACTTGAGGTTCTTCTATTCGTACGATGGTAATGGAAATGCAACACAAGTATCAGCTTTGTATTTATTACCTGAAAATAATGAATGGGTTAATTATATAAATTATCATTATACACTGGACGAACAGGGTAACCGGGTTGAGGAGCTAAATCAAGGCTGGGATACTGCTTCAAGCAGTTGGGTAAATACTTACAGGCATTTATTTGCCTATGATGAATCAGGTAACCTGTTGGAAGAGGTTGCTTATGCTTGGGCTGTTGCTGATAATAACTGGAAGGAGTCGTACAAGTTTATGTATACCTATGATGATGCCGGAAATATGCTTAGCCAGATATCATATGGTTGGGATATTGATCAGGCATATTGGAAAGTGTCAGTTAAGTATACCAGCACTTATAATGATGATGGTCAATTGATGGAAAAATATTTTCTCGTCTGGAATTCTACTTCAGAAGAGTGGAATAATAGCCAGCGGTTTATTTATACTTATAACGAAGAAGGTCTTATGAGTAACTATGTATGCTATAGCTGGAATAATTCAGTGAATAATTGGGTTAACTTGTATAAGTATGAATATGCTTATGGTATTGAAGATGTGACAACCCGTTATGCATGGAATGCGGATACTGAGGATTGGGTGGCAGTAACTATTATTAATTATTCGTTTAACGAAAATGGCGATATGATAAGTGCTTTATATAAGAAGTGGAATACTCAACTTAACGATTGGGGTTATTCTAATAGATTTGACTATTTTTGGTCTGATATTGAAGGGGTTGAGGACAAAGATGTTTCAGAAGCAGTTATAGTTTTTCCAAATCCGGCAAGGGGAACAATCTATATCAAAGGCAATAATTATTTAAAGTCACCGGTTCAGTTTAAAATATTTAATCTGAATGGTCAACTGGTTTATTCAAATACTTTAAATTCATTTAATACAGAATTTAGTATTATACTACCTCAACTTCCTGCTGATTTGTATTTGCTTCAGGTTATTGGAAAGGATTTTCTCAAGGTCAAGAAAATCATTATTCAGTAAATGTTATAGATATTAATTTCAGACCTTTAGCTATAATAGGGGTGAACAGGGGTATTATATGATATTTCCAATTAATGCCCGCCTAAACAACATTTTAACCAGTCAGGTTGTCTTTCATTAATAAATCTTAACTCTTTAAAGATTCTAAGAGGTTATAGAAGGTGCTTAATAGATTACTTTTGGAGGCTTAAGTTTAAAACAAAAGAAAGACATATGAGTAGAATTCACTCTTTTCACATCCCTGTTCTGGGTATTGGATATACTATTGATACTCCCCTTAAGGTTTCCCGGTTTGGTATCGACTCGGTGGTTTCGCTGGTTGATGACACACTGATGGAGAAGCTCAGAAAGATGTACAGTGAAAAATTTAAAATTCCTTATCAGGAAATTTCAGATAAGATTGAGGACTTCAGAGCCAAACGAATTTCATCCTACCTTGATATGATGCAACAACTGGCAGAAGAGAAGTTTCAGGATTTCAAAGCTTCTTCCATGGAGAAGGCAAGTGGAATTAAAGATTATTTTAACATGTTGCCGGATAGTGCTGAAATAAAAAAAGAGTTTATCCGCCTTAAGAATAAGCATATTGATTTCTCTGAACTAAAGCAGTGGTTTAGCGAAAATATTTCCATGGGAAGTATTGATGTAAACATTATGACAAAGGTGGACAGGGAAAGCTATCGTAAAGGCGAAAAGTTAGGACAGGAGTTCAATGAGGCACATGCTGCCTTGCGAGGTTTTGCCCAAAGTAAACTCGAATCATCCATTGTTTTATCAGCAGGAATGAACCCTCGTTTGTATAATTACATGGAACAATTTGAGGACTTTTACCCTGATGAAAACGGATACATTAAGAAGAAAATTGTTATTAAAGTGAGCGATTATCGCTCAGCTTTAATTCAGGGAAAATATTTTGCAAAAAAAGGAATTTGGGTTTCCGAGTATCGTATCGAGTCCGGCTTAAACTGCGGAGGCCATGCTTTTGCAACCGACGGGTTTCTGATGGGGCCTGTTTTGGAAGAGTTTGCCAAGAACCGCGAAGAACTGATTCAATCGGTTTATCAGGTGCTTGTTCCGGCTTTGGAAAAGAAGAATAAGAAAGTCCCTTCAGTAAAGCTTCCTTTAAGAATCACTGCTCAGGGCGGTGTAGGTACTGCCGAAGAGCATCAGTTTTTGTTGGATAAATATAATCTTGACTCGGTAGGGTGGGGAACCCCGTTTTTATTGGTTCCTGAAGCAACCACAGTTGACGAAAAAACAATGAAACAGCTATCGGATGCGAAGGAGGATGACCTGTATCTAAGTAATATTTCACCTCTTGGTGTTTTGTTTAACAGCTTGCGGGGTAATACTAAAGACGAGGAAAAGGAAGACCGAATCCTAAGTGGAAAACCGGGAAGCCCTTGCCCGAGAAAATATCTTGCATTCAATAAAGAGTTTTCTGACAGAGGCTTATGTACTGCATCGATTACCTATCAGCAGTTGAAAATAAAAGAGCTGGATCAGGAACAGTTGATGCCTGCTGAATATCTGAAGAGATACAGAAAAATTACAGAGAAATCGTGTATATGTGTCGGGTTGGGTACTTCTACACAAATGGCGCATGATATTGACGTTAGCGAGCTTGGCTCAGGGGTGTCAGTTTGTCCTGGACCCAATATGGCTTATTTCTCCGGAAAACATTCATTAAAGGAGATGGTTGCTCATATCTATGGAAAAACCAATATTATCAAGAGAAACGACAGACCGAATATGTTTATCAAAGAGCTGAATATGTACATCGATTATTTGAAAGACAAAATTGATGAGCAGGGTGAAGTGATGAACAAAGCTCAGGAAAAATATTTTGCTAAGTTCTCTGCTAATTTATCTGAGGGCATCAATTATTATAAAGAGATGTTTGAAAATGTGAAAGGTGAATTCGAAGAAATTAAGGAGAGTGTTCTTAAAGATCTCCGCGATACATCCCTTATATTAAACGATTTAGAGAATACCATTAAAGGAAAACAGCCGATGCCGGTTATGGTATAGGTTAAGATATTTAACTAATAATTATTACCCTGTAACTCTTTGATTTACCAAAAGGTTACAGGGTTTTTCTTTGTTGGAAACTCCCTGTTATTCCCAATCAAAAAATTATTTCTATTTCTCTGTCGGTTTAAGTAACTTTGCGCGCCAATAAATGCATATACGGATATTGGTATAATTATTGACAAAAAGTTTTCTTTTTAAATATAAAATAAGATGTTAAAATTTTTCAAGAAGGTAATGGGTGACAAGTCTACCAGAGACATGAAAACACTGAATCCCATTGTTCAAAAAATTCATAAAGCTTACGAATCAATTAAAGAACTTTCCAATGATGAGCTGCGTGCAAAAACTGCCGGGTTCAAACAGCGGATTGCCGATTATATTGCTACCGAGGAGAATGAAATAGCTGAGTTACGTAATAAGATCGACAACGACCTTTCTCTGGAAACAGATGAAAAGGAAAAGATGTACAATCAAATTGATAAACTTCAGAAACTAATCGACAGCAAAACGGAAGAGATACTTGATCAGATACTTCCTGAGGCCTTTTCAGTGATGAAAGAGACAGCCCGCAGGTTTAAAGAGAACGAAGAGGTGGTTGTAACGGCCAATGAGTTTGATGGTGAATTGGCTGCGAACATGGAAAATGTGATTATTAAGGATGGCAAAGCTTATTATAAGAACCAGTGGATGGCCGGTGGTAATATGATTACCTGGGATATGGTCCATTACGACGTACAGTTAATTGGTGGTATTGTTTTGCATCAGGGTAAAATTGCGGAGATGGCTACCGGTGAAGGAAAAACGCTGGTTGCTACCCTTCCGGTTTATCTCAATGCATTGCCGGGAAAAGGTGTTCACCTGGTTACTGTTAACGACTACCTTGCTAAACGTGATGCCGAGTGGATGGGAATGCTGTTTATGTTCCACGGTTTGAAAGTGGATTGTATCGACAAACATCAACCAAACACTCAGGACCGACGCAATGCCTATCTGGCAGACATTACATATGGAACCAACAATGAGTTTGGTTTTGATTACCTGCGTGACAACATGACATCCAACCCTGACGAAATGGTTCAGCGGGTGCATAATTACGGTATCGTGGATGAGGTTGACTCGGTTTTGATTGATGATGCCCGTACACCACTTATTATTTCAGGTCCTACCCCAAAAGGAGATAATCAGGAATTTGATAACCTTAAAGCTGATGTGCAAAAGCTGTACAATGCGCAAAAGAATCTTGTTTCTCATATTATTACCGAAGCCAGAAAGCTACTGCAAGACCGAACCAATTCTGAAAATATGAAGCAGGCCGGGTTGCTGCTGTTCAGAGCTTACCACGGATTGCCAAAAAATAAAGCCCTTATTAAACTTCTTTCGGAAGAGGGTAACAAAGCGTTGATGCAAAAGACCGAGAGCTTCTTTTTGCAGGAGCAGGCTAAGAATATGCATGTGGTGAATGATGAACTCTATTTTGTAATCGAAGAGCAACACAATTCTGTTGATATTACTGAAAAAGGTATCGATTTGCTTTCGCAGTCATATAACGAAAGTAACTTTTTTATCCTGCCCAATATTGCTGAAGAGATTAATGCGCTCGAGGCTCAAAACCTGGAAGAGAAAGAAAAGCTTGAAAAGAAAAGCAATCTGATAAAAGATTACTCCATGAAATCGGAGCGGGTTCACACTGTAATCCAATTACTGAAGGCATATACCCTTTTTGAAAAAGATGTGGAGTATGTTATTATGGATAATAAAATTAAAATTGTTGATGAGCAAACCGGCCGTGTGATGGAAGGTCGTCGTTATTCCGACGGACTGCATCAGGCCATCGAAGCCAAAGAGAATGTAAAAGTGGAGGCTGCCACTCAGACGTACGCTACCATTACGTTGCAGAACTATTTCCGGATGTACAAAAAGCTTTCAGGTATGACCGGTACAGCGATTACGGAAGCAGGTGAGCTTTGGGATATTTACAAACTGGATGTAATTGAAATACCAACCAACAAACCCATTCTTCGTGATGACCGTGAAGATTTGATTTATAAAACAAAGCGTGAAAAATATAATGCTGTAATCGACGAAATAGAAGAACTGGTTAACAAAGGAAGGCCGGTTCTGGTGGGTACAACTTCGGTTGAAACATCAGAATTGCTAAGCCGCATGTTGAATCGAAAACACATTCGACACAATGTACTGAATGCTAAACTGCACCAGCGGGAGGCTCAAATTGTTAAGGAGGCCGGAGAGGCTGGAACCGTAACCATTGCTACCAATATGGCGGGTCGTGGTACCGACATTAAGCTTGGTGAAGGAGTAAAAGAAGCCGGCGGTTTAGCCATTATTGGTACCGAACGTCACGAATCTCGTCGTGTTGACCGTCAGTTGCGTGGTCGTGCCGGACGTCAGGGTGACCCGGGTAGTTCGCAGTTTTATGTTTCGCTGGAGGATGACCTGATGCGTATGTTTGGCTCGGGCCGTATTGCAGGTTTGATGGATAAACTGGGTCTCAAAGAGGGTGAAGTAATTCAGCACAGTATGATTACCAAATCCATTGAGCGGGCACAACGTAAGGTTGAAGAAAACAACTTTGGTATTCGTAAAAAATTGCTGGAATATGATGATGTTATGAACTCGCAACGTGAGGTTATTTACAAAAAACGTCGTCACGCCTTATTTGGAGATCGTCTGGCAGTGGATATTGCCAACATGATTTATGATTTATGCGAGCAAATTGTTAATGAGTATCAGGAAGTAAGCGATTACGAAGAGTTTAAACTTGAGCTTTACAAAACGTTGGCAACAGATTCGCCTTTTAATGAACAATCTTTCCTGCAAACATCAGCAGAGAAATTAACCGACGAGCTGTTTGAGAAGGTTTATAAAGAGTACACTGAGAAACGGGATCGTTTAATGCATAATACCCTGCCCGTTGTTAAAGATGTTTACGAAAACCAAAAGCAATACGAAAATATTGCCATACCATTTAGTGATGGTAATAAGCAGATGCAGGTTATTGCCAATCTTCAGAAATCGGTTGAGAGCGAAGGTCGTGAGATCCCGCTTGCTTTTGAAAAAGGGATTGTTCTGGCTAATATCGATGAAGAGTGGAAAGAACATTTGCGTGAACTGGATGAATTGAAACAATCGGTACAGAATGCCTCTTACGAGCAGAAAGACCCATTATTGATTTATAAGTTTGAATCGTTCGAGCTTTTCAAGAAAATGATCCAGAAGATCAACAAAGATGTCATTTCATTCTTAATTAAAGCAGATATTTTTATTAAAAATGAGGGGGTATTGCAGGAAGCAAAAATTCCTCGCGGTTTAGACCGGTCGCAAATGAAAGAGGAGCGGGGTGATCTGCTTTCTCAGGCTCATAGTGATACGCAGGCAGCCGAGCAGGTAAAAGCGCAACCCATTAAGGTAGAGAAAAAAGTTGGAAGAAACGACCCTTGTCCATGTGGAAGTGGAAAGAAATATAAGAACTGTCATGGAAAAAATGCTTAATTTTATCCACAGACTTTAATATTATAGTAACAAAAAGAGATTTATGAGAAATATATATACCCTTCTGTTATTGTTGTTTGTTTCAAGCTTATCTTTTTCACAACCTGCAGAGCAACCCAAAAAATCAAAGCGGCCAAAAGTAGGTTTGGTTTTAAGTGGGGGTGGGGCCAAAGGTTTTGCCTACATTGGTCTTTTCAGAGTGCTAAAAGAAGTAGGTCTTCATATTGATTATGTTGCCGGTACAAGTATTGGTAGTATCATGGCTGGTTTTTATGCAGCCGGTTACGATCCTGATTCGCTTCCTGAAATTGTTCGGTCTCAAGATTGGGATGCTGTTATGAGAGATGGTATCGAAAGAAAATATATTCCATACATAGATAAGGAGATGGGAAATAAACTGGTGATTACTTTGCCCATTTCAAAAGCAAATAAAGGAGTGTCGCTGATGTCTTCTTTGTCAGAGGGACAAAATGTTGACTTGTTGTTAAATCGTTTTTTTGGAGGGTATTACGAGATAGATGACTTTAGTAAATTGCCTGTTCCATTCTTTTGTATAGCAACTGACCTGTTTACAGGAGAAGCGGTTGTGTTGGATTCAGGAAGTATGGTGCAGTCAATCAGAGCAAGTATGTCGATTCCGGGGTATTTTAATCCCGTGAAAATTGGAAACAAATACCTTGTGGATGGTGGCGTGGTGAATAATTACCCGGTAAAGCTAATTAAAGAAAGAGGAGTTGATTTTGCCATCGGAGGTGATATTCAAAGTGGGCTTTCTCATGATATAAAAGATTTAAGCACCGTAACGGATGTGATCATGCAGGTTACAGGATATCATGCCGTTCGGGCAACCAAAGAAGGAATGGAGAATACCGACCTCTATATTCATTTTGATATGGGGCCATACGACATGATGAGTTTTAGTTCTTATGATTCGATAATGGCAATTGGTGAACGTACTGCCAGAGCACATTATGATGAACTAAAAGCATTGGCTGATTCATTAAATGCTATTGAGTTTGTTCCCGGAAATGAGTTTAACGGTCATGCACTTGATTCGATTAACGTAAATGATATACTGGTTGTTGGAAACCGGAAGGTGCCGCTTAAATATTTCAATAACCTTGTGAAATCTATCAGGGAAGAAAAGATTTCGACCGAGCGAATGGAGAGTATTATTAATCATATGTTTGGTTCAGGATTCTTTAAACATGTAAATTATAAGCTGATTGATGCCGGAGATGGAAAAGCTAATGTCGTAATTCATGTTGAGGAAACGGATCTTGGAGAATTGGCAGTTGGTGTTCATTATGATACTGATTACGGTGGAGCTTTGCTTGCCAATGCGATGTTCAGGAACATCCTTATTAAAGGTTCTAAAATGTATCTTAACCTTCAGGTTGGTAGCAATAACCGTTTACGAACTATGTTTGTTATGGATAGGGGGCCAAAACCCGGTTTTGGGCTTGCAACAGACTTTTATGAATTTAAGTTTGGCTATTTTTATGATCCTTATGGGAATGAGTTTAAGTCAAAACAGAATGATTTCAGGTTTACCAATTATAAGTTTTCGGCTTTTGCCAGCAATACTTTTATTAATCAGTATAATTTAAAACTGGGAGCCGATTATGAGTTGTTTTCTTTAGGACAAAATATAGCTGATTCGGTTGTTGAGCAATTTACGGGTTTTAATAGTTATTTTACTCTTTTCGGAGAATTCAAATTTGATACAAGAAATAAAACGGTGTATTCAACTAAAGGCTCAGTGTTTAAAGGAAGGTTGGAGTATGTTATACCTCTTTCATCTAACTGGTCACAGGAAGTATTCCAGAATGCTACTGTTTTTTACCTAATGTATGATGGGAACTTCGCCATTGGAAAACAGAAGAGACTTGTATTTCAACCGGGTTTTTATATGGGAGCAGCCCTGAGGGATAAGAAACCTCCGTTTCAACATTTTTTCGGACTGGGTGGAGTTAGTAATTTCCAGTTTCAGGATAACCTGATCCCGTTTGTTGGTACACAGTTTATTCAGAAATGGGGACTTTATACAGCTGTTGGAAGATTGAAACTACAATACAATGTGTATAAAAAACTCTATGTCATTTTAAGAGATGATTTTGGTATGATGTCGGATGTGGTTGATGAGTTATTTGACGATAAGAGCTTTATGAACGGGTATGGTTTAACATTGGCTTACGATAGCTTTATCGGGCCGGTTGAATTGACAGGGATGCAATCGAATATAGCAGGTCCGTCTCTGTTTCTTTCTGTAGGTTTTTGGTTTTAAGATGATTTAATTTAATAGGATGAAATACAATAGGATATTATTGAAATTAAGTGGTGAAGCTTTGATGGGTGGTAAGAGTTACGGTATTGATCCTGAAACTCTGTCGGTTTATTGCGCACAGATTAAAGAGGTAGCTACCAGTGGAGTTGAAGTTGCCATTGTTATTGGCGGAGGAAATATTTTCCGTGGATTGCAAGGCGCTGCTGAAGGTTTCGACCGTGTTCAGGGTGATTATATGGGAATGCTGGCTACCGTGATTAACTCGATGGCTTTACAGGCAGAACTGGAGAAGCAGGGTGTTGATACCAAGCTGCTCTCCGGTTTGAATATTGATCCAATTGCTGAAAGCACCAGTGGTCGTAAAATAAAAGATAATTTGAGTGAAGGCAAAGTGGTTATTATTTCAGGTGGAACCGGTAATCCGTTTTTTACCACTGATTCAGCTTCTGCATTGCGTGCGGTTGAGATTAATGCTGATGTGCTGTTGAAAGGTACACGTGTAGATGGTGTTTATACCACCGACCCTGAAAAAGACCCCAATGCTGTTAAATTTGAAACGCTGACTTTTGATGAGGCTTATGAGAAACAGCTTAAAATAATGGATATGACTGCTTTTACGCTTTGTCGCGAAAACAATATGCCTGTTTTGGTATTTGATATGAACACAAAAGGAAACCTGCTGAAAGTTGTAAAAGGGGAAAATATAGGTACGGTGGTTTCCAATTAAATCTGTTCAGCTTTGCTGAAAAAATATAACATAACTTTTGAAAGGCTGCTGATTATCCTGATTGTGATAATAGCAGCTTTTTTGCGTTTCTGGCATTTTGGCTCAATACCTTTTATGCATGATGAATTCAGTGCTATATTTCGAACCTGGTATGATTCATTATCAGATGTGATTGAAATCGGGGTGAAACAAAATGACACTCATCCGGCCGGAGTGCAGATCTTTATTTATTACTGGATAAAATTGTTTGGTTTGTCAGAACCCGCATTAAAGTTTCCTTTTGCATTGATGGGAGTGGGTTCAGTATTTATGATATGGTTGATTGCCAAACGCTGGTTTAATACTGAGTCTGCTTTGTTTTCAGCGTTAATAATGGCAATTACCCAGTACAATATTTTCTATAGTCAGCTGGCACGACCTTATGCAGCAGGGCTGTTTTTTACTTTGATGGCAGTTTGGTTCTGGACTAAAATAGTTTTTGATGACAAACCCGGTAAAGCAATTTGGATTTGGTTTGTCCTGATTGCCTCAATCAATAGTTATATCCATGCCTTCACTCTGTTTTTTAATTTGATGATGGGTGCCACAGGGCTTCTAATTGTACGCAGTAACAAACTAAAACAATACCTGATTTCAGGAGTTGTAATCCTGATCTTGTTTATTCCGGGATTACCTGTATTTTTGGCACAGTTGGGTAGGGGCGACATAGGGGGCTGGCTGGCAGTACCCAAATTAGGATTCCTGTTGGATTACTTTTTTTATCTTTTTCATTTTTCTCAGTGGTTCTTGTTTACAACCATCGCTATACTACTTTTTCTTTCTGTTAAATATTTTAATCAAAATACGGCTTTCAATAAATTCAGAATCATTGGTGTCAGCTGGTTCATCATTACTTTTTTAGTTGCTTACCTATATTCTGTTTACAGAAGTCCGATAATACAATATTCAACCCTGCTGTTTGTTTTTCCATTTTTACTGATAACTGCCACTTCATTTATTGATAAGTTGCCGAAGGGTTCCATTATCCTGGCGTTAGCCTTGATAATGTTTACAGGAGTATTTACGCTTGTTTTTAACCGGCTGCACTATATTGAGATGTATCAACAGGGATTTGACCGGATTCCTGCCCATGTTCTTCATGATTTAGAAAGCTATCAAAACGAAAAAGTGGCTGTTATTTTACAATCACCTGATACCAGAATGTTTGATTACTATTTTGAAAAGTATGGGAAATCACCTGCTTATCTCAAACTTGAGAAGTCAGTTACCATGAAAGAGGTATATGGCTACTTAAAAGAGAACTCAGCTGATGTGGTGCTTTTTGGTTGCGCTGACTATGCCCCGCTAAGTTATCTTGAGTCAATAAAGGCTTCCTACCCCTTTGTTGGTAAGAAGATGGTATGGTTCAATTCAGAATATTGGGTGTTGAGTAAAAAAGAGTTTCCATCCATGCATAATCAAGGAAAGAGTACCAGACTTTTAAGAAGTTTAAAGCCATATAGCGTTTTTTCTAAAAACAGTTATGGTAAATCAATCGTTTTGGATGTTGATACAATGAATCTTAACAGATATGATGTGCTAAATATTCAAATTGCATTAGAGTTGGATTCCATACCGGATGCGCTGCTGGTAATTGATTGGCGCGATACCGGTGGAGAAGCGGTTTTTTGGTCAGGTGCAGAATTCAGACACTTCGTAACTGTTGGTTCTAAGTCCTATATTACTATTTCACTTCGTTTAATGGATTTGCCTGAAATTCCCTCTGATGGAGAAATTAAATTTTACGTTTGGAAAAAGGATAAATCCGAATTTGTTGTTCAACAGATGATTGCTTACATTACACATATTAATTCGGTTGAATTGGGATTGTATGAAAAGTTTCCTTGATGAAATGTTTTTCGCTTTCAGCTAAAGTATTATATTTGCGTAACCTTAAAAATTTGTGTTATGACTGACGATGCATTATTAGTATTAGAAGAAGCGGAAGAGGCAATGCAACATGCCATTTTACACCTTGAGCATGAGTTCGCAAAAATCAGGGCAGGTAAAGCAAGCCCTGCTATGTTACGTGGTATTTTGGTTGACTTTTACGGAGTTCCGACACCTATTGAGCAAACATCAAGTATTAATACTCCGGATGCCCGGCAGATTATTGTGCAGCCATTTGACAAAAGCACTATTCATGAAATTGAAAAGGCAATTTTAAATGCCAACCTGGGATTTAATCCATCCAACGAAGGAGAACTTATTCGTATTAATGTACCTCCGTTAACTGAGGAGCGCCGCCATGACCTGGTTAAACAAACTAAGCATGTTGCTGAAGATACCAAGGTGGGTGTGCGTAACGACAGACGTAAAGCCAATGATGAGCTGAAGAAACTTGAAAAGGATGGCTTGGCCGAAGATGAAGTAAAGCGTGCCATGGATGAAGTGCAGAAGCTGACTGACAAATACACCAAAAAAATTGACGAGCTGTTTGAGTTGAAAGAGAAAGATATTATGACGGTTTAGAGTATGATACTGTTAACTAAAAACAAAAAAAGGTGGAATTAATTCCACCTTTTTTTGTTTAAAAGAATTTTTTTTTATTTCCCTTTCAAATGTTTCTTTCTGTGCTTTAAACCACCAATGGCTTTAAAAGCCAGTTTGGCAACTGTGGCAGTTGTAACATAAGAATTCATAATAGAGCCTATGGCCATTTTAGCAAAATTTACAAAGGAGAAATTCTCTTCAACTTCTTTAAATTTTTCCTGAAGAATTTCTTCCTTTTCTTTGATGTTCTTTTTTTCTTCAAGCAGCATTACATTAAAGGATTCTTCATCCCTGAGGTTAACCCGTGTTAAAGTCTCGTCACCCTCTTCTTCAGCTTCTTCAAAGAATAAATCTGTGAGGAATTTCCTGATCGGGTTCACCAAAAGTGTTTTTCTAAAAACAATGAAAGCAATAGCTATAATTGCATAAAACCCCGTTACAATAAGATAGCCCTCGTACATCCGGGTATTATCTCCATCGGAGAACCACCAGACAAAGGCAAATGAAAGGAATAACAGGAAACTAGAACAGAGAGCAAACAAAATAAGAAATAGCGCAGAAAAAGACGAAATCTTACTTGTCTTTTTTGCTGCAACCATTTTCTGATACTTGATCTGAAGATCAAGATACTCTTTAAGTTCAGAGATGGTTTCCCGTATAGGTTGTTTTAAGCTATGGTCTTCCATTGCTATTAACTTTCAGCTTTGTCGCCTCTTACTTCTTCAATTTTAGCCTGAGCTGTTTCTTTTACTTCTTCCAGTTTTGTTTGAGCTGCATCTTTAACGTCTTCTAGAACTTCGCTTACAGTATCTCTTAAGTCTTCAAACTTATCCTGTAAGTCCTCTGCAAGGTCTCTCGACTTGTCAGTTAAACGATTACGTGTTTCTTCACCTGTTGCCGGTGCGAAAAGTAAACCTGCAACTGCACCAACGGCAGCTCCAATTACAACCCCTGCCAAAAAGGCAAATCCTGAACTTGAACTATTGTCACTCATAATATTTATTTTTTTTGGTTAATAATATTGTCTGTATTTGCTTAAACGTATTTAAACTAAAAAGTTACATCTTTGTTGTGAAAAAGCTAACAAATTTTGTTCTGCTCATAAATTGCTTTGCAACAACTTTAACAATTGTGTAAGTAGGAACTGCAAATATCATTCCAATAACCCCTGCTAATTTTCCGCCAATAATGATGGCTAAAAAGATTTCGACTGGATGCGCTTTCACGCTTTTTGAGTAGATCTGAGGCTGTAATACAATATTATCAATAACGTTGGCTCCAAGGAATACCATGGCAACGTAAAAGATAGATGTAAATACCAAATCATATGATCCATATGCCAGTTCTGACAGGCCTGCAAGCATCATTCCGATTACTGCACCCATCATAGGTCCTAAATAGGGAATAACGTTCATCAGACCACCTAAAAAGCCTATCAAAATTGCATTGGGTACTCCAAGTATCATTAGTACAGTGGCTTCAATGGTCATCATAATGCCGATTTCCAGTAAGATACCGTGAAAATACCGAACCAAAAGCAATTTGGAGCTGTGTAGTACAATGTCCATATCGGCTTCATATTTAACCGGAGTAAGTACCAGCGCAAACCTTTTCATCAGGGTGTCGTCCAATAAAAAATAGAAGGAAAGAAACATAATTATAAAGGTTCCCATGAAAACAGAACCGGTTGTTGAAACCAGTGAAGCAAAAATATTGGTGAATTTAGCTACATCAATCAGATTGGTAAGTTGAGTCTGTAAATAGGTTGCAAATGATTGCTCGGGATTAACCACATTGTATTGAACCAGGAAATCGTTGATGGCCTGAAATGAGTCGTGATAATGCGCTAATAAAGCATCCATTTCTATAGATGAAATGATGTTGGCCTGATAGATAATTAACGGAACGATAAAGAGAATAAACACTACAAAAATCAGGATGATGGTCAGAAACGTGAGTGTTACACTAACCGTATGGGATATGGTAAGCTTAAATATCTTTCTTCCGGTTAGCCACTTAACCATGGGGGTGCCTAGTATTGAAATAAAAGTGGCAATTAACATATATACTACTAAGTCGGAGAAATACCATGCAAACAAGGCAAACAGGGTAAAACCTATCAGGGGTCGTATGTAATTGGTAACTGATTCACTCATGCTGTTTTTTTTACAAAGATACGAAATTGAGGGGTAAATTATTCATCTCTGGCAAGATCGTTAAAGTTTTGAAGTAGAGCAAATAAGTATATTAATGATAGAAAACTGACTGTTTTGATTTTTTTGAATGGTACTGGTTATGAATCTTAACAAATCAGTTACTTCAGTCCAGTCAGTGTGCTATTTTCGATACAAGTCTTCGCATCTTTGCGGTTAAACAAACAACTAAAAAGCATAAAACAGACTCATCTTATAGGCAAAATTATCACCATCCTTAGGTAATCCATAAGGTCCGTATCGGTACATAACCCCTAAACCAAGATCGTAAACCTGCAGGTTTAATAGTTTCCTGATTACAATACCTGATTCATAATATCCCTTATCGAGGGTTTTGAAGTCGTAATTAAGGTGTTGTTCAGGATGTTTAAGGGTACCGAAAGTAACATTGGTAAGTAGCAAAAGCTGTGGTTTCCATTTTCCGATATTTATCAGCAGGTCTCTGAAATCCCATGTTAGAAAAAGAGAGGCATACCGGTCGGCTAAAAACTCATTAGCACGCATGGTACCAAAGGTGTAAGGTGCGAAGATAGTGAACACGGCGTAAGTTCCCTGCGCTGAATAGAGTTCGGGTGCAGGAGCTGTACCATTGGTAATGCCGCCATTGAGCAGCCAGGTAAAATGTCCGTAATAGTTTGTTTTGATTGTGTGCAATATTCTCAGGTCAATTTTGATGAAGTTAAAATCACTATTCAATATATTTTTAAAACCCTGAGTATATTTAAACCAAACTACCGGATAATCGGAACCAAAGGAAACCGGCCCCTTGGTGGTTTGGATTATTTTTTCACGCCAGGCGAAACGGAATTCCAAACTGGCTTTCGAGAGTTCATAGGTTTGTGGAGCAAAGGAGGGGTCGAAAGGGGTAAAGATGTAATTTTCAAAAGCTTTTTTGCTCTGTTTTAGCAGCGCCAGGTTCCATTTAAAATCTCTGAAAGCACGTATCCTGAATTTGTAACTTAGCCGGTACCCTCTTGTTATGTTCATTCTTTTGGTAAAAAACTCACCAAAGTTACTGGTGTTCCATATTTGATTTTGATCGGTAAAAAAGCTGCCTCTCCCGCTGGGTAGCACGTTAAAGTAGTAATCAAACTTTATGGTTGACTCTGAACGTTTGTGAACAACTACAGAAATGTCGGCTCCATACTTGGCCGTTTTGTCGTGGAATCCATAACCCCAAAATCCACCAAACTTTATAACTTTGGATAACTGCTGATTGGTATGAGCACCAATTCCCGCATAGTATCCTTCGTAATTGTTATAATGAAAGAATTTGTCGATATCAAAATCCACCGGACCCCATGGTATTACGCCCGACATAAGGCTTTGTACTGTGTTGGCATACTTGTCAAAATCTGTTTCTTTACCTATTGAATCAATTACGCGGTAGGTTTCCTGTTCGCGTGCTGTTAAGCTATCTGTACGGTATTTATTCCAAAAATCCTCTTTTTTCTTAATGGCATCGATTTCAACTTCTACTTCGTGAAAACCAAAATCCCGTTTTTTTAATCTGGGATGAAGGTTGATATCTCTTAAATAACTGTTACCATGTGCTATCATTGCATATTGGTGTTTTCCTGCACCAATAGTCATGTTGGTAAAAATAATATCAGTATTTAATTGTATTGGAAACCAGTGTCCTTGAATTTGTTCGTAGGATTGCTGGATTTGAATGGTAAGTCCGGTAGTGTCTTTCGAAGGTTCGGCTTTTACATTTTGAATGGCCCACCCATCGCTGTTTATGTAAAGAAACCCTTTTAAGCCGTCAAACCTACTATTTAGTTTTGGACGATACGAAATGATAAAAGTAGTGTCACCCTTATTGTTGTAAGTGGTGTCTTCCAGTAAAAAGAAGTATTTGCGCGTGCTTCCCTTACTAATAGGGTTGATGTAGTTTTTATTGATGATATTGATTTTTTCATCATAGAATGAGGTAGATTGAATTTGTGACAGCATAAATACTACCACCGGATTTTTAAATCCTGAAACTTTGGTTGCCAGTACATTTTCCTGATTGAGTTTGGGTTTCATGTATTTTCGCTCGGTAACCGTTTCCATCATAAAGAAATCCTGCTTTTCAATGACCTTTCGAATCTTTCGTTCGGTTGAATCAAGCAGTAAAGTATCCTTTTTCATCAGCGAGTCGGCATCAGCGGTCAGGATCATTTTATCGTACGACACATAGGAAAACTCATCCAGATTTTCAGGATTGTTTTTACCGCGGTTTTCAATCACCAGATTAATAATTCGGTGAGCAGGGTTGACACCGGGAAAAACAGTTACTTCATCCAAATCGAAAGATTTAGGGGTCATCAAAATATTTTGAACCGGCATGCTGCTATCAATTGTATAATCCATTTGTTCGTAGCCGATATAGGATAGTTTCAGACAGCAAACATCCTGATTGAGACGAATGGTAAACTTACCATCAATATCGCTTACCGTTCCGTTATTACCTTTTTCGGAAATGATATTGACAAATGCCAACGGCTTTTTGTTTTTATTGTCGAGTACTTTTCCTTTAATGGTTACGGTTTGTGCCGATAGTACCATTGAAATAGAAAAGAGTAATATTGTACATATGTTTCGTGTCACCTGAAATATTTTAGGTTCAAAAATAACTTAAAAACAAACCTGAATGTAATTAGGATGATATCATGGGTGATTTGTAACAGTAATGTGAAATTTTGAAGCCTTGTGGATAAATAATAGTCACCTCTTTTCGTTCATTAGTAAAATTATCGCTAACGGCAGCCCGTCTAAAAATCTACAACTTTTGTTATTTTTACGGTAAATATAAGCCGATTTACGAGATTATCAAAGGATGTCGGTTTTGGATTGTGTTTTTAACAGGATTCCTTAAAACGGCTTTGAGTTGGTGAATTATTAATGAAAGAATAGAGACAAGTACTCCCAGATACTTGCTTAGGGGGTCTTTTCCATAATTTTGATTATTCTTCTGAGATTGTAAGCCATAAACATCAACCAACATCGGATTCGACCCTTTGTTTGTATTTCTTGGTAAGGATGTGAATTCCCATTGTTGTTTGATCATCCTATACGGATGTTCTACTATGGCTTGTCGCTTTCGATAATAATTTTTGTTTTGCTCAGAATGTTTTTAGTTATTGTTAATGTAATGCTGACCTGAGTTTCGCACTGAGCCACCCTGATCACAGCCTCAATAATTTAACCACATACTTTTGACTGTCGTTTAAAAATTAGGTTCACTTTTTCTTTAGTCCCATTATGAGGGTTCTTAATTTCTATTTGATATATGGTTTTAGCAATTTCAATGACCTTTTCAGGGTTTAGTTCTGATTTATTTTGATTTAGTTGTCTTTCAAGTTCTTTGTAAACTTTATAAGCAACAAAGATTATGGTTATATGTGCTTTAATCCTTTGTTGTGATGGTATACAGGACGAACTTTTAAATCATGTTTTGATATTCTGAAAGCTTGTTCTATTTTCCATAAATGACCATAGTTTTCGTTGATCTCATCTTTTGTCAGGCCGGTATTGGTCGAATAACCTTTTAATCCATCTCATAAGGTATCCGCTTCGTATTTTTCTTTGTCAATGCTTATCCTGACATCTTTCTTCTATATTGAGGTATTTATTGTATTCTCTGATATTTATATTGGCTTTGATGAGCTTTCTGTTTTTTAGGAGCTTGTTTAGTTTTTCCATTCCTCTTTTTCTGTTAAACTTATCCTTTTGAGCTCGTTTTTCAGAATAGCTTATGATAGGTTTTGAATTATTTTTTTAAAAAGTGTAAACGATGTTTATATAACTTTGTAAAGGATGTTTGTATAACGTAGCTAGTTGGCAGTGTCCTCCGGTATATAGTTCGTTACGATTTTGTATCTTTGAAATCTTGTTGGGGTGATTAAAATAATTATTGAATAATGAGTGACGGAACAGGATTTCTTTCAAATATAAAAGGCGACCTGTTTGGTGGTATTACAGCAGGTATTGTTGCTCTACCTTTGGCACTGGCTTTTGGTGAGCAAACCGAGCTGGGGGCTGTGGCAGGACTGTATGGTGCTATTGTACTGGGTATGATGGCGGCACTGTTTGGTGGTACCAAAACACAGATTAGCGGCCCGACT
>Ga0256913_10000214_pt1 | contig 28501 bp, 20 predicted proteins | sample Axial_MatmetaG_FD_185970 | JGI IMG/M metagenome (GOLD analysis project Ga0256913, IMG submission 185970) | Deep-sea worm associated microbial mat communities from Axial Seamount, Juan de Fuca Ridge, Pacific Ocean - Axial_Mat | ecosystem: Environmental > Aquatic > Marine > Oceanic > Microbial... | reverse complement strand
AAGTCAACGGGGGAATCGGTGTTGAAGACCTTGTTATCCGTAAGGAGAGTGACTGGAAAGGTGAAAATGCAAATTTTGATATGATTGGTGACGGACTTTTAAAACTGAAATTCACAAACGGTTTTCCTTTTTCGTTTGATATTGATATGTATCTTGATGACGAAAACGGTGATGTAATCGACACGCTTCTTTATAATGCAAATATAGAGACAGCGATACCTGATTATGAAGGCAGAGTAACCGAACCGGTAATCTCATTCATCGAAATACCTCTTAACGAAAAGTTTAAACAGACAGTAAAAGAGGCAAAAACCGCAAGATATGTTTTACGGATAAACTCAGCAATGAACGAACAAGTCAAACTTTATTCGGATTACACAATGGAACTGAAAATTATCGGAGATTTTAAAATGAAAATTGAGCAGTGATGGGAAAAAGAGTTTTTACGATATTAGCATTTTTAACTATTTTTTCGACTTCTTACGGACAGATAAGGGTTTTTAACAGATATTTTCCGGCCGATAATACAGGCACAATAAAAAAATATCAGGTTTCTGCCTATTATTCTGAAAACTCAAACTCCAACTCTTTTACAAATGAATTCTACTCATCGTTTAATAAATCAGAATTTATCAGTGACGACTTAAAAAACAGACAAATTAAGAACCTAAAAAGTCCTGTGCTTACGGGAGACATCAGAAATATCGGTTTTGATGCATTTATATCATCAAGTAAAGATAAAGAACTATATTACTATCTCGGAATAGAGCATCAATTTATGCTTGATGTATCATTAGATGAGGATATCATTAAACTGATTTTGCTCGGAAACAAACCTTTTTCAGGACAGACATTATATGCTCCGGGCTCAAAATATTACAGCATCTATTTCAATCAGATGAAAGCCGGAATGGGAAAACGGATAGAGAAAAACGGCGGGATACATCATATTACCGGGGATATCGCCTTGAATTTCGGTCAAAATTATAACGAATTTAATATCAACAATTCATCTCTATACACTGATGACGACGGAGAGTATCTTGATATTTCGGCCGGCTTTGATACGAGAGTTTCCGATACTGTCTGGGCTGAATGGTACCAGATGAAGGGAATAGGTGCTTCGTTGGATTTTGAATATGATTTTGATAAACCCGGGAGTTTCCATTTCGATGTTGCACTTAAAAATATAGGGTTTATTAGCTGGACGGATAACTCATTCACCGGCAATACCGATACTTCATTCGTTTTTACCGGTTTTGAGTTTGACACTACTAATTCAGGCACCGGCAATGATTTTTCGGCAAACTCAATCAGAGATATATTGTTTTCAGATATCAACTCGGGAAACTTTACCGCTTTTCTTCCTTTAAGATTAACTTTTTCGGTTGGGAAGTACTTTTCATCAGGAAAAGGATATGCCGGTATCAGAGGCAATATCTACCCAACCTTAAATGCTATTTTTCATCTTGAGGCTTTTGCAACATATAACATAAATAATCTCATACAGCTATCTCCGGTGATTGCATACAGCAGTTACAAAAAGGTGAATTTCGGACTTTTTATGGGTGTCTCGGTTGGGAGAAACTTCAATATTCAGATAGGTTCGGCATATTTGAACAGCTTGTTCGGAAATGACAGCCTTTTAGGCAAGGGCGGATTTATCAGACTGTCCTATTCTTATTAAAACTTCTGTAAAGTGCTATTTTACAATAAGATACGGCACTATCTTTCCATATAATTCTTCATAAACAACTGACGAGTCTTTCAACTCCGAGACGTTTGTGTATTTGCCGATTTTGTTACGGAATTTCACTATTGATTTGGCGGTATAATATTCAATATAGGGATGCTTTATCAGTTGTTTTATGGTCGCGCTGTTTATGTCAATCCGTTTTATAGAGTTGGGATTAACTGAGATATTATCCTTTATCATATAATATCTTGAGCTATCCATTCCATAGACCTCCAAAAGTTGTTCTTTAGAACAGTACCCTCCTAGCATCTCTCTGTATTTCACAATCCGGCTAGCAAATGAAGGCCCGATACCTTTCAGCTGCTGAAGGTCAAGTGTGTCGGCAGAATTAATTTCCACAATTACAGAATCATGTTTGTGCGTATATAAAAATACTGCCGTATCTCTTTCTATCTCTATAAACGGTTTAAGAATGGTAAATTCCTCGGGTTTCATTCCGTAAATATTCTTTAAATCATCTTTTTTGTAGAATCTTCCGCCTTTGTCTCTGTATTTCAATATTGTGTTAACCAGCTTCTCTCTCAATCCCATTTTTAACCACTCTTTTTTTTCAAGCCTGTTCGGGTCGAAAGGAAATGGTTGTATGGCAATGGTATTTTCAGGCTCAATAATTTCAGTTTCCGACAGGTTTTCAATCCTGATGTAAGGCTTGAGGATTTTATACTCCTCATCAGAAATAGTATATATCCTGGCAAGATCCTCCTTTTTGCAAAATTGCCCACCCTTTTTCTCATAGTTTTTAATAACAGCTATTTGTTTGTCAGTCAAACCAAGTTCTTCCCACTTTTTCACTGGCAGCCCGTTCGGGTCGAAAGGAAACGGATGAAGTTTTATAGCAAACTTTTTGTTTTCCTTTGAATTAGAATGCTTTTCCCGCAATTCCTCTTTCTTTGCCTTTTGCTGTGATGCTTCAAAGTCAGCTATCTCTTTTTTGAATTGGGAATAGTCTGGTTTCTCCTCTGTAATCAGGTAAGGTAATAAAATATTTATCAATATAACAATCAATACCAAAACTAGCAAAACGGCTATTCCCCGTTGCTCAGTACGGTTAAATGTGAAATACCCTTTTATAATATCCTTGATGCGTCTCAATCTGAAATTGAATTTGACGTAAAGATATAACAAAAATAAATACGGTCAGTATTATTCAAGTTGGTGACAACACCAACATGAGGCAGGGTGACAACACTATCCGGCACAGCTAAATAATATTAGCTGTTATGACGACCTGCCGTTAGGTTTGTTATTTGAACACCTTTATTTCGCCATTCTTGAGTTTACGCTGATAGTCTAACAAATCTCTTTTTATTTCAGGTGCAAGAATCAACAGACCGAGAATATTAGGAAAGGCCATTGAGAGGATCATCATATCAGAGAAGTCCATAACGGAGCCCAGGTTTGAAGATGAACCGATTATAATAAAAAGTAAGAACACGGTGAAATAAGTGTATTTGGCAACATTTCTGGTTTTGAATAATTTTTCCGAGAGGTCTCCGAAAAGATAATCAAATCCTTTTAGTCCGTAATACGACCAGGATATCATTGTCGAAAAAGCAAAAAGAAAAATTGCAACAACAAGAAGATATGGAAACCACGAAATTACTGTTGAAAATGCAAGTGAAGTAAGTTGAGCACCCTCCAGACCGGCAGGATTATTATAGGTTCCTGTAAAAATTAAAACAAGAGCAGTCATTGTACAGATAACAACAGTATCGACAAACGGTTCAAGCAGAGCGACATAACCTTCGGTTATCGGGATTTCCGTTTTGACAGCCGAGTGTGCAATTGCAGCAGAACCAACACCGGCCTCATTTGAAAAAGCAGCACGCTGGAAACCCACTATCAAAACCCCGATAAAGCCACCTTTCAAAGCATCGGCACCGAAAGCACCCTCAAAAATAAGCCTGAATGCTTCACCTGTATGGCTGATATTCATAAATATTATCACCAATGCCGTTCCAACATAGATAGCAGCCATAAAAGGAACAATTTTATCAGTAACATTAGCAATGCTTTTTATTCCTCCGATAATAACAACACCAACAAGAATAGCCACAATAACTCCGAACCAGAAGCCGTGATTTGACACTCCGGGTACTACGTAGGCCAATTGTGCAAATGCCTGATTAGCCTGAAACATATTACCTCCGCCAAAAGAACCTCCAATCACCAAAATGGCAAAGATAAAGGCCAGCAAAGCACCTAACCATTTCAGGCCCTTCTTCTTTAATCCATCACGCAAGTAATACATTGCCCCGCCGGAGACAACGCCATTCATATTAATTTTTCTGTACTTAACGCCAAGGGTACACTCAACAAATTTTGAGGACATTCCAAGCAATCCGGCAACTATCATCCAGAAAGTTGCTCCCGGGCCACCTATGGAGATGGCAATTGCCACACCGGCTATATTTCCCAATCCGACAGTAGCAGACAGAGCCGTTGTCAAAGCCTGAAAGTGTGACACTTCCCCTGCATCCTTTGGATCGTCGTATTTACCTGAAACTATCTCAATAGAATGTTTAAATCCGCGAATGTTGATAAACCGGAAAAATATCGTAAAAGTTATTGCACCGAAAATAAGCCATAAAACCACCAATGGTATATGAGCTTCTCTCTTATTACCTTCTTCGTCAAGAACAGGATTTCCTTTTTCATCCTTAATAACAGGATCATACAAACCTGATGCCTGTACCGGATCCCAAAAGAGCAGCTCCCCCATTTTATCAACTATAGGCTTAAATGCCTTATCTATCCTTGCACTTATTGATTCTGTCTCTTTATTGAGTTTTTGTTCAACCGTGCCCTGAGCATGACCATGTTTTTGAGTATCTTGTGGTTTTGCATTAACAAAATCACTCCCTAAGGTGAGGGAAAATATTAATACGGCCAGCAAAGTAATTTTTCTAATCATACAAATATCGTATTTATTAATAAAAAAATAAACCACTAAATAATATCAACCTATTAAAGATGACTAACAGTATAAATCGCCCGCTAATTTAGAAAAATATGATTAAAATGAACTTTATTTTTTATTAACGATAAAAATGTCAGACAAATTTAGTATCTTTGACAAGCACGAAAATTGAATTTAAATATATATGAGAAAGTTAGCAAGCATACAGAGAATCAGCAAATTGGAGCATATTGAAGGAGCCGATAGCATTGAAAAAGCAACTGTTTTAGGATGGCAGTTGGTTGTTAAAAAAGATGAATTTAAAGAAGGTGATTTGTGTGTGTACTGCGAGATTGACAGCATTTTACCCGAGAGACCAGAGTTTGAATTTCTCAAATCTCGTAAAATGAGAATCAGAACAATCAAATTGCGCGGACAAATATCGCAAGGTATCTGCTTCACTCTTTCAATACTACCTGAAGATGTGGTAATTGAAGAAGGTAAAGATGTAACGGAAATTCTTGATATTACAAAATATGAACCTCCCATTCCTGCTAACCTCGAAGGAATTGCAAAGGGTCGCTTTCCCTCTTTTATCCCTAAGACCGATGAACCCAGGGTGCAGGTCGTGCAGGATATTTTGGATAAATATAAAAATGAAACATTTTTCTATACCGAAAAACTTGACGGCAGCTCGGCTACCTATTATTTTAATGACGGACGGTTTGGAGTGTGCTCCAGAAATCTTGAATTGTTGGAAACCGAAGAAAACACATTGTGGAAACTTGCCAGATTATACAAAATTGAAAAAAAACTAAAATCGTTGAACCGTAATATTGCAATACAAGGTGAAATTATTGGCGAGTTTGTGCAAGGTAATAAATACAAACTGACAGGGCAAGATATTTTCTTCTTTAATGCTTATGATATTGATAAACACAAATTCCTGAATCTCGACGAATTCATAACATTTCTTAAAGAACTTGAACTGAAAACAGTACCTGTTCTTGAAACTAACTATAAGCTTTCAAACAATATTGAGGAACTTGTTGAGCTTGCAACAGGCAAGTCGGTTTTGAATGATATTCAAAGAGAGGGAATAGTGCTAAGGCCTGTAAAAGAGATTGTTGATAATACAGGGCGGATTTCTTTTAAAGCAATTAATCCAAAATTTTTATTGAAGTACGATGAATAGCATTCTATTAAGTATCTCATTTGATTTTGATTTTTTGCCGTTGTTTGTTGTAGCTTCGGTTGCCTGGTTAGTACCGATGCTTCTCAACCTTTTCAAACTAAAAAAAATACCGGCAGTCATTGTCGAAATAATCCTCGGCTACTTTGTCGGCTTATACTTCCTTGGATCGCCGGATGAGCAAAGTTATCACATTCTGGAATTTCTGGCATTGTCAGGTTTTATTTTCCTGATGTTTCTGAGCGGCCTTGAAATTGATGTAGATCAGATAATCGCATCCTTTCCCCGCCGCAAATTAACAGTCTCCGGATTTCTGAAAAATCCATTGCTTGTCGGCTTAACTTCCTTTTTCATCACTCTTATCCTTTCCTATATCGGGGCACTATCGTTATCATCATTTACAACCATTAACAGTCATTGGTATTTCGCACTTATTATGGTAACAACTTCCGTTGGCGTTATTCTTCCAATTCTTAAAAACAGAGGTGAGATTTCGAGCAGGTTCGGACAAATGATGATTATTGCAGCTGCAATAGCCGACATTTTAAGTATCATTCTGTTCACATTCACAGCATTTATTTTAAAGCATGGTTTTAAATTAAAAATTCTGCTGATTGTCGCTCTTTTTGCCGCTTTTTATCTCTTTTATGAAATCGGCAAACGACTTTTTAAATTCCCGTTATTCAAGAAGTTGAGTTTCCAGTTGTCGCATGCGGCTTCTCAGATAAGTATCAGGGGAACAATGCTGTTGATATTGGTTTTTGTTGTGCTATCGCAATATATCGGGGAAGAGGTTATTCTGCTCGGTGCTTTCCTTAGCGGACTACTGCTTTCTAACTTTCTCCATAAAGAAAGATCATTACTGATGTTAAAGCTTGATGGGATGGGATTCGGATTTTTCATTCCCATTTTTTTTATAATGGTAGGTGCAAAGTTTGAGCCCGAGGCGTTTAATGAATTTGACCGGTCGTTGATACTTTTTCTGATCCTGCTATTAATTACTCTTTTTGTAGTAAAAGTAATTCCATCTTTTTTGTGGGCCAGACTATTCGGAGTCAGAAAAGCTGTTTCCGGCGGTTTTCTGATGTCTTCAAGATTAAGCCTTATAATTGCCGCAGCTGCAATCGGGCAAGACCTCGGAGTTATCTCAGCAGGATTAAATGCCAGTTTTGTTCTTATGGCCGTATTGACCTGCTTTTTATCACCATTGATTTTTAATCAACTTAATCCCCCTGATATCCTGGAAGGTGAAAAAACGATTATTATTGGCGGTAGCAGTACGGGAGTTCTTGTTGCCCGGCGTCTTCATATTCACGGGAAAGCATCCATAATTATTGAAATGAATGAAACAAGGTGTAAAGATTTAAAATCGAAAGGACTAAACGTTATAAGAGGCAACGGACTTGACCCCGACATCTATGAAAAGATAAAGCTTAAATCCGAAAATTATGTTGTCGTTGATACTGCTTCGGATGAAAGAAACCTGAAGATTTGCCAGTTGCTCAGGAAGGATATTGGTCATGAACGTATTATCTCAAAAACAGGACACCTTTCTCTTGACAGGGCTTTGAGAAAACTTGAGGTGGAAACTGTCGATTCAATAAAAGTAATAGCTACAACAATAGAGAACCTTATTATAAGACCAACCACATATCATACACTTGTCGAATCGTTTGAGAATTTCAGTGTTGAAGAGATGCAAATCAGAAACAAAGCTGTTGACGGTTTGCAGGTAAAAGAAATACCTTTTCACAGAAATGCTATTTTAATGATGGCTAAAAGAGGCAATGAATTGTACATACCACACGGCGAAACATATTTCAGATTGGGCGATGTATTCCATATTTTCGGTACCGATTCGGCACTTAAAGATGCCAGAGAGAAGCTCAGGGGACAAGCCTGACGCAGTATGCTTTTACACACAAGTTAAACCTCAAAAAATCGTATTCGGCATTCTCTCCCGCTTCAATCCAGGCATCGGGCCACTTCTCAATATCATGATTAATAAAACATTTACCCGAGCTCAATACCGGATCGGAATAATCTTTTACATATTTCTCAACAGGCATCGGCATTGATGCTCCAGGAACAATATAACGCATTAGAATATAGAACTCCTCCCCTTTTTTTAGTCTTACCGGTTTTTGTAAATCAAAAGTATAATAGCCGGGGTATTTGCAAAATTTTTCCTGAATAGTTGCCGATTTACCTGTTAACGTTCCGGTTGCCCTGTCAAAATCTTTATAAACAGCTGAATAAATTCTTGTATTTTGATGATTTACCGAAGTTCCGATCTTCAATATCTCGCAATCGGATGCAGCGATATATTTTACCAATCCGTAAATTAAGCTGTCATTGTATCCGTATGAAAAATACGTACCAAGGGTATCATAATAATAAATCTTTGCAAGTGAATCATAAGGAATCCACTTATTCCATATTGCATTGTATTTCAAGATGTTTGTCTCATGATACGGAATATAGAAGAATCCTTTATCACCAAATTTCTCTCCGAGGGAATTTTGGACAATCCACACTCCCCTGCCCGATTTTGTTCTCATTGTATCATTCCATCCTACTAAATCTATGACGTGATTTATTTTCTCAGAATCATTGTACCAAACATTAGAAACGGCATCAAACTCACTTTTTTTGAAATAGATCATTGAAAAAACCGCACCGAACTTCATAATTACATTTTTTATTAAACCCGGATTATCAGGAAGGTATCTGGCATCCGTAATATAAGCTGCGGTTTTTGGAGCAATTGAATATAGGGAGTCGGTTTCGGAATTTTTAATAAGCGGACCTGAACCCCTTGAGAAATAGGCTGTAGCCATATAATGGTTGCCATTAGTATTTCGAGTGGAATCGAAACCGTTAAAAAGTTTCAGATTGATATCCGAAAGTTCATATTCGCCGTATCCGAATGTTCTGAAGACCGATTCGACTGAACTCATTGTTGCACTTGTCCAGCAGCCACCGTCGGGTTGTGTTTTGACAGCGGAGAGCCTGCCGCTGTTTCTCAAATCAAAAACAGTAGGTAATGTACTATCTGCAAAAGAAACACTATCTTCAATTTCACTACCGAATGTCATACTGTTATCATCCTGAGCAAAGTTCTGCAAAGCAAAAAACAGAAATATTGTAATAAGATATTTACTCATATCAGGCAAAAGTAGTAATAATCAAATTTATGAGGCCGGGTTTTTATAAATCACCTTTATCTTTGGTAAATCAAGATATCAGCAATTTAACCCCATTGAGCTGTTCGGAATTTGCAGTCCAAATGGTTTTTCGATTGCTCCCGACGGAATGATTTATAGTAGAGGTTTTTTGTATTTATGCCATTAATCCGGAATGAGAAGTACTTTGGAGAGTTCCTGAAAAAGACAGCTGTTTTTGGTGTCAACAATCCTGCTATCAATAGTGAAAATAATTTTTTGTAATTGTTTTTTCGAAACTTATTAACATCCAATATTCAGGTTTTCATTTTGCATAATTTTGCATTCAGTATCATTAATTTAAAAAGAATTGTAAAATATGCCGGAATTCACTCATCTTCACGTACATACGCAATACTCCATACTTGACGGAGCTGCAAATATTCCTTCCCTGATTGCGAAAGCCAAAGAATCGGGAATGAAAGCCCTCGCTATTACCGACCATGGAAATATGTACGGTGTACTGAAGTTTTTTAATGAAGCAAAAAAGCAGGAAATAAAACCCATAATCGGCTGTGAAGTTTATGTTGCCGCTGAAAGTCGTGAAAAAAAGGAAAAAATAAAAGGAAAGAAGCATTATTATCATCTCATTCTTCTAGCAAAAAACAAAACCGGTTATCATAATCTTGCACGTTTGGTATCAAAGGGCTATCTCGAAGGCTTTTATTACAAACCGCGTATTGATAAAGAAATTCTCGAACAATATAGTGAAGGGCTCATAGCGTCGTCCGCTTGTCTCGGGGGAGAAATTCCACATACAATCCTGAATAATAGCGAGAAAAAAGCACAGGAGATTGTTGACTGGTACAAAAGTGTTTTCGGAGATGATTTTTATCTTGAATTGCAAAATCACGGCCTGTCAAAACAAAAAACCGTAAATAAAACTTTGATTAAACTTGCTGTTGAAAATAATCTGAAGATCATTGCGACAAACGATGTCCATTTTATCAATAAGGAGGATTACAGTGCACACGATATTCTTATCCGGCTCAATACCGGAGCAGATATTAATGATAAAAAGGAAGATATGCACTACACCGGGCAGGAATATCTGAAAACGCCTGATGAGATGGCTGCTCTTTTCCCCGATCACCCCGAAGCTATTGCCAACACTCAGGAGATAGTATCAAAAATTGAAGATTTTGATATCCATAAAGATATTCTGCTTCCACACTTTCCTCTGCCTGAAGAATTTAAATCTGAAGATGATTACCTCAGACATTTAACTTACGAAGGAGCCAAAAAAAAATATGATGATATTACCGAAGAGGTCAGGGAACGACTGGACTATGAGTTAGAAGTAATTCAGGAAATGGGGTTCCCCGGCTATTTTCTTATCGTTCAGGATTTTATTAATGAAGCTAAAAAAATGGGAGTTGCCGTTGGGCCGGGAAGAGGTTCGGCAGCAGGCTCGGCAGTAGCTTTTTGTACCGGAATAACAAGTATTGACCCTATAAAATACAACTTGCTGTTTGAAAGGTTTCTGAATCCTGAGCGTGTTTCAATGCCTGATATTGATGTGGATTTTGACGATGACGGTCGCGACAAAGTTCTTGATTATGTTGTGAAAAAATACGGCAAGGAAAGGGTTGCCCAGATTGTTACCTTTGGCACTATGGCTGCAAGATCGGCTATCAGAGATGTTGCGCGTGTTCTAAAACTTCCGTTACCGGAGGCTGACAAGCTTGCCAAATTTGTCCCTGACAGGCCGGGCACAACATTGAAAAAGGCTTTTAATGAGGTTAAGGAATTGCAGGAAATTAAAAATAATGGAAGCGATTTGGAGCAGAAAACTCTAAAGTTTGCCGAAACGCTTGAAGGATCAGCACGCCATACAGGTACTCACGCCTGCGGTGTTATTATAGGACCTGATGACCTGATAAACCACATTCCTCTTGCTACTGCCAAAGACTCTACTCTGATGGTTACACAATACGATGGAAAGCTTGTGGAATCGGCAGGTATGCTAAAAATGGATTTCCTTGGTCTGAAGACCCTATCCATTATCAACGATGCAATAAAAAATATTAAAAAAAGTCACGATGTTACGATTGATATTGAGACTATTCCTCTTGATGATGAAGACACATATAAACTCTATCAAAAAGGCGACACAATAGGCACTTTTCAATTTGAATCGGAAGGGATGAGAAGCTACCTTAAAGAGCTGAAACCAACCGATATAGAAGACCTTATTGCAATGAATGCTTTATATCGTCCCGGCCCGATGGACTTTATTCCGTTATATATTCGCAGAAAGCACGGAAAGGAAAAAGTTGAATACCCTCATCCCATATTGGAAGATATCCTGAAACCCACATTTGGAATTATGGTCTATCAGGAGCAGATAATGAAAACAGCTCAGATAATGGGTGGTTTCACACTCGGCAAAGCCGACCTTTTGCGCAGGGCTATGGGTAAAAAGAAAATGGATATAATGGAGAAGCAAAAAGTAATTTTTGTTGAGGGAGCCGAAAAAAAAGGAATTGATAAGAAAAAAGCGGAAGATGTTTTTAATGTGATGATGGAGTTTGCAAAATACGGGTTTAACCGCTCACATTCTGCAGCTTACTCTGTCATTGCATATCAGACAGCCTATCTCAAAGCCCATTATCCGGCTGAATATATGGCAGCCGTATTGACACACAATCTTAATGATATTAAAAAAATCACATTCTTTGTCGATGAATGTCAGCGTCAGGGTATAAATGTACTTGGCCCTGATGTAAATGAGAGCGATCTTAATTTTATGGTAAATTCTAAGGGTGAGATCCGGTTCGGACTTGCTGCAATAAAGAATGTAGGAGAGAATGCAGCCAAATCCATTATTGAGGAAAGAGAGAAAGGAGGTAATTATACCACTATCTTCGATTTTGTTAAAAGAGTGAATCTGCGATCAGTGAATAAACGCAGCCTTGAAGCCCTTGCTATGGCAGGTGCTTTCGATAGTTTTGAAGATACTCACAGAGCACAATATTTCTATCGCGAAAATTCAGAAGACACTATTTTTTTTGAAAAGATAATCAAATGGGGTTCTACATTTCAGGAGAGACAAAACTCAATGCAGGCAAGCCTTTTCGGCGATTCGGATGAAATTGAAGTTAAAGACCCCGACTTGCCAAAATGTGACCATTGGACAAAACTCGAACAACTAAAGCATGAAAAAGAGATTACCGGTTTTTATATGTCGGGACATCCCTTGGAAGATTTCAAAATAGAGATGGGTCATTTTTGTAACATAAATATTTTCGAGTTGAAAAACAATATGCAAAAGCACAAAAACAAACCTTTAAGGTTCGCAGGAATGATCACATCCGTTAATCATCGTACATCAAAAACAGGAAATAAATTTGCAACATTCGTGATTGAAGACTTCACTGACCAGAACCGGTTTATACTTTTTTCAGAGGAATATCTAAAGATGAAGCATTTTTTGGTTGAAGGTAATTCAGTGTTGGCAAGTGCCAGGATAGCTCCACGAAACAGACATACTGATACACTTGAAATACGGATTAAAAAAATGACATTACTCTCGGAAGCTCTTGAAAAAGAAACAAAGGAAATTGAACTATGGCTTAATCTCGCTGATATTACTGATGAAATAGTTACCAGCCTGACAAAAATAACAAAAGAGTTTTCAGGGACTTGTAATTTGAAATTTCACGTGCTTGATAAAGACAGCAGTATCTCAATAGAAATGCCGGCACCAAAAATAAAGGTTACACCGTCATTGTTTTTAAAAAGCATTTCAAGACTTCCGCAAGTGAGTTTTAGACTAAAATAATTTATTTTACGTTATTAGCTCATTTGTTATGAAAAAGTAATATTTTTGCTCCGCTAAAAATGTTAAACGCAAAAAACTATTTATTATGGCATTAGAATTCACAGATGCAAATTTTGAAGAACTTGTTTTACAATCAGATAAACCTGTTTTAGTTGATTTTTGGGCTGAGTGGTGTGGCCCTTGTAGAATGGTAGGCCCTATTGTGCAGGAAATAGGACAGGATTATAATGATCAGGTCGTTGTAGGGAAACTTGATGTTGACGGTAATCCCGGAATATCGGCAAAATTTGGAATCAGAAACATCCCTACAATCTTATTCTTTAAGGGTGGGCAGGTTGTCGACAAACAGGTTGGTGCGGTTCCAAAACAAATACTTGTTAACAAGTTGGAAGCATTTCTGTAGGTATCAGGTTTGCTTTATTTATTTAATTAATTTGGATTATCCCATCGACCATAACCGGATACAACAGTTTGGCTCTCTTGAGTTTATTGCTCGTCAGGTAGTCGAAGGTTTTATTGTCGGTCTTCATAAAAGTCCTTTTCACGGATTTTCGGTTGAGTTTGCCGAACATCGCCTCTATAACACCGGTGAATCGATTAAACATATTGACTGGAAACTTTACGGACGTACCGACAAGCTATTTGTTAAACGTTATGAGGAGGAAACCAACCTGCGCTGCAGAATCATATTAGATATATCCTCCTCAATGTTTTTCCCCGTCAGAGATAAAATTTCCATTGACACTCCCAACAAAATCACGTTCTCAATATATTCGGCAGCTTCGATTATACATCTGCTGAAAAGGCAACGCGATGCTTTCGGACTAACCCTTTTCAGCGATAAAGTTGAAAAACATACTCAGGTAAGATCAAGCTCCGTACACCAGAAATTCATTTATTCCGAGATGGAGCAATTGCTAAAGCCAATCCCAGCAGGAACCAACAGAAAGACTTCAGCCGCAAAAGCACTGCACGAGATTGCAGAAAGTATACACAAACGTTCGCTTGTTATCATCTTTAGCGATATGCTCGACACTTCAGCCTCGCCCAATGAGCTGTTTTCAGCATTGCAACACCTGAGACATAACAAACACGAAGTGATTCTTTTTCATGTTATCGACAAAACAAAAGAAATTGATTTCGAGTATGATAACAGGCCATACAAGTTTGTGGATATGGAAACCGGACAGGAGCTGAAGCTTACACCGAATGAGGTACGCGATTCATACAGAAAAGTAAGTTCGGAATACAAGGATAAATTAAAAATGAAGTGCGGACAGTATCAAATCGACTTTATTGAAGCCCACATTAACAAGGGATTCCGCCAGGTGCTTCTCCCCTATTTGCTAAAGAGGGAAAAACTTTATTAATACTTGAAAAAAACTCATCGTATCATTGTTTATTTCAACGGCCTCTTTTTTATCATTCCTCCTTTTGCATCTTTAACACTGTGCATAATCAGAAATGCATCTTCATCAATTTCTTCAATTTCAGAGTGTAATTTTGCCAATTCGAGTCTTGTCACCAAAGTGTAGACAATTTCAACTTTGTTCATAGAACGCCCTCTTTTTCCCGAATAAATCGTGCAACCTCTTCCCAGTTTATCAATTATTGCCTGCCTTATTTCTTCATTTTTTTCAGAGATGATAGTCACACCCACATATTCCTCTATACCTGAAACAACAAAATCAACGGTCTTGGATGCCGACAAATAGGTTAACATTGCGTATAATGATATTTCAATTGTAAAAACATAAGCTGCAACGCTGAATATAATAATATTAAGGATAAGGATAAAATCACCAATAGTTAATGATGTTTTCTTGCTGGCAAAAACCGCCAGCACCTCTGTCCCGTCAATTACCGAGCCACCACGAATTGCCAATCCTATGCCAAGCCCTAAAAAGAAGCCGCCGAAAACAGCAATTAGGAGTTTATCATTTGTAATAACCGGAAAAGGCACAAAATGTACAATAATTGCAAGAATAGTTATTGCCAAAATACTTTTCAAAGCAAACTGGCGGCTTATGGTTGATATACCCATAATAAGAAACGGCAGATTAACAAAAAAGATCAAAACCGAAAGCGGTATATTCGATATCTCAGCCAAGATCAAAGATATACCCATAACCCCTCCGTCAATAAACATATTAGGTAGCAAAAAGCCTTTTAATCCAAAGCCAGCCGAAATAGTGCCCAACAGAATAAAAAGGCCATCATGTATTAAATGAATAACTTTTGTTTTTCTGACTTTCTTTTCCTTTTCCATCTTTTTTAAAAGAATACTCTCCTTTCTCTTTTTGGGATTAAGAAAACCAAAATTTATGTTCTTGAAGAATCTTTTCATTTATTAGGAATTCAAATTACTGTCGAAAATAGATTTTTCCGACAGTTTTTCAAAAATAATTACCCAACAAAGATAACTGTTTTTTTATTAAAAGAAAATCATTATATTTGCACCGATCTTTAGAAGGAGTTTGTTATGAGATATTTACTTTTCATCGTTTGCTTTTTTATGTTTTTAACTTATTCAAATGCACAGTCAGTAAAATTTGAAGAGGCAGAACAAATTGCCGTAAACTTCTACTTTGAAAGAATTAATCAAACCGAATATGTCCCTTACGAGAAAATTGCCATTTATGATTACAGAATTGAAATGATTAATGATGTTCCTTCTTACTTCATTATCAGGATGAAGCCGGCCGGTTTTGTTATTGTTTCTGCAACGAAAAAGGTAATTCCTGTGTTAGCTTATTCGTTTGGGGCGAAAACTCCCCTGAACATCTTTCCTCCCCAATTTTCGGCATGGACAGAGCAATATAAAAAGCAGATAGAATATGCAATATCCGAAAACATAAAACCCTCAGTACAGATCGGAAAAGAATGGAAAAGGTTAATGACTGACGATATTTCAAACCTTAATATAATTAAACAGGGTAAGGATGTGGCTCCTATGCTAATCTCCACGTGGAATCAAGGAAATTATTACAATCAGATGTGTCCGGAAGATCCGTCCGGACCGGCAGGACATTGCTATACAGGTTGCGTGGCAACAGCTATGGGGCAGCTATGCTACTATTTCAGATGGCCTGATACCGGAACAGGATCATATACTTACCAACTTCCTGATTATGGAACTATTTCAGCAAATTTCGAAGACACACATTATAACTGGAACGGAATGACCAATAATCTTGCTGAGGAGAACCTTGCCGTTGCCGAACTGCTATTTCACCTCGGTGTTTCGGTTGATATGGATTACGGCCCTGACGGCTCTGGAATGTGGAATCATAAAGCCGCCTACTCGTTACGAACATTTTTTAAATATTCTCAGGAGACAGAATATCTTTTTCGTGACAGCACTAACCTTAACTGGGATAGTGTTATTGTTGCCCATCTTGATAAAAAAATACCACTTTATTATGCCGGCTGGTCGGAACCCAACGTCAGCGGCCATGCATTTGTATGCGACGGTTATCAGGATGAAGATTACTTTCATTTTAACTGGGGTTGGGGCGGCTCATGGGATGGCTATTTTTACATTGACACTCTCACACCAGGTGGCTCAAACTTTAATCTGGCTCAGGAGCTTGTAATAAATTGTTATCCCGACACTTTGAACTATAGCTACCCCGGATTTTGTCCAGGCAACGACACATTAACAACTTTCGACGGCTCAATTGACGACGGTAGCGGACCGCTTTATGATTATGAAAATAATACAATCTGTTCATGGTTGATATCCCCGCAAAGCGTTGAGGATTCGGTTTCTTCAATAAAGCTATTCTTTGACAGGATGGACACTGAAGAAACCAACGACATCGTAACCGTATATGATGGTGCAACCTTCTCATCCCCTATCCTCGGACAGTTTTCGGGCACCGACATACCGGATGAAGTTGCCTCAACAGGCAATGAAGTTCTTATAACCTTTGAAACTAACGGAAACATAACATCACAAGGCTGGCAGCTTCATTATTCCTGCGAAAGACCGCAATGGTGCAGTGGAATGGCTGATATTACTGAAATATTCGATACTATTGAGGATGGGTCCGGAACGTTTTACTATCACAACGGAACGAGTTGTATGTGGCACATACATCCATCAGGTATTGATTTTATATCTCTTCTTCTGACTGAATTTGAGACAGAGGAAAATTTTGATGTCCTGAAAATAGTTAACGGTGAGAACAATCAAGTAATTGGTGAGTTATCAGGCATCTATGATCCCGACACATTGGCTACGATGATATTTATGTGTCCATCTCCGGATATGTACCTTATTTTCTCATCAAATCAAACGGTAACATACCAGGGATGGAAAATGGTTTACTACGGAATTATTGCCGGAGATGATAATCATTCTTTTGCAAGAGAGAGCGTACACATATTCCCGAATCCTGCAAAAGATAAGCTGAACATATCTTTTAATGTTCTGAAGAGTTGCGATTTAGCAATTACTATTTTCACTCCTGATGGTATTGTTCAAAAGAAAATGTATTTTCAAAACATTACCGGAAAGCAGAACCTGTATATCAATATTAACGACCTTTCCAAAGGAGTTTATCTGATTTCGCTTGAGGGAGATAAGGTTAAATATGTAGGCAAGTTTATCAAAGGATAAAGATAAGTTTTAATTTTATAATTAAACCGTTTTTGTCCTAATCAATTCTTTCTCAAAAGTATTTTCATCAACCATCTGAAATCCAAGTTTTCTCAAATATTTTGAATACCTGTTACAATATGATTTTACAACTACTTTTTTGAATTCCTCTTCAATAAAATTATTCCTTAAACGGTGATAAATATAATGTCCGTTTTTATAATCTCTATATTGTGGTACAACATAATCCAACCCGACTTTCAAAGTATGTGAGTTTTCGCGGTGAGCCAGAAAAATACCTGCTACATTCATATCACGAAGCACAAAGAAACTAATTGTGTTTTTAGCGGGATTATATTTGAAACCGGGGAAAAACTTTTGTATTTCTTTATTGTGAAATTCTAAAAACAGCAGTAGGTACTTATTGTCTCCTCTGACTTCAAGGGTGCCGAATAACTCCTTTTTTGAATATATTCTGATAAGATAAAAAACATCCACAGATGCAATAAACCCATTCAGTACCATAACGGGAATAGCATCAATAAAAAAACCGTAAGTCGCAAAACTGATAGCTCCTGTCAGGTTTATCCACCTGAACTTTACGATTGAATTCATCGTCATAGACAGGGTAATAATTGCCGATGCAAAATACCCGAACAATGTTAAAAAGTCACTATTCATATTGAATTAATTATTTTGCAATATTACGAAAGTTAGATAATGTATCACCATACTTCGTTATCCGCTTCCGGTTTTATTTAGGGACTGCTGAAAAACACCTTCACCTAATTTATTACTAAATAGATATGTGCTTTTCAGCGGGCCCTATTTACTTTCCGATAATAACAAACTCCGTTCTACGATTTCGAGCACGGCCGGATTCCGTATCGTTTGTTGCAATGGGTTTCGACTCACCAAAACCTTTATAACTAATTCTTTGTGGATCAATACCTTTTTCTAAGAGGTAGTCATAAACAGCTTTAGCACGGTTTTGTGACAACTTCAGATTATCATCATCATTCCCAACATTATCGGTATGTCCCTGTATGGATATTTTCAAAGTAGTGTTATCATTCAGAAAATCGAAAAACTCATCTATAACAATTTCGGATTCGGGTTTCAGTTCATAGGAGTTAAAATCGAAATAGATATCATTTAACCGATATGACTTGCCGACCTTTATCGGTTGAAGGTTTAAATTAAGAATGGCAGGAGTTGAAAAGCGGGGATTCATTTTTGAGATATATTTCGATTCCTGAACAAAGCCTTTTTTCTTGACCGTCATTATAAAATCATTCTTGAACAACAATGCCGAAACATATTCACCGCTGGTAGTATCAACTTTAATTTCGGTTATTTCTTTAGATTCGACATTCTTTACCTCAACCATGGCATCACGAAAACTACCAACACTATCACTCTCAATCTTTCCTTTCAAAAACAGCACTTTCTCAGGCTGTGCCTCTTTATAAAGATCGAATGAATATAAATCCCAACCGCCGAATCCGTCGTATTTATTAGAAGCAAAATAGCCTTTTTTACCATCGGTACTAACAAAAAAACCCACTTCATCATCCTCTGTGTTTATGGGATATCCCAGATTCTTCGGTTTTGCCCATTGCCCATTGCGTTGCAATTTCGTAAAAAAGATGTCGTAACCGCCAAGACCTATTAATCCGTCTGACGAAAAATAGAGCGTTTGGCTGTCGGTATGTATGAAAGGTGATTTTTCATTGCCTGAAGTATTTATTTCCGGACCGAGATTAACAGGCTGGCACCAGTTACAAGAATCAATCTTAACGGTTTTGTAAATGTCATAACCGCCATAACCGCCATCACGGTCACTCACAAAATAGAGTACCTTGCCGTCGGAAGTGATACTTGGCTGCGACTCCCACGAATCTTCAAGGTTTACCTTATCGCTAACACCCACTATGTCAGACCATTTCCCATCCTTAAACTCCGAGGTGCAAATGTCGCAGTTATAATACTTTTTATCCTTTGTGAACTTACAAAGAGTGTAAAATAACCGCTTGTTATCTATTGTCAAAGTCGCACCTCCTTCATTGTCGTTCATATTAAACGGAAACGGCATCTCGCGTCCTCTGTCAAACTCATCACCATTCCTGATTGAATACATAAATTTCTCTTTTATAGTTGTTCGCTTCACAATATCATAGCGGGATGCAGGTATTTTAAAACGTCTTGTGAAAAGAGCAAACTCATTATCGGGTGAGATTATCGGCAGATATTCATCCATTGATGTTGAAATACCGGGAACAGGCCGGGGATCAAACGGAACGGGATTGTTAAGCATCTCGCTGTAGAACTTTGAAAACTCCTGAATACCAACCGCTTCATCATAATCTTCATTGGTTTTAATTTTGTCAACATCATCCAGAAAAACTGTTATCATATCATAGGCTTTGTCGTAATCACCTTCTCCATAATAAATCCGTGCAAGATGATAATAGGCGTAAACATCATAATCTGAACATAATTCGATGACCTGCAAAAAACTGGCTTTTGCCTCTTTCAGGTTCATTCGTCTGTCCTGAATATTTATCAATCCAAGAACAAAATATGCATCTATATATTGGGGTTCAATTTCAGTTACCGCTTTTAGCTCCCTTACTGCTTCTGAATAATTCCGGTGTTTGTATGCGGTAATTCCTTTATTATAAATTTTATCAGCTCTTGAATTTATAATTTTAGGACAAGGAATAGTATCCTGAGCGTTTGAAAATTGTGCCACAAATAAAATCAAAACAATTATCAGAAAAATTACCGGAGAAATTTTCATAAATAAATATCCTTTTGCATTGATGCAAAGATATGATAAATTATAAACGACCTATACATCTTGAACTTAAAATCAATTAAACAGGAGATAATAAAATTCAAGTTTTCTAACGGTTTTATATTTTACAACTGAATGTCTTATTCAAATAAAAACCTGGTTTATTTCGGTATATCTCAAACAAGTACCGCAGGTACATCATTATGGCAAAATCCGGTTTTCTTTGAATATCAATGAGTCCACTCTAAAAAGGTGCAAGTTAATAAAATCGAAATTCAGTGTTTACCCCTGCTCCTAAAGTGAGTATTGATTTTCAGCCACTTCCCCTTTAGAGAATTTTGGGGTAGAAGTGGCTGAAATAAAAACCAATCCTTTTGAGAGAGCCATCATCATTAACCAAATACTGAATTTTCAGGCTTTTTCGCCCATATCGCATAATAGCCTGCATATCAATATGATACACTTATTGATAAACAATTATTAATAAATTAACCGAAAAAACACCAAAAAAAATTTGGAAAATTATATTTATATATACTTGCAGCGTTTTTTAATTAAAATTATCATTTAACTTAATTTTTGTGTTATGAAAACAAAATTCATTACAATTATATTATCAATATTTTTTTAGGTATTATTATATTGGTTGAGGCAACATCAATGGATGTGAAAGGAAGGCAAGGACAAATTTGCAGATGTCATAAAATAAGTAAATTATGTATGACAGGTGCTGCCATATCATTCAGACCGAGATGCCCGGGTCCTTGTACAATATCATACCCCTGTAGGGACACAATTAACCCAATAAATTAAAAAATAAAAGTACACAAAGATGAAAAAACAAATACTTACTTTATCATTAATAGCATTACTTATTTTAATTACAATATTTACAATTATTATATCAACATCAAAAGATTTAAGTGCATCCCCTATAAAATATTGCCGCTGTCATACTTTAACAGGAAACTGTATGGAAGGGAATATGTTTTCTTTACGTCCGAGATGTGGGGCACCTTGCACAATAACTCACCCCTGCGACAATATTGATTAGTTATTATGAAGAAGAAAGTTTTTGGATTTACAGCAGGGCTCTTAAAGCCAAATGGAGCCATTACTGAATCGGATGGGATTCCATTTAGATGACCTAAACAATGGCTACTTGTTTAAAAGAAAATGAATTTGTAGTTTTTTAACACATTGTGATAAATTATCAATTTTTATTAATTAAATTCAATTATTATGAAAAAGAAAATTTTAGGATTTACATTAGGGGCATTTTTTATTTTTGGCCTCGCATTTACAACAGGGCTTTTGAAGCCAAACGGAGCCAGGGCTGAACAGGGGCAGCTATGCAGATGTCATAGATTGCAAGATCAATGTATGACAGGAGCAGCAATATCATTTAGACCGAGGTGTGCAGCCACATGTTCTACACCCCATCCGTGTGCAGTTACTCCTGATCAAAGTAATTAGACATTTAAGTTTCCCATTGCGAATTATTTGCAATGGGAAACTTAAATTAACTTATCATTTATTAAAAAATATTTACTTTTGTATAATTATTGCAAAATAATGAAAAGAACCAATGTAATTTTATGTTTGCGAATCTTTATTTGGTTACTATTGTTAAGCTGTAATCAGGAGGCTAATTATAAGAACATCAAACGGCCGAAAATAGAACCGGCAAAAACGGTCAAAAATATTAGAATAGATAAAATACATTTTGATACAATTTTCATAAAACAAATTGCTTTTTCGGGTAAAGGTTTTTTTGATTTTTCAACAGATTCTGTAATTTTCTTTGACGATGTTTTTGCCACTGCATCAACATATTCATTTGAGGGTAAAAAAGGCACACGTCATTTGGGACTGGGTAATGGACCATCTGAAATCAGAGGTTTCCAAAACTACGTTTATCATAATGGTAAACACATTTTTATGAATAACTGGAATGTTTATACATACAATAGAAATTGGCAACTTGAGAATATAAAAACAATAACATTTGATGTAAGACATTCCGAAAAAGAATTAATGAATAATCCACGTCCTGATTACCAGGGTATTTATGAAGTTAAATATTTTCAAAACAAAATCACTTTTATCAACGACAGCATTATACTTTTTAATATTGAATCATCTCACCCGCTTTTTAATTTTTTGATGCACAAAGAGTATTACAAAGAATCCAGAATCTTCGCAAAATTAAATTATAATACTGAACTGGTTGATGAAATATTCGGATATAAGCCTTTAACATACTTAAATTACCACTTTATTCCTTCATTCGATTATTACCATTACTACATTTGTGATGATAAAATATATATAAACTTTGAACCGGATTCGTTGATTTATATTTATGATTTTGATTTTAATTTCATTAAAGCATTCGGACTCGCAGGTAATATGAAAAATATCAATTACATTGAGACCGATACATATCAGAAGTATTATAATTTGGTTAAAGATGAAAGAACATCTAAAGGGTATTATTATGATATTTATGTTATTCCCGAAAAAAACATTATTTTAAGATGTTATAAAACAGGTATAACCCCTGAATCCGATTCCGAAATAAATCCCGAAAGAATGCAAATTTACAGAAATGATACTTTGATCGGGGATATACCAACACCTTTCAGATTCAAAAACATTACATTCAAAAAACCATATTTTTACGCTGATGGGTATATTGATGCGGAAAATAATATAGTAGGATTTTACCGTTTTAAGTTATGAAAAAATATTTCACACTTGTATTCTTCGGCACTTTTATAAGTTTTGCATTTTCACAAACAGGTATTTCACTTAAAGGTAGAATTATTAATAAAGAATCGAAAGTATTTATCCCTAACGTTTCGGTATATATTTCGGGAATCAATATTGGAACATCTTCGGATGAAAAGGGCTATTTTGGTATCACCATACCAAAAAACACAACCAATGATAGTATAATATTTTCTTGTATTGGATATAATACATCAAAAAAAGCCATTAGTAATTTTAAAAAAAATAATACGGAAATAATTGAATTGGAACCACAGGTAGTTTTGCTAAATGAAATGGTTATAATTCCATCAAATGATGCTCTAAAAATATTAGAAAACTCATTAACATCCATACTTTCCAACTTCCCAAACAAATCATACGAATTTGATGCATATTACAGGGAGCAAATAGAAGTAAACGGAAAATGTGAAGGATTTGGAGAGTCATTCTTATCAGGTCACAGCGAAGGTTATAGTTTGGATTTTACAAAGGATAAATATAAGTATTTCCCTCCCGGATGGTTTAAAATCAATAATTGCAGGGTTAGCGATTATTCAATAATATATGATGATAAAGGTTTTCCACGTACAAATCTAAAACTCAGTAATATTTTATATTTTGAACACAATTTCATTACCAGATCCCTTTTATCAAAAAAATGGAGAAAAAGTCAAATATTTACCTATGCTTCAATTGATTACAAAAATGGAGAGACAGTACTTATTTTTCACTTCAAACCGAAAAAAACTTCAAATAAGAGTATTGTTTATTCGGGGAATATATATTTATCAAGTAACGATTATAAAATATTAAAGATTGAGTTTTTTACACATTCAAATAATATAATAATGCATCCTTTTACATTGTTCAATAAAAAAATATTATACGATACGTTGTGTTTCAACTTTATTGATATTTCAGGCAAAAATTTTGTCTCTAATTGCACAAGAAAATTTAAATATCTTTCTTACAAATGGGATACATTGTCAAAACCGGATACAATAAAAACCAATCAAAAGTATATTGTCAATAGAATCGAAACAAGAGTTTTGGAAGATAAAGAATTGGAGAGAAAATACGGAAGTTCTATTTCTCACTTTGACAAAATCAGATACCTAACCAATGGAAATTTAAATGATAAACAATATGAATACGATTCAACATTTTGGAATGACTGTGACATTTGTTACAGTAAGTCAGACAGCTCTTGGTTAAAAATTAAAAATGATCTTTCTGCTCCAAATAATAGTATTATTAATCAATTCATTAAAAATAAAGGACAAATAGTATTATCAAAGGATTCAATTATCTTTTTATTTAATCACTATAATAAAAAAGCTGATGGATATGCAAAAAGTTATCAGGCTGCATTACTTGACTGCAAGTAAGTTTTTACTCTTAATATTAATCTTTGGTTGTAATAATGTACAAACAAGAAAAAAGGTAGATTCTATTAATGTTATTTCAGAAAAAGATAGTAATTCATTTGTCAGTAGTGATTCTCTTTTCCCTAAAATCACATTTGATACAACTTTTATCAATTTAGATACTATGCAGGAAGGTGAAATAAAAATAATTGAATATTGCTTTAAAAACACAGGTTCCGCACCATTGATAATTAAAGATATTATCCCAAATTGCGGCTGTTCAACACCGTCATATAAAAACATACCGATTTTACCGGGAGAACAAAGTAAAATAAAATTGGTGATCAATAGTGAAAATAAAATAGGTGATCAAAATCTTAATCTTGTTGTCAAAACAAATACATACGAGAAATATTGTCAATTAAAGTTTTATGCTTTTATTAAACCAAAATAAATCATTATGCCCGCCCCACCACAAACAACGGCAAATAAACCGTAATAACAATAAGCGAAAACAGCAGCCCGCCGATGAAGCCAACGGCAAGGGCAAACCGGAAAAATTCATCTCAAATAAACACTACAGGTGTGCAATAACAAATTATTAACCCTTTTACCGGCTCCTGATCACCGGATACAGCATTTTACAACTCCCTTTCACTCTACGCTACAACAACCTGTATATCAAAACAATAAACATATCAACAAGCAGTTATTAATAAATTAACCGAAAAATTATCAAAAAAGATTTGGAAAATTATATTTATATATATACTTGCAGCGTTTCTTTTATTTAAAATGATTCGGGTATGAAAAAAATTCCCATTTCCATTATTCTTTTTTTCACATCAATAATAACCATAAATTTAAGCAGTTGCATTAATGATAAGTCAACAGAAAATGAACAAAGACGAAAAGCAAATTTTGTTTTAACGGATAGTATAATACTCTCAATTGATACTTCAACAAGTACCGAAAGCGGTACATTGTTATTTTATAGTGACCAAAATTTGAATAAAGACTACATAGTTTATTATGATAATATAACAAGAAAAATTACATTTATTGATTTGAAAACACAAAAAGTTGATTTTAAAATAAATATTCATAACAAAGGGAAAAATGCAATTAGCTATTATGCAGGATTTTGCATTAAAAACCTTGATTCAATTTATGTATTCTCTGCCGGATTAAAGATATACAGAATTAACAGATATGGAGAAATTCTTTCAACTATTGATTACGACACTCTGGTTTCAGATTTTCCAATTGTTCCTTTATCATCTTTTTCCAAATTTCATACAAATGCCATTATAGTCAAAAATGAGATGTATGTTATTCAGGGCGATGCTACCTATCATTATTCTGACATTAACGACCCTACTAAATATAATTTTTGTTATAAAGTCAATTTAAATAAAAATACCGTAAATCTTATGAAAATTCACCACCCTGATAATTATTGGGCAAAAGGGGTAAAAGAGTTACTTGTTTCCTGGGATTATAACGGCTCTTCATTTGTTTATTCCCCGCTATATTCAAATGATATTTATTTAAGTAAAAACAATAATAAAATTGATAAAATATATAAAATAAAAAGCAGATATATTAACAGTTTAAATTTTTACAACCCGAATAATATACCTTCTCAGGAAGAGTACCTCGAAAACAGGTTGTTGTATCAAAGGTATCTTGGTATTATATATGATCCATATAACGATTGTTACTACAGGTTTTTTTGGTCAGGAATGGATATTACAAATTTCAGTGACGAAGAATTGGTAAAAAATTATAAAAACATTCCAACGTTCGGAATTTCCGTTATAAATAAAAACTTTCAGATAGTTGATGAGATTATACTTCCAGAATACACTTATACACCGCATAAATATTTTATAACCGAAAAGGGACTTGCTATTTCAGCCGATCATCCCGATAATCCGTCATTAACAGAAAGCAAATGGATTTTTCATATTTATAATCTAAAAACTATTAAATAAGTTCCCAAATTTTAATAATAAATGTCCGAACTCCCCACCACAAACAACGGCAAGTAAACAACAATTACAATAAGCGAAAACAGCAGCCCGCCGATGGAGCCAACGGCAAGGGCAAACCGGAAAAATTCATCTCAAATAAACACTACAGGTGTGCAATAACAAATTATTAACCCTTTTACCGGCTCCTGACCACCGGATACAGCATTTTACAACTCCCTTTCACTCTACGCTACAACAACCTGTATATCAAAACAATAAACATATTAACAGGCAATTGTTAATAAATTAACCGAAAAAATATCAAAAAAAATTTGGAAAATTATATTTATATATATACTTACAGCGTTTTTAATTTAATCATTGTTTAACTAAAATTTATTTGTTATGAAAACAAGATTCAAAGTAATTGGTAGTATTGTATTCCAAAAGATTGTAGTATCTGTTCTTCTATAGATTGCTCAAAACCTTCAGCAAATTAAATATTTACATAATACAAAAGTAATGGGTCTACGCGTAAACTCATTACTATTAGTTTTTAAAATGAAAAAAACAGTACTCTTTTTAACAATAACACTTGTAATCATTGTTCTCATATTTTTAAATGGAAACAAAACCGAAGTTGCAAAACAACCTTTATTGTATTTTGACCTATACAGTGCAGCTCAAAACGATAGTACATTCTATCTAAGCGATTTTGCAAAAAGTATAGAATATGTAAAACTCGACGTCAGTGATTCGGTATATATTTCGGATATTCGGGAAATTGATATGACCGATGAGTTCATATTTATTCTTGAAAAAAACTTCAAATTATATAAATACGACCGAAACGGGAACTTTATAAAAAGAATAGGAAATAACGGCGAAGGGCCCGGTGAATACATCGCACCTCTTTCTTTTGCATTGTTTCCACAGAAAGAACTTATTGCCGTAATGGATTACACACAACAAAGAATAATAATTTACTCATTTTCAGGGAAGTTCATCAGACAATTCAAAGCTTTATCGTTCTCTTCAAAAATTGCCAATCTGAATAGGAAATATATCGCTACCATTACTCCTTTCCCTGAATTTGCCGGCAATGACAACTTCGGATTGACAGTTTATGATTTTTCGGGAAAAACAGTAAGCAGAATGCTTAACAGAGGCTATGAAACATCGAAAAAAGGATTTGATGAAAATACAATGCCAACTGAAGGACGGATTTTTTTCAGAAATATTGATGATACACTTACATATTGGGAAGCAGAACTTGATACCGTTTATAAAATTATTGACAAAAATACTATAATACCAAAAGTCGCTTTAATAAATAACAGAAAGAACAATTCTCACAGAGCTGGAAAAATTATTGAAAATTCTTTATGGATTGGAAAAGTAACCGAAACCAAACGATATTTTTTTGTAACACCCTGTATTTTTAATAATAGCATAAAACATATTATACTGGATAAAGTAACTGGAAAAGGATACAATATGAATATTAATAATATCAATGATAAGCTTGAAATTGAAGCAGGTTTTATAAATAATGTTGATGGGGGTTGGCCTGTTTGTCCGGTAAGAGTCACTTCAGGTGGTGAAATTGTCTCATTTTTTTATGGTTTTGAACTCAAAGATATAATTAATGAACTTTATCTTAACAAAATTGATATCAAAGATTCCCAAAAAGCCTTGCAATTTAAAACGATTGTTAATAATGCAAAAATCGACGATAATCCGGTTTTGATGATTATTAAGGAATAATAAATAGTTTAAATTCGGAAGATTTAAAAATAGATAAAATTTACAAATAGTTAATTTACAAGTATTACACTACTATATTAAAAATAATGAATTAGGATTACCCATTGATTCTTTCTTTACGCCCCATTTATTTATTATGGATTCATCTCTATCAACACAATTTATGTTTATTCCAGATGTAGAATTTCCAGTACTAACAGAAAACTACTTTAGTAATATTAAAAGCAGGCTAAAAAAGCCACAGTAGTAAAATGACAAAATAAATACTATCCATTATTTTATATTTTCCGCCGCCCCACCACAAACAACGGCAAGTAAACCACAATTACAATAAGCGAAAAGAGCAGCCCGCCGATGG
>Ga0256913_10000213_pt1 | contig 28670 bp, 21 predicted proteins | sample Axial_MatmetaG_FD_185970 | JGI IMG/M metagenome (GOLD analysis project Ga0256913, IMG submission 185970) | Deep-sea worm associated microbial mat communities from Axial Seamount, Juan de Fuca Ridge, Pacific Ocean - Axial_Mat | ecosystem: Environmental > Aquatic > Marine > Oceanic > Microbial... | reverse complement strand
GCCCACCTTTCAAAAAGCTCCAATGTGTTAGCTACCCAGAATGTTTTCGGAAACGATTTGAAAACCTTGCTAATATTACTCATGATTTATATTTTAATTGTCCCTTAAATCGGAAGGGCAAATATATAAATAATGCAGAAGCTTTAAGCCTGCCGGATCGTTATTGATAATTTGTAACAATTCTTTTTTATCGCTAAACGAACCTCCTGCTTCATCGCGTGCATGAAACAGTTTTTTAGTAAGATTATAATCGCAGTACGGATGACGCAACAACTGTTTAAACCCAATTTGATTGATACAAATTTTAGTAATCAGCGTAGTATCAACTTTGATATACTTTTCCATTCTCTGATAATAGTATTCTTTTATTCCATACACCTCTAACAACTGATGCTTGCTGTAGAACCCACCCAATTTTTTTCGGTAGGTTACTACTCTTCTCCCCAACCAATAAGGCAACTTTAAGTTAGCTTTCAAAACACTGGTATCAGCCCGGTTTATCTCTGTATATTTATAGGTTGGCGTGTTCCTTAGCTTATTTCTGATTATTTCATCACCTGAAGATATAAACAGAGATTTGATTGAAATGTAAGGTTCCAGAATTTTATACTCAGCCTCCGAAATGCAATAAAGCTTTTTCAAATCCTCTTTTACGTAAAACTTCCCTCCTTTTGCCTCGTATTTTCTAATCTGCTTAATCTGCTTTTCTGTTAACCCCAGCTGGAGCCACAACTCATCCGACAACTTATTTGGGTCAAACATAAATGGATGTAACCGCTTTCGGGCAAGCTCCTCGTCAAGCTGACCGGAACTCTGAATTTTTTCAATTTGAATAGAATCATGAATCTGTTGCTGGCTTTTTTGAAACAGCTTAACCCTTTCAATAAAAGCTTCATCAGTATAACTATCTGGTTTGACCAGCTCAGGTAAAAGGAAATAGACAACTGAAAAAAGTAAGATCATTGACACCAGCACAATGATACCATACTGCTCGGCTTTACTTAAGCCAAAAAAATCGCGAATAAGTTGTTTAAACCGGTGTAACACAAGCCTGTTCCTTAGTGATGCAATAAAAATACAAAAAAGGATAGAAATGAAAAAGAGAGACCCGGAAATTTCGGATTTAAAATAGCTATACTACATATCCAACTCCAGATTCAGCTGATCTTTAAGCTGACGAATACCCGGATATTTTTGAGCCATTACTTCAAACTTCTCACGGTCTGTTAGTACAACTTTTTTCTCTTTTTTTCCGGGTAAAACAGGTTCGATGGTAATCTGATTATTGTTAAGCTCTTTTTTCAGATACTCAAGTAATGCAGCCATATTAAGCACATCCTTGGCAATAATCATATTGTCAACCTTCATTCTAATCCTAAAGTTATCGACCAGCTCAGGTTTATACTTTTCAATGACCGAACCAAAAGTGGGCGACTTTGCTTTATACTCGTTAGCAAAGCTACTCCAAACAGTTTCCAGACGTTGCTGGTCAAACTTGGTAATAATAACCTGCTCTTCCTTTTCAGCATCTGCCTTATTCTGCTTGTTTTTTAACGCATCCAAAGTAGATTTAATCGAAACATTGGAAATATTTCGTTTATCAACAACCTGTGGTTTTTTAATGGTACCGGATATTGTTTTTCTATCTTCCGGTTTTTTTTCAACTTCCGGCTCTTTCTTTTCATCTACCTGTTTATAAGTAACCTTTTGCTCAGAAACCTGAGGCGTTTCGGGTTGCTTCTTTACTTCCTGAACAGTTGTCGAAATAACCTCTTTTGTAATATACTGCTGCTTTGGCTGAGCTGATGCAGTTACCTGCTGTTTTACCTCAGTCCATTGCACCGATGAAAGTTTTATTAAAGCTATTTCAACATGCAGCTTTTTATGATTACTACTCTTATAACTCAAATCATACTTGTTGGTAATTTCAAGCGCCTGCAAAATAAAACCGGCATTACAACGTGCCGACTGTGTGCCATATTTTTCCTTAAGCGCAGGACCTGCTTCCAACAACTTCAATGTTGCTTTATCCTTCACAACAAGCAGATGCCTGAAATGCTCACTCAATCCGGTAAGAAAATGCTGACCGTCGAAACCATTCTCCAAAATCTCATGAAAAGTCAACAGCAAGCTTGATGTATCGCCATTTAAGATATAATCAACGATTTTAAAATAATACTCATAATCAAGAATATTTAAATTCTCAATTACATCTTTATAAGTAATATTGTTGCCACTAAAACTAACAATTTGATCAAAAGTTGAAAGAGCATCTCTGAGGGCGCCATCTGCTTTCTGAGCAATTACATGTAACGCTTCCTTGTCGGCATCAATATTTTCACTTTCGGCAACCCATGATAAATGATTGGCAATATCCTCTACGCTGATGCGCTTAAAGTCAAATATCTGACATCGTGAAAGAATAGTTGGCAGGATTTTATGCTTCTCGGTAGTAGCCAATATAAACTTGGCATACTCGGGTGGTTCTTCCAACGTTTTCAAAAAAGCATTGAATGCAGATGCTGAAAGCATATGAACCTCATCAATTATATACACTTTATACTTTCCTGCCTGGGGAGGAATACGAACCTGATCAACCAAATTACGTATATCATCTACGGAATTATTTGAAGCAGCATCCAGCTCGTGAATATTAAACGAAGCATTGTTGTTAAATGATGTACATGACTCACACTCATTACAAGGTTCCATCTCATCCGTAGGACTGAGACAGTTAATGGTTTTTGCCAAAATTCTTGCACAGGTAGTTTTACCCACTCCCCTGGGGCCGGTAAATAAAAAAGCCTGTGCCAGATGGTTGTTCTTAATGGCATTTTGCAATGTGGATGTAATCGACTCCTGCCCTACTACCTGCTTAAAGGTTGAAGGTCTGTATTTTCGTGCTGATACAATAAAATTATCCATAAATTATCTCTCAATTTAAACTTCAAAAATAGTGAATTTACCCGTTGAAAATTTAACATGAAAAAAATTGACGTACATTTGGCTTATGGAAAGCCTGTTGATATATGTCCCTAATAAAACATCACGAATTCGCTATACATTCAAACTTGTGTTTAAGGATATTCTGTTGATGGACTACGAGTTAACCTCCGATTTGGATGCGTTTCTTTCGGCAGACAGCCCTAAAATGCAGTACTCCTCCAAGCCTTTTTCTGACGACCTGTTTTTTCAAACCAACGGACTGCTGCTAAAAAGAGGTGTTGAAACAGTAGAGTTAGACCCGTTGGAGTATGATGGTATCAATGTTCTTTTCCCGGTAAACGACAAATTATCCAAACTACCATTCGATGTATTTTCTGCCATTTTTTATCTGGTTACCCGATATGAAGAGTACCTCCCTTTTGTGCGGGATCAGCATGGCCGGTTTACAGCAGAGAAAAGCATTTCACACGAACTTGGTTTTTTACAAAAACCTGTTGTTAATATCTGGGCATTGAAAGTTCGCGAAATTCTTCTTGAAAAATATCCTTCATTAAAATATTCCATTCGAAATTACAAATACCGTCCAACCTACGATATAGACTCAGCCTGGGCCTATTATCAAAAGGGATTGGTTCGCACGTTAGGCAGCTATCTGCTTGCCTTAAAGCACATGGACTGGCATGATATTAAAGAGCGAACACTGGTTCTTTTAAAAATAAAAAAAGACCCTTTCGATACTTTCGACCTCCAACTTCAGTATCAAAAAAAATACGACCTGAAACCGGTTTACTTCTTTCTATACGCACGTTACTCACGGTTCGACAAGAACATTAATACACGCAATAAGAAGTTTAAATTTTTAATAAAAAAGATTGTTGACTACACAAAAATCGGTATCCATCCGTCTTATTATTCCATTGAAAAACCCGAACTGGTTAGCCAGGAACTTGAAGGTCTTGAGAAAATTGTAAATAAAGAGATAAACCGAAGCCGTCAGCACTTTTTAAGATTGGTTTTACCTGATAGCTACTGGATTTTGATTGATAACGACATCACCGACGACTATACAATGGGCTATGCTGCACTCCCGGGATTTAGAGCGGGCATCTGCACAACCTACCAGTTTTACGATCTGGATATTGAAAGAGAAACCCCGCTTCGTATTCATCCTTTTGCAGTGATGGATGGCACCTTACGCGACTACATGAACCTTACCCCGGCTGATGCCTTACAAATTATTAAGAATCTGATTGAAGAGGTAAGAGCGGTAAACGGCACCTTTATTTCGTTATGGCATAATGAATCATTGAGCGATGAATTAAGGTGGAAAGGATGGAGAAAACTTTACGAACAAATGCTTGAACTGGCTCATTAGCAAGAAATCTATCCATGATGATCCGATACCTGAAACATGAGGATATTGATAAAAAGAAGTGGGATAGTTTAATCCGGCAGGCTTTTAATGGAAACATCTATGCTTACTCCTGGTACCTCGACATTATCCACCCTTACTGGGATGCCCTGATAGAGAATGACTACGAAAGAATAATGCCTGTTACCTCTTCGTCAAAATGGGGAACAACCTATATGCTGCAACCTTTCTTCGCGCAACAGCTTGGTGTTTTTTCCAAAACCAAACTTACCCCTCAAAATATTTCGCGATTTATTGAAGCATTACCAAAAGAGATCAAATTCACCGAAGTAAACCTGAACAGTTATAACAAACCCGAATCTTGCAATGGCTCTTTGATTCCTCATAAAAATTTTCTACTTGATTTAATCAACACCCACGGACGGATTAAGCAGCACTACTCAACCAACTTAAAAAGAAACTTAAAAAAAGCAGCCAAAGCCGAATTACAACTTACAAAAACAACCAAACCCGAAGAGTTGGTTAAATTATTCAGAGAAAACAGGGGAAAAGAGGTAAAACACTGGAAAGACAACCATTACCTCAGGCTCCAGCATCTTATGTATATGGCTATTCATAAGGGTAAAGGTGTTTTATTTGGAGTATACTCAAAACACAACTCGTTAATCGCGAGTGCTTTCTTTTTAAAAAGTCATCATAAGCTTACCTTTCTGTTCTCGGGGCAAAGTACCGAAGGTAAAAGTCATGCAGCACTTTCATTCATTATCGACTCCGTAATCGAACAATTCAGTCCGGGTAATTACACCCTTGATTTTGAAGGTTCGGACAACCCGGGACTGGCAAGATATTATAAAGGGTTCGGAGCAAACGAAACTACCTATTACGGAATAAGGATAAACAAACTATCATTTCCACAATCTTTTATGTATACAATTAAGAGGTGGTTAGAATAAATATTGCCTTAAAACATTTGCAAAACACAATATTTTTTGTACTTTTGCCACCGTTTTGAACATGAGGAAAGATTAGGGAGGGGACAGAGCGTCCCCTTTTTGCGTAAATATATGATAACAGAAAAAAGAATAAAACAACTGGTTAGCGAACACCTTGAAGTTAGCGATCAATTTTTAGTCGCCCTGAAAGTGAGCAGTACAAACGACATTCAGGTCTTTATTGATGCTGACAGTTCGGTTACCATTGATGATTGTGTTGCATTAAGTCGTCACATTGAAGGCAACCTCGACAGAGATGAAGAGGACTTTGAACTTAAAGTGATGTCGGCCGGAGCCGATCAGCCCTTTTCTATGTTGCGTCAGTACATCAACCACATTGGAAAAAAAGTGGATGTTTTAACTGCTGATGACAAAAAGATCAGAGGAGTACTGCTTGAAGCAGACAAGAATGCAATTAAAATACAGGAAGAAAAGACTGTACGAAGAGGAAAAAGTAAAAAAACAATAATTGGTGACGAGCTTGTCATTCCCATGTCGAAAGTTCAGCGAACCAAAGTAGTAATAACTTTTTAGCATTAAAACAGTGCTAAGAAAAGCGAAAAAAAATGGATAAGATAAATCTTGTAGAAACATTTTCAGAATTTAAAGAACTGAAAAGCATTGACAGAGAAACTTTGATGCGCATTTTGGAAGATGTTTTTGAAAGTATGCTTAAAAAGAAATTTGGTGAAGATGCCAATTTCGATATCATTGTAAACGTTGACAAAGGTGACCTTGAAATTTGGAGGTTTAGAGATATTGTTGAAGATGGTGAGATTGAAGATCCCAGCGTTGAAATCGAACTATCGGATGCCATTAAAATTGAGCCCGACTTTGAAGTTGGTGAGGAAGTTGCTGAACAAATTACATTGCTTGATTTTGGACGCAGAGAGATTCTTGCTATTCGTCAAAACCTGGTTTCCAAAGTACTCGAATACGAACGCAACTCTGTTTACACAAAATATCGTGAAAAAGTTGGCGAAGTGATTGCAGGTGAGGTTTATCAGATTTGGAAAAATAAAATTCTGGTTCTTGATGAAGAGGGCATTGAGCTTACCCTTCCAAAATCCGAGCAAATCCCATCTGATTTCTTCCGTAAAGGTGACACCCTTCGTGCCGTTGTTTCGAAAGTTGACTTAAAAAATAACAACAGCAGCCTTGATATAATTTTAAGCCGTACGTCTCCGGTATTTTTAGAGAGATTGTTTGAATCGGAAGTACCTGAGATTTATGACGGATTAATCACCATTAAGAAAATCGTAAGAGTTCCTGGCGAAAGAGCAAAAGTTGCTGTTGAATCATACGATGACAGAATTGATCCGGTAGGAGCATGTGTAGGAATGAAAGGCTCCAGAATTCATGGAATCGTTCGTGAATTGAGAAACGAGAACATCGACGTTATCAATTACACAGCCAACACGGCACTATTTATTCAGCGTGCTTTATCTCCGGCTACCATATCTTCAATCACGCTTGATGAAGAGACCATGAGAGCAGAAGTTTACATGCGTCCCGATCAGGTTTCGCTGGCCATTGGTAAAGGTGGATACAACATCAAACTGGCAGGGAAACTTACCGGTTACGAAATTGATGTTTATCGTGATACCGATACTGATGCGGAAGACGTGGATCTGAAAGAGTTTAATGACGAAATTGATCAGTGGATTATTGACGAATTAAAAGCTGTTGGTTGCGATACAGCCAAGAGTGTTTTAGAGCTTAGCGTAGAAGAATTAGTTAACAGAACCGACCTTGAAGAAGAGACCATTAACGAGGTAATGCGGATTCTTAAAGCCGAGTTCGAATAAATAAAGGAGGAACTTTGTTCCGGAATAGTTTATATCTTTCAATCATTTGAAAGTATATAAACAAATGAAAATTGTATTTTTACCCGTTTCCCGAAAGGAAACAAAATAGTTAAATAAAAATAGTTTATGGCTTCAGCAAAACCTATGAGACTTAACAAAGCTGCCAGAGAGTTCAACATCAGCACACAAACCATTGTGGAATTCCTTGGTAAAAAAGGTCATGCAATTGATGCAAAACCTAATACCAAGCTTGAATCAGAAATGGTAGAATTGCTTGAGAAAGAATTTCAACTTGACAAGCTGGTTAAGGAAGAAGCTCATGAAAAAGGATTTGATTATGCCGGCAACGAAACCGTTACCATAAGCGATATTCAAAACCAAAAAGAGCACACTCCGGATGAAGATTATCAGGAAGACATCTTCATTCAAAGTAGCGGTATTGACCATACTGAAAAACCAGTCAGCCCTGCTCCTGAACCCGTTGTGGAAAAAGAGCCCGTTGTTGAAGAGGAGACAACTGCAGTTGAAGAAACAATAGCTGAACAACTGGAAACTCCTGCTGTTGAGGAAGAAAGTGTTGTTGAGGAATCGGAAACTGAAAATGTAGCTGAAGAAAAAGAAGTTGTTGAAGAAGTTATCGAAACTCCGATAGCTGAAGAAAAAGAAGCTAAAGAAAAGGTTCAGGAAGAGCCTGCTAAAGAAGAAAAACAACCCGTTGTTGAAGAGGAGAAAGAACAATCAGGTAGTGGCCCTAAAGTATTAGGTACAATCGACCTCGACTCAATCAACCAAAAAACTCGCCCGGATAAGAAATCAAAAGCTCAGAAGAAAAAAGAAGCTGAACAAAAGAAAACCGAGGCAATCAAAAAGCAAAAAGCTGAAAAACAAGCAAAAGAAGCTGACAAAAAAGCTGAAGAGAACAAAAAAAGAGAAAATGCTGTAAAAGCTAAAGCTGAAAAAGAAAAACAAGAAGCTGAAGCCGCTGCTAAAGAAAAAGCAGCAAACGAAAAAGCCAAAGAAAAGGCCAAAGAGGATAATTTCATTAAAACAAAATACACGAAAATCAGTGGGCCTACGGTTGTAGGAAAAATTGAAATCAAAGAAGAGCCAAAACCAGGCAAAAAGAAAAAGCAACCGGTGGCATCCTCTAAAGATCCTGTATCAGGCAATAACAAAAGAAAAAAACCTCGTACCCGTATTGCAACCGGAGGAGGAAAGCAAGGACAACAGCCTGCTGGTGCTCAAAAAGGTGGTAAAGGTAAAAGAAGCGATAACCGCAAATCCAACTTTAACAAAAAACCTGCAAAAGCTGAATTAACTGAAGAACAAATCCAGAAGCAAATGAAGGAAACACTTGCCCGTCTTCAGGGAGGTGGAAAATCAAAAGCTTCCAAGCACCGTCGTGACAAACGTGGTCATATTGCTGATAAAGAAGCAAGTCGTATGGCCAAAGAAGCTGCTGAAAAAGGTATCATCAAAGTTACTGAATTTGTTACTGTAAACGAATTAGCCAGCATGATGGATATTGGTGCAACTGACATCATTAAAACCTGTTTCGAACTGGGTATGTTTGTTTCCATCAATCAACGACTGGATGCTGAAACCATCCAGTTTGTAGCTGAAGAATATGGTTTTGTAGCCAAGTTTGTTGATGTTGACGAAGAGGTACTGGTCATTGAAGAGGAAGAGGATGATGAAGCTTCATTGGAATCACGTCCACCGATTATCACTGTAATGGGACACGTTGACCACGGTAAAACCAAGCTACTCGACTACATCCGTCATGCCAATGTTGTAGCCGGCGAAGCCGGTGGTATTACACAGCACATTGGAGCTTACGAAGTTTCAATGCCCGACGGAAGAAGAATTACTTTCCTTGATACTCCTGGTCATGAAGCATTTACTGCCATGCGTGCCCGTGGTGCCAAAGTTACCGACGTAGCCATTATTGTTATTGCCGCTGACGACGCCGTGATGCCTCAAACCAAGGAGGCCATTACTCATGCGCAAGCTGCCGGAGTACCTATCGTATTTGCTTTTAATAAAATCGATAAAGAGGGTGCTAATCCTGACAGGATTAAAGAACAACTGGCCAATATGAACATCCTTGTTGAAGACTGGGGTGGGAAATTTCAGTCACAGGAAATATCAGCAATCACCGGTCAGGGAATTGAAGAATTACTTGAAAAAGTATTACTGGAATCAGAAATGCTCGACCTTAAGGCTAATCCAAACAGGTTAGCCAGCGGAACAGTTCTGGAATCATTACTTGATAAAGGACGTGGTTATGTTACCAACATTCTGGTTCAAAACGGAACCATTAAAAAAGGTGATATTGTTATTGCAGGCCCGGTTTATGGCAAGGTAAAAGCACTTTTCAACGAAAGAAATGTTGCAATTGATAAAGCAGGCCCATCTGCACCTGCATTAATGCTTGGTTTAAACGGAGCTCCTCAAGCCGGTGACGTATTCAATGTAATGAAAGATGAGAAAGAAGCCAAAGCTGTTGCTTCAAAGCGCCAACAGCTAATGCGCGAGCAATCAATCAGAACCAAGAAACATATTACACTTGATGAGATTGGCCGTCGTCTTGCCATTGGCGATTTCAAAGAGCTTAACCTTATTGTTAAAGGTGACGTGGATGGATCAATTGAAGCACTGTCAGATGAGCTGTTGAAGCTCTCAACCGAAGAGGTTCAGGTAAATGTAATCCACAAAGCAGTGGGAGCCATTACTGAAACCGATGTAATGCTTGCTTCTGCTTCCAATGCCATCATTATAGGATTCCAGGTTCGCCCGGTGCCACAGGCAAGGAAATTAGCCGAAACAGAACAGGTTGACCTTAGATTATACTCCATTATCTATCAGGCAAAAGAAGAGATTGAAGCAGCCATTAAAGGTATGCTTACCAAGAAAACAGAAGAGAAAATCGTGTGTAATATCGAGGTTCGTGACACCTTTAAAGTTTCGAAAGTGGGTACTGTTGCAGGATGTTATGTACTCGATGGAAAAATACACCGCAACACTAAAGTCCGCTTAATTCGCGACGGAATTGTAGTGTACTCAGGTAATCTTGGTTCATTGAAACGTTTTAAAGATGACGTTAAAGAGGTTGCCACTGGATACGAATGCGGACTGAATATCGAAAACTTTAACGATATTAAAGTTGGTGATATTATTGAAGGGTACGAAATAGTTGAGATTGATTAATAACCACATCACAAAATAAGCAAATTAAAAATGCCGGTTTAATTATAAACTGGCATTTTTTTGTTTTAATAGTGGAGTTTCAATCTTTTTCCTATTTTTAAAGAAAATATTTTTCTATGAACCAGCCACCCATTAAAATTGTAATTGTTGACGACCATGAAATCTTCAGAAATGGTTTAAAACTTATGTTTAGCAGAAACAAAGAATATGAAATAGTTGGTGAAGCAAGAAGCGGTGAGGAGTTTCTGGAAATGATGGATAGCACTGCTTTTGATGTAGTTTTGATGGACATTAAGATGAACGGGATAAATGGTATTGAAACAACTGAAAAAGGCCTCGCAAAAAACTCTGATCTTAAAGTTCTGGTTCTTTCAACCTTTGGCGAAGAGGAATTTTTACAGCAAATATTAAACGCCGGCGCAAAAGGGTTTCTACTTAAAAATGTTGAAAAACAAATGTTATTTAATGCCATTAACCTTATTAACAACAGCAAAAACTACTTCTCCCCTGAGCTAATTCCATTTTTTACAAACAAATATATCAACCCTGATAAAGAAGAGAACAAAGAAACAGAATTGTCAGAACGAGAACTGGAAGTTTTAAAACTTATAAGCGAAGGCCTTTCGAATACCGAAATCGCTGAAAAACTATTCATCAGCATACGAACAGTTACAACCCACAAAAACAATCTGATTTCAAAAACAGGATCAAAAAACATTGTTAGTTTACTCATTTATGCGATTAAGAACAAGATTGTATCCCTAGATCCGTAGAATCTCACTTTTCACAACCTGACCTTTAATTAATATTATGACACCCCAACACTCACTTTTTCTTACTTATTGCAGAAAATTCTTTAGCCATAAGCTGTTAATTTCCCTTTTTATTCTTCTCATGATTTTCCAGTTTCCAACTATTGGCAGAACCGAAACAAATAATAAAACAAGTGATAGTCTAATGGCACTTTACAACACCATCCCGAAAGACACAACCTGGGTAGCGGTTTGTCAGCAATTAGCTTCCCGAAACTTATTTACTAACCCTGACAGCGGAATCTATTATGCCAATATAGGGCTTCAAATAGCCACAGAGAAAAACTACCTATTTCATACTGCCAATTTACAAAAAGCACTTGGTGCATTCTATGCTGTTAAGTCTGACTACACCACTTCTATTCAACAACTCAAAGAAAGCTTAAAAGGATTTCAGAAACTTTATAAAAAAGATACTACCAATACTAAACTGCTTAAGGCCCTGTCAGAGGTTCATACAAACATGGGGTTGGTTTATTATTTCTCCGGCGTTTACGATAAATCCATCAAGTCATTCATAAACGCGATTCACTACGCTGAAAAGAATAACGACCAAAAAAGAGTGGCAACTTGTATTAGTAATATTAGCAATATATATTATGAGTTAAAAAACTACAATAAAAGTCTGGAATATAACAGAAAAACCATCAGTTTGGCTTCAAAAGTCAACGACTCGGTTTCGTTGCAACAAGCATTCAATAATATTGGATTAGCCTTTAATGAATTAAGCATACCAGACAGTGCCAGATACTATTTTGATAAATGCTTGATTATTACTAAAAAATTGAATCTTGAAAACAGGTTTCCAAAGCTTTATGTAAATATCTCCAACTTATTTTTACGAAAAGGAATCAACGACTCAGCATTGATTTATGCTGAGTTGGCATATAATTCAGCCATCAAATTAAAATTTGCCGAACAAAAGTATGCTGCCAAATACAATATCGCTGTAATAAACAAAAATTTACATAATTATAAAGTCTCGGAAAAATATTATTTAGAACTCCTGGATGAAACGGATGATAAAGGAATAAGATATAAAAACAGGATAGAAAATGAATTGTCAGAATTATACAAGGAAACAGGTAACATTAAAAAAGCATACCACTTCCTGACACTTAGTTATGCATCAAAAGACAGCATATACAAAGAAGAAAGTACGAGACAAATTGCAGATATGGAGGCAAAATATAAAAACGAAAAAAAGGAAGAAGAGATAAAACTATTACACGAACAATCAAAATTACAGGCTGCTCAGGCTAAAGCAAACAAAACAATTCTTATCTCAATAATCATAATCCTATTCCTGATTATTATTTTAGTAATTATATCTTACCGCTCATACAAGCACAAGCAACTGTCCGAAAAAACCAGAATTCAGCAACAGTCTGAGCGCAAAGTGCTGGATGCAGTAATTGAAACCGAGTACAAAGAACGAAGACGATTTGCCGAAGATCTACACGATGGTTTAGGAGTGCTTCTTTCAACTGCCCGAATCTATATCAGCGAAGTGGAAGACTGCGAATCAGACAGCGAAAGAAAAGAGTTGATTGGCCAAAGCAAATCAATGGTTGATGAGGCAATTACCAATGCTCGAAACATTTCAAACAATATTATGCCTGCCGCTTTAAAAAGAAACGGCCTTGTGGACACCTTAAAATCTTTTAGCGAAAAAATAAATATATCAGGTAACATATCCATTAAGGTAAAATCGGAAAACACAAAAAAACACTACAAAAGCACTACGGAAATCACACTTTATCGCATTTTAACCGAAATGATAAACAACACTTTAAAACATGCGAACGCATCACTGATTTCTATCTCGCTTATACAGGAAAACAATTACCTTCACATAACATATTCTGATGATGGTATCGGTTTCGATTATGATAAGATGATTCGCTCCTCCCAAAAGGGATCAGGACTTGACAATACCATAAGCAGGGTTAACTCCGTGGGTGGCACCTGTACCATTAGCAGCAAAACCGGAAAAGGGTTTAACGCAAGCATTAAAGTAGCCATATAACATACAACAACCTGGTTTATACTATCATTTCTTTCTTTACATCTTCTCCAATACGTAAATTACGTAACAAATAAATACGTAATTGTAATAGTAAGATTAGTCATTTAACTCTGTTTTAACCCAACAATCGGTTCTAACTTTGACATCAGAAAATCGAAGGTAGGAATTTGGTTTCTAAATATCCGGTTCCCACAGAAAACAATGGGGCCGGATATTATTTCCAAAGCACTCTTTCTGATTACACAACGCACACTGATGATTGGCAAGTGATAAACCACTACACATACAAAAATAGAAATAATAACAAACTAATTATTTCAGATATCATTATTGATATTGAACTATTCTTTGACTTTGTTAAGCAAAACGAACAAACCATTGATTCTTGGAATTTTGAAAAAGTTTTTACAATCCAATACTGGAATTATCTGCAAAACTACTACTGGCTGCAAAATGATAAACAAGACCGTTTACATCAGGGAATCCTGAGTATGTTTTTATTCCTCAGCCTGCTTTACCTTAATAACTCATGTTTCATTATCATTACATACCTCAACCCCATCAGTAAGTCACTGGAAACATATAGTAGCACAAACAACAATAGTATTAAACTTCATAAAATGCTTTCTAAAACATTGGTTTTAGTAAAAGAAAAAAAGAACAATGTTTCCAAACCCGACAGTAACCAAAAAATCTACAAATCCATTACCTGGATGCTAAAGTATATCATATTAACAGATTAATAATTGAAGGCCATGTATACACCAAACACATATTTAACCCTTAAACAAAGTATAATGAAAACAATACTACTCTCAACAATCATGCTTCTCCTTACAAGCAACCTGAGTTTTGCACAGGTAGCCATTAATAACGATGGAAACATTGCCGGTTCATCAGCCATGCTGGATGTAAGTTCAACCACAAAAGGGTTACTTATTCCCCGAATGACAACCGTGCAACGTAATGCAATAATTTCACCGATTAACGGACTGTTGGTTTTCGACACCAACACCAAAAGTTTTTGGTTTTATGATGATTCAACATCTTCATGGAAAGAAATTCTCAGCAATACCAATAATTCCTCCATTAACGATTATGACGACGATACCAAAGTAATAGTTGATGATGGAAGCGATAATGACATCATAAGGTTTTATAATGAAGGAACCGAATTTTTCAGCATCGACAGCGGTCACATGAGCATTATAAACACCGGGCAATCTGTATTTATCGGACGCAACGCCGGTAAACTTGATGACATGAGCTGCAATCGTAATGTTGCCATTGGCGAATCAGCTTTAGAACAAAACAAAAAAGGCGAAACCAATACGGCAATAGGTTTTGGGGCACTATACAACGACACTTCTGGGTCGCAAAATACAGCCGTTGGAAAAGGAGCCCTGGTTTCATTATTAAATGCAGATGACAACACTGCAATAGGCTATAATGCCATGTTTGGCAACAAAAGCGGAACCAGAAATGTTGCCATTGGCACTCAGGCACTATACTTCGAAGATAATCAAAATGATAACACAGCTATTGGTTACAATACATTATATTTCAACAACGGAGGAAATAAAAATGTAGCGGTTGGAAACAATGCTATGGAATCTTCCAACGGCGGAGATGAAAATTCAGCCTTTGGATATATGGCCCTAAACCTGAGCCGCAGTGCCAACAGAAACACAGCTCTGGGGGCATACAGTGCCTTTGTTTGCGATAGCGGAGTTGACAATGTTGTTGTGGGTCACAAGGCCATGTACCTCAATACCAACGGGTCAAAAAACATTGTTATCGGAAGCAATGCCGATTATAATAATGTTTCAGGAAACAGTAATACTATTATTGGCTATCAGGCCGGAAGAGGAAGCAGTGCGCACGAAAAATCGGGCAATATTTTTCTTGGTCATCAGGCCGGTTACTTCGAAACCGGAAATAACAAACTCTATATCGACATTACTTCAACATCATCACCCTTAATATATGGTGAGTTTGATAACAACCTGGTACGTATCAACGGAAAGCTAACAATCTATAACCAATATGCTTTTCCCGAAACGGATGGTGCAGCTGATGAAGTGCTAACAACCGATGGAAATGGTGTATTAAGCTGGGAAGCAACCAGCGACAGCGGAGCCAGAAACATTAACGACCTTGCCGACGGCATAACAACCATACGTTCTCTATTTCTTGGTGATTCGTGTGGAGCCAGCGACAACGGAAGTTACAACCGTAATACGGCTTTAGGTTATAAAGCAAGTGCTAAGAATGTTTCCGGCGACCAAAATGTTGCTTTGGGCTACAAAGCATTGTACAAGAACAGTAACAGCTACAACACAAGCCTGGGAGCCTACTCAATGACTGATAATACCACCGGAAACTACAACGTAGCCATTGGCAACAATACTTTTAATAAAAATACAAGCGGATCAGGAAATACCATTATCGGAGCGCATGCAGGAACCAGCCTTAACACCGGGTCCAACAACACGATAATAGGCCACCAGGCAGGGAGCACAACAAATCATGCAGAATCAGGATGTGTTTTTATTGGAAATAGTGCAGGAACCGATGAATCCCATAATAACCGGCTCCATATTTCCAATTCAAGATACCCGCTAATTTATGGAGAATTCGACAATAAACTTGTAAAAATTAACGGAAAACTGGGAGTTGGTCTGGCACCTAATGACGACACCCAATTAAGAGTGGATCACGATGGGTTATACAGCGGTTATTTCACTTCCGATTCAGCAAGTACAAACACAAAAGTTGTTTGGGCTGAATACACCTCTTCGAGCAATTATGACGCGGTTGCCGTTTACGGAAGAAGCACTCCCGACAACAATGGAAACTATGGTATAGGCGGAAAGTTTTTGGGAAACTACTATGGTGTATATGCTAGCACCTCTGCAGGGCTATCCACAGGTTCAGCTTATGGAGTATACTCCAAATGTATGGGAAACACACATGGAAGCAGATATGGCGTATATGGTGAAGCTTATGGCAACTCCGAATATCAATATGGGGTTTATGGTAAATCGGCTGCAGTAGGTAACAGCTTTGGAATATACTGCAACGGTAATGGGGTTTATACCGGAACATGGTCGCAATCGTCTGACAGAAAACTGAAAAAAAACATTGAACCTTTACAAAATTCACTAAGTAAACTCCTTGCCTTAAATCCGGTTACTTATGAATACCGAACCGGTGAATTTAGCTTTATGAACCTAACACAAGGCTCGCAAATCGGATTCATTGCCCAAGAACTGGAAGAGATATTTCCCGAACTGGTTACAACGGCAGGCCAGCCTAAAAGCAACAACAAAAACCCCGAAGTTGAAGTGTACAAAGCAATTAACTACATTGGCCTGATCCCCGCTTTAACAGGTGCCATAAAAGAGCAACAGCAAACCATTAAAACCTTGCAGGAAACAGTTAATCAGCAAACGAAAACAAACAACTTATTGTTGAATAAACTCAAACAACTTGAAGCAAGATTAAACAACCTGGAAAGCAAACAGGATAAAGTAAGTACAGATCCCTATTAGGTATTTCCGGCAATAAAGAACACGAATAAAATATTGATAAAATGGCTTCTTAACCTGTTAATATCCTGACCCTAAAAGATTATTTTTGTAATCACTAATCCTTTACAAAAGATTACTTTAAAAAAATGTAACCAAGTATTATGAACGACTCCAGAAGAAAATTCATTGCTCAGGCTTTACTGGCTTCCGTTGGGATAACCATACTACCTTATTGCAAAAGAAAAACGGTAACTCCATCCCAAAACAATAAAAAGGTTTTAATAATCGGGGCAGGAATTGCTGGTCTGGCAGCAGCAAAAGCTTTAGCAGATGCCGGCATGTCGGTAACTGTTCTGGAAGCCTCCGACCGTTACGGCGGAAGGATAATGAGTGTTAAAATGGATGGTTATACTGCCGACTTTGGCGCTTCGTGGATTCATGGAATAAATGGCAACCCTTTATATAGCCTGGCCAATTCAAATGCAATCATTACGAAACCAACGCATTACAACCCCTCTTACATTTTCGACATTGATGGCAGCGAGATAACCGCTGATGAATGGAATCAAACCGAAGCCCTTCTCACCCGCCTGGTTGACTTAGCATATAAAAATATAGATATTTCACTTGAACAGCTTATTGAACTTATGATTGCTGAACTGGAACCTCTTTCGGGTAAAATGAAGCGTCTGTTTTACGGTGCTGTTCGCTCTGAGATTGAGATACCTTATGCAGTTGATGCCCCCGACATTTCGGCAAGATCACTCACAACCAACGACTCCTTTCCCGGAGAAGATGTAATATTTCCAAATGGAATGCAACAACTTACCGATGTATTAGCCGAAGGAATCAATATCCAATACAACACATTTGTTACAAAAGTGGAATACGCCGGAGATAAAGTGTTTGTTTACACGAAATCACCTTCCGACATTGACCCTAAACGTTCATGCAAAGCATGTCATTCCAACACAAACGCATCGCTCATTGAAACAGTTGATGTTCAATCAGCCGATAAGGTGATTGTTGCCCTTCCACCCGGAATGTTAAAATATAATAGTGTGGTTTTTGAACCGGAACTTCCACCCAAAAAAAAGAATGCCATTAAAAGTCTGGGTATCGGCACCATGAATAAAGTATTTTTAAAGTTTGAAACGAATTTCTGGAACGAAGACGGTTACTTTTTTGAATACCTGAAACAAGACTATTCCAGAATAGCTGAGTTCTTCAGCCCCACTCCCACCGGCACACCCAACTACATTGTTGCCGTATTTGCCGGTAAGCAGGCCAGAGAAATTGAGAAAATGGATGACCAAACTGTAACAAATCTTGTTATGGATGATTTAAGAGGAATGTTCGGGGAAACTATTCCCCTGCCTATCGAGATAAAAAGAACCTACTGGCATACGAATAAATTCTCGTTGGGAGCCTATCCTCATTTAAAACCGGGAGCAACACTTGATGCATGCGAAACCATTGCTCAGCCCTTACAAAATAAAATATATTTTGCCGGCGATGCCACCAGTAAACAATACATGGCAACTGCCCACGGTGCCTATATTTCAGGCATCAGCGCTGCAAATGCTTTAATAAAAGATTTGGAAACTTAATAACACAGTTAGCTTAATACTCATCCTCACGCAACCGGTTCGAGGTGTACTTATCCCATTTATCAATAGCTGCTGCCATATCAGGTGGCAACTCCGATTCAAAAAATACATGTTTTCCCGTGGCAGGATGAACAAATCCAAGTGATTTGGCATGTAATGCCTGGCGCGGCATCAGTTTAAAACTATTTAATACAAATTGCTTGTACTTTGTAAAAGTCGTTCCTTTCAAAATCTGATCGCCACCATAGCGGGCATCGTTAAACAAAGGGTGTCCGATATGCTTAAAGTGTGCTCTGATCTGGTGAGTACGACCGGTTTCAAGTTTACACTCCACCATAGTGATGTACCCGAAGCGTTGCAAAACCTTGTAATGCGATATGGCTTCTTTGCCATATTCTCCATCCGGGAAAACCGTCATCACCCTGCGGTCTTTAAGGCTGCGCCCGATATGGCCTTTAATGGTTCCTTCCTCCTTTTCCACATCGCCCCACACCAATGCCACATACGACCGTTCAATGGTATGATCGAAAAACTGTTTGGCCAGTTTGGTTTGAGCCATTTCATTTTTAGCAACCAGCAACAAACCTGAAGTATCCTTGTCAATCCGGTGAACCAGATAGCCAAACCCGTTTTCAACTTTATCTTTTTGACCCGATTGCTCAAAATAATATTTAAGTCCGTTGAGCAAGGTTCCTGTATAATTGCCATGTCCCGGGTGAACCACCAGTCCGGCTTGTTTGTTAATTATAACAACATCGTCGTCTTCGTAAACAATATCCAGTGGAATCTCTTCGGCATTAATCTCAACCTCGCGCGGCGGATAACTCATCACCACCGAAACCACATCGCCGGGTTTAATCTTATAGTTTGATTTAACCTCTTTTTCGTTAACCAGAATGTTACCAGCTTTTGCTGCCTGCTGAATTTTATTCCGCGAAACATTCTGTATTTTATTAAAAAGGAACTTATCAACCCTTACCGGTTCCTGACCAGGGTCAACCTCCACGCGGTGATGTTCAAACAACTCGTTGGATTCTTCTTGTATTTCAGGTTTCTCGATGGTCATACTCTAGTGGTTGATTATCAATTTAGCAACGTAATTGTTTTCTTTACTTCGAATTTTAACAATATATAATCCTTCAGGTAATTCATCAACCCTGACCAGACTTGTTTGCAGGTTTTGCTCTTTTACCTTCGCTCCCATCATATTATATATTACCAGCTTATCAGCAACATCCTGCGATAGCAGCGACTGATCAAAACGGAAGGAACTTCCGGCCGGATTCGGGTAAACATTTATTCTTCGCGATAACAAATTATCATCTTTTTCTTCAATTCCAACATAACCACCGGCTCCAACTACCGGTCTGATCAACAATGCTCCTGAATAGTCGCTCATATACCATTCATCAAAAACAGTATAAAAGATTTTTTCACGTTCATCGTTATTTAAATCGTAGCCTACATTTAAACCCGTTTCGTCATACTGTTCCAATCCAACATAAAAGGTTCCGGTTACAACCAAAGAAGTATCCAGTTCGTAATAGTAGAATTTATAAGGCCAACCATTAGCCCATTTAACCTTCATATTCTCCTGCGAGTATATCTCCTGCCCCGGTTGGCCATTATTATCGCGCCAAACTTTCAATGAGAAATAAAGCTCATTGGTATTTCCCTTGGTTCTGTTAAAATAAATCTGAATTCCCTGTAAAGTATCAGGTATATTAACTTTAAACTGATAAGCCAGTTTGGCTCCGGCAGGTTTTAAATCGTAACCCATTTCAGGGGTTCCGTCATCATAAGCAAAATAGTTATAAAAGCCCTGATGAAACTTAACCGAATCGACAATCGAATTAACATTTGATGAATCGCTGATGTAGTGCGTTATCCAGTACGACATTGTGTCCACATCATACTCCAGAGCAAAATATTGAACCACATCGGGGCAAGCGTGCGGTTTACAGCTGTTACAATCCTGAAAACCTCCTTCATAAACCGGCAACAGGTTACAACTACCTCCATTATAGGAAAAGCTATTTGTACCACCTACCTGCTCAGCTTTGTAAGCATACCTTGTATTGTGTTCTACCTTATCAAGATTGGTAATATACATTTCAACCGAACGCGCCTGCGAGTTACTTATGTCAGCACGATACTGACGATAGGGCATCGACTGGTAATAACGCAAAAATGACGGGGCTCTTTCCGAAAACGACAAAACCCTGTAGGTGGTATCGCTCATGGATCGGTGGTAATTCAAATACACATAATCCACGTTCCATTGATCCATATTGCTTCCCCAGGAGGGGTACATCTCATCGGCAATACTGGCATAATTCAAAAACCTGAACTGAAACTCATCATAAAAAAATACCGGATCAGTAATCGGGATCATCACCTGAGCAAAATTGCTTCCATATTCTTGCTTAAACTCTTCCAGCTTCATCCCCTCCATTTCCCAAACCGTTCTCCACTTGATTTCCGGTACCATTACCGAATCACAGGCAACTCTCACCCAATCATCCCATACCAAACGCACGTATGTAATGGTAAACACATTCGGATTACACCCTGGAGGAGCCCAAAGTGTATCACCGGGAAATACTGTATCAGTCGGGGTCATCACATACAAACCATTTACTTTAACATCAATGGAATCCATATGAGAAAAAATAGTGTCACCTGTCCGATAGGCCAACTGAAGCAGCAGTGTATCCATTGGTTCCGGATCATCTCCCCTGCCCTGAGGCTGATAGTAAAAGCTTAAATAAAGCGAGTCGGCCGGAGTCAGTTTGCGCACAAAAGGTGAAAACACTGAATCGGTACGAATACGATTGGATGTTAAATAATCAGCAATAACGCTGGGCTTCCATTGGGCATCTTCATAAACACGGCCTTTTGAATCAAGCACATCAAAAGTTGCCACACCTATGTTGGGGGGGCCATATGCAAAATGCTGATTGACATAAACAAAATTATCTTCCCACTTCTGTTGATCGGGATAAACATTCGAAACAGAAAAATCATCAATAAAAGGCAAAGGCATTGGAGCCGGTTTCTCTTCCCCTCTAAATCCATTCTTAAACTTCAGCTCCTCCAGCTTTTTTGCTTTGACTGCCACCTCCTCATTAATCTGGATACCTGTCAGGTACTCCTGGGAAAAAACAGTCCCTGAGAATATCAGTAAAAAAATTAATGATAAATATCTTAAGCTCATTTGTTAAAAGTTGTTTATTCCTTGCGAGATCGTATCAGCAGTTACCGTATCAGACAATATCTCTTTAATATAACTCTCGAAATCAAAACTACCGGGTGAACGATACCATACTTTTACGGAGGTTCCCAAGTCAATCTTGTCATCAGACAAATAAGGCGGCTCCGTTCTGTAAACTCTGGCATCCTCCTTATCATCATCCAGGTAAATTTCATCACCTAAATTAAGTGAAGCATAGTGCAAATCATGCAACGCTTCTTTATGTGTTTTTCCAATTATAAAAGGAACAGAAACATAAACTTTCATATCACCCTTACCCACCACTAAATCAACCGGCGTTCCCCTTCTCAGGCTGGTACCGGGTTCAACAGGCTCTTCATTAATCATTTGATCGATAACAGCATTTCGTGCAAAGTAATCAACATAATCCAATTTACCAGTCTGTAAACCATTAAGATCCAACGTAACCAATGCTTGTCGCAACGAGAGATTCTTCAGGTTAGGCATGGTAACCATTTCGGGCATAGATGCAACAATGGTAAAATACATGCGACGGCCTTGTTTTACTTTTGAACCGGCTGCCGGATTCTGCATAAAAACAGCCCCCCTGGCCTTGCTATCATCGTAAACAGAATCAATTACCTGGAAAACAAAATAGTCACCATACCCCTCCCCGGAAATCTGCTCCATGGTTTTACCCTGAAAATCTGGTACGATATAAATATCACCATGACGTGTATAAAAATCTAAAACCGTAAATGAAAGCCACAGTAAAACAATGGTAAGAACAACGGCAATCAGTAAATGTTTATAAAACCTGCCCTTTTTCAAGAAATAAAAAAAACCCATCTCTTATCCGTATCCTTTTAATTACAATTTTAAACTATGAATGATAACTATTTTTGCAACATAATATTGCCTTTAGCGGCACAAAGGTAAGAATTTATACTATCTTTATACATCAAATTTCAAAGTCAAAACCCTATGTCATCCAATCATGTAAACACAAAGCTAACCCGTATTCTATCCATCGATGGTGGCGGAATCCGTGGAATTATTCCGGGACAAATACTCGTAACGCTGGAAAACAAACTTCAACAAATGGATAACAATCCTGATGCCCGGCTGGCAGATTATTTCGACCTGATTGCCGGAACCAGTACAGGTGGTATCTTAACATGCATCTACTTATTGCCTGATCTTGAAAACCCGGCTAAAGCAAGATTCTCGGCAGAAGAAGCCGTAGCACTTTACCTCGACCGTGGTGATGAAATCTTTGACATGAGCTTTTGGCAAAAGATAAAAAGTGGTGTTGGAATAGCCGACGAAAAGTACGACGAGGAACCTCTTGTACAAGCACTGACAGAGTACATGGACGATACCATGCTGAGCAACCTGCTGCGACCAACGCTAATCACATCTTATGATATCGAGAATAGAAAGGGACATTTTTTCAAATCGCACAGGGCGAAGAAAAATGAAGATTATGACTTTTATGTCAGAGAGGTTGCCCGCTCCACTTCGGCAGCACCAACCTATTTTGAAGTATCAAAAGCCACTTCAGCTTCAGGTAAAGAATATGGATTAATTGATGGCGGGGTTTTTGTTAATAACCCTGCTCTCTGCGCCTATTCCGAAGCCAGAACAACAATCTTTGATCAGTTTAGGGACAAGCCAAAAGCTACCAATATGATGATTTTATCCATTGGAACCGGAAACGAAGACGAATCATATCCTTACAGAAAAGTAAAAAAATGGGGAGCGCTGCAATGGCTGGTACCATTAATCGACATCATGATGTCGGGAGTTTCACAAACGGTAGACTACCAATTAAAACAGATCTACGATGCAGTTGAGAAACCTGACCAGTACATCAGAATATCACCAAGTCTCGAAAAGGCTAACTCGAAAATGGATGATGTTTCCAGAGAAAACCTCAACGCGCTGAAAGAAGCCGGAAGCATTAATGCTGAAAAATATGACGAAAAGCTAACCAAAGTAGCTAAAATGCTTATTGCTAATAAATAGATACAAATGCCGGCTTAATACTACATAATCATATTAAACGGATTCCACTTAATAAGCAGAGTCGAAATGCCAGACATTGATATTTACTACATTTGCATTTCTAACAGAACGGACAAAAAATGAAAAATATAGCCATCGTTTGTGGAGGAAACTCCGGTGAATACGAGATATCAATAAAAAGTGCCGCCGTGGTTGCACAAAATATCAACAAGAATAAATATAAAGGTTTTCTCGTAGTGGTTCAGGGAAGTAATTGGTACTGGATTGATGATGACAACCAAAAACATTTTATCAATAAAGATGATTTTACTCTGACTGTCGGCTCCGACAAAATCACTTTCGACGGGGTATTCAATGCCATCCATGGCACACCGGGAGAGGATGGAAAATTACAGGGATATCTTGATATGCTGAATATTCCATACACCTCGTGTAATGTTGCAACTTCTGCATTATCATTCGATAAGTTTCTCTGCAACCGCTTTGTAAACTCATATGGAATCCAAACAGCCCACTCTGTTTCATTTTTAAAGGGAGAAGATATTAATGCAACTGTAGTTCTTGAAGAACTTGGCCTGCCTGTTTTTGTTAAACCGGCTCAAAGCGGATCAAGTGTTGGCGTTTCAAAAGTAAATGCTGCCACCGACTTTGATAAAGCTGTAAAAGAGGCATTAGCGGTTGACGAAAGAGTAATTATTGAAGAAGCCATCAACGGGCGCGAAATTGCCTGTGGCATGATCATTAACAAGGGAGAGTTATTGGTATTTCCACTTACAGAAATTATAAGTAAAAAAGACTTTTTTGATTATGAAGCCAAATACAATGAAGGCTTTGCACATGAAATTACTCCTGCCAATATTTCTACAGAAGCGGAAGAAGATATCAAAACCTTGTCGGTTTTCTTGTACAAACAGATGAATTGCAAAGGGTTTGTAAGGTTCGACTACATTCTTACTCCCGACAATCTCTTTTTTCTGGAGGTAAACTCCATTCCCGGTATTTCTGAAGCCAGTATTATTCCACAGCAGGCAGCAGCTTTTGGCATGTCCATTGGCGAACTATTTAATATTGTAATTGAAAATATGTTTTAAAAACTATCATGAGCAAAACACCCTATTCACCATACAACACCACCTCTGCCAGTTTTAGAAAAAAAATGCTTTATTGGTCGGGGATTTTTACAGTTGTACTTATACTGATAATGCGACTACTGGATCAATCTCTTGTTGCTCCGGGAGATGAAATTCCGGATGGAATGGTGGCTTTTGAACTTACAAACAACATTCATGATGCACGCATTATGGTTGACATGTGGGGTGAAAAAGGAAGACTTGTTGCGGCGTTCAGTCTGGGTATAGATTATCTGTTTTTAATATCCTACTCTGTTTTTCTTGGCCTGATTGCTTTCATCATCGGTAAAAGATTAAATGGCCGCAGCGGCCTGCTTTCAAAACCCGGGTATGTTCTTTCATGGTTAATGATCCTGGCTGGCGTTTATGATAGTATTGAAAACTTTGCTCTGATCAGAATACTTACCGGTTGTCAATACTCCATGTGGGCAACTACCGCTTACTACTTTGCCACCATCAAGTTTACCATTATCTTTATAACACTTGCCTATATTGTAATCGGATCAATCATGATTTGGCTTACAAGGCCTTCAGAAAAGCAACCAGCTTAGCAGTAGCTCTACCTCGGTGGCTTATTTTGTTTTTTAGCTCTGCACCCATTTCCGAAAAGGTTTGGTCGTATCCGTCAGGTAAAAAAACAGGATCGTAACCAAAACCACCGCTACCTCTTTTATCGGTTGTAATCACCCCGTCAACTCTGCCTTCAAACAGGTATTCTTTCCCATCAAGAAGCAATGAAATAACTGTCTTAAAAGCAGCCTTACGATTTCCGGAATCACCAAGCTCTCTCAACAGCTTGTTTACATTATCATCGTAGCTACAATCTTCACCAGCATAACGTGCTGAATAAACTCCCGGCGCACCATTTAATGCCTCCACTTCCAATCCTGTATCATCTGAAAAACAATCTACCCGATAACGGTCAAAAATAAAATGTGATTTTTGTGATGCATTATCAGCCAACTTATCTCCCGTTTCAGGAATCTCTTCATTAAAACCAAGTTCCTTTAAACTAACAACTTCAAAATCTTTTCCCAGAATATCTCTGATCTCGGATAGTTTATGTTGATTATTAGTAGCAAATACAATCTTTCTCATTTCTGTTATTTATCAAATTTTACTGACATTATTCCAACTCTGATTATAAATATTCATATCAAACATCCGGTCTAAATACTATTTCAATCTGTCAGATATGAAGCTACCTGACAGGTTCTGCAGCTATGGCAATGCCAAGCCAGGATATTCCGAAACAGCTACTTGTGGTATCTTTGAACCATATTTTTCATTGATTGCTCTTATAAACATGTTGGCCACCAAAGCATTTCCCTGTGGAGCAAAATGTACAGCATCAGCAGAAAAGGTATTACCGGTTCCGTATGTTGTTGAAAACATAACACCGTCAGATACCATGCCCTCACTTCGTAAAATCTCCATATAGGTAACCATATCAACAAAAGCCAAATCATACTGATCTGCTGCCGATTTAATGGTTGCATTATAAGCATTTGTAGCATCATACACTTTTGCTATCTCAGACCTTGTAAGAATGTATCTGTCAGGAATAGGTTTCACTGTACCCCATTTAGCACATTTGATAGAATCCCGGGGGATAGCCAAAGTTACCAATTCATCTTCCTTCATCTGCCTGAATTTAAACTGAGACAATACTTCCGGAAGAATCATCTCCTTATCCCAGATAACCATTGGATTATCACCCTTGCTCCACTTGATATAATAAGACAAGCCTGCTGCTTCCATTGTTTGATTATAAAGCTCATAAGCCTGGTTTAGTGTGACTGCCTGATCAGCAGACAAGTTAACGGCATTATAGGGAACCGTTGTAAAAAACGGAATTTCTGTAACATAAGGTATGTTTGCAACAACACCCTTTCCGGCCAATGTGGTAAGGTGTGAAATTACTTCGTTGTAAGCAAGTTCAAACAACGCGGGACTGGTAATCGTATCACCGGCACCTCCCGACAGCGAATACCCAAGTACATCATTATTACCAACCCACAGGCTAAAAAAAGTAGGATTTACTTTATCTGCTTCATCAATTAATACATCGGTTAAAGTGTTGTCGGCAAAACGTCCGTAATAAGGATTAAAAACTCCATAGCCGGGCATTAATAAATGACTGACTTTAATGCCCGGAACTCCAATGTTATTATAAGGCCCTTTATCAGCAACCGATTTAAGAACCTTCGCCATTAACTCAGTGGTATTGGCATTTGAATCAGCCAAAACAGGGCCCATCGATACCAGGCCATTACAATCAGTTGTATAACCAAAAACCAATTTTGTAGCGGGAACCCCTCCTGCAAATCCAACACCTAAATCATCAGGCATATAAGGAATTTTAAACTCTCCCTGCATTCCAACAATTTTCAATTGCTGTGCAATTATGTTTGTCCAGCCAAATTCCTGACCACTTTTATAAAGTGCTCCATCAGCATAACCTGCAGTAAGCGAATTACCGACAGCCACATAACTTGAGAAATCAGCTTCGCCCGAACTTGGTTCAAACTCAGTTATCTGCGGCTTACATGATGTCAAAACAGCTATGAGAACCACATAATATATATATCTTGTCTTCATCTCGTTTCTCCTGTTTAATTAGAATTTGAATGTAAAACCCAATCCCGGAATATAAGCTGCGCTCTTATAGGTTCCCGAGAAATTATCAGGTTCATAGTTCATGGTAGATTTTAACCCAAATGTTTGCAGGTAAGAAAGATCAATACTCATAAATGGTAAAGGCTGCCACGATAAACCAAGTGTATAAGCAATGGTATTCAAGCTAACTGTTTCAGGAGAAAAGTAGTTGTCGTTAACCGGCGAAGTATCATAATAAGCACCTGCCCGAAGATGCAGGTTTTCAAACAGACGATACTCAACACCTAAACGAGGAATAAACGAATCTTCATAATCGCGTGTATTGGTAGAATTAAGCAACTCACCTTTTTCTTCAAACTCAAAAGTAAGTTCCTTGTAAGCACTCCACATTACCCAGTCCAGTTCAAAAGCAACCTGAAGCTTATCAGTTGCCTGATAGGATATACCAATATCGAGATTGGCAGGCAATGGTAATTCGGCACTAAATTTATTTTCCTTTGGGATTGTTCCCGATAATGATTCCGGAACAGTAAAAACAGCATCGCCATCGGTAACTTTCATCATTATTAGCGAGCGGTAATTTACTCCAAGTCTCAACTGATCAGTAGCTTTAAAGTAAACTCCCAGATTAAATCCAAATCCACCGGACTTCCCATCTAACGAAACCGACGAATGCTCACCATAATTCAATGCTTTATCCAAAGCAACACCTCCGGTTGAATAGACAAACCCAATACCTATACCCATAACATTACTTATATTAAAAGAGATAGTAGGTTGAAAATAGATGGCCTTTAATGAAATCTCCTGAATAATAAATCTTCCTGCCCAATCAGAATCCCATTTTAAAGTACTTCCATATGGAGTATAAACAGCAACCCCAACTGAAACCAGATTGTTAATCTTTCCTGAACCATAAAAATAAAACGGCGTTGAGAGCGGGTTATTTGTTTCAGCCTGATAGTTACTTCCCTCCTTTTCAAAAGTAACAAACGACATGATTCCGCCGGCACCGAGTTCAAAATTGAATCGATTCTCCGAAAACGAAAGTGCACCAGGGTTATAAAACATACTACTGGCTCCCATATTTAATGGCGTACCTATTAACCCAAACCCGGTTTGTTTGTTTCCCTGTAAACGTACCTGATAGCCTCCGGCAAACAGATTAACCCCAATAAACACAGAAACAAGAATAAGTAATAATTTTTTTCTCATACAACTTACCTTTAATATTTTTTGAACGCGCAAGTTACAAATATTTGACAGCAGCTTTAACCAAGACTCCATTCAATCTCCGACAAACCATTCTCGCGGAAGTACTGATTTGTTTTTGAGAAATGCTTACAACCAAAAAAACCACGATGCGA
>Ga0256913_10000212_pt1 | contig 28671 bp, 33 predicted proteins | sample Axial_MatmetaG_FD_185970 | JGI IMG/M metagenome (GOLD analysis project Ga0256913, IMG submission 185970) | Deep-sea worm associated microbial mat communities from Axial Seamount, Juan de Fuca Ridge, Pacific Ocean - Axial_Mat | ecosystem: Environmental > Aquatic > Marine > Oceanic > Microbial... | reverse complement strand
TGAAGCCATTTCAATACCATAGGCACCACGCCCGAAATATGAAGTATTGAAATACATTTCGAGTATTTCGTTTTTTGTGTAAGTCTTTTCAATCTGTACAGCGGTTATCCATTCACGCACTTTTCGTGTTATCGTGTCAAATATATTTTCATCACGGACTTTAAGATCATAGAGGTTTTTTGCCAACTGCTGCGTGATTGTACTTCCGCCTTGCCGTTTACCAAAAAAGACCGTGTTGATTATTCCTTTGAAGAGTCGTTCAAGGTCAACACCCCAGTGCTCTCTGAATTTTTTATCCTCTGTAGAGATTAGAGCATCAACCAAAAACTTAGGAATGCTATCATATCTTGTTTCAACGCGACTTTCCCTAAAGAAGCGTCCAATCTCTTCTCCATCATCACTAAATACAATTGAAGCCAAACTCTGTTTTGGATTTTCAAGCTGCTCTAAGGAAGGTAATCCGCTAACTACATTCTGAATAAATAGAAATGTTCCGAGAATAAATATGATAACTAAAAAACTGAACAAAGACCAAAATAGCGTCTTAAACTTAAAGCCTTTCTTTTTAACCTTCTTCTCTTTTTTATTATTTTCTGCCATACTATTTCCAGTCAATCATTTTGAACTCACCATTGCTAAAAACTCCGTACGATGGTTCGCTCAACCAAGTTCCAAGATTTATATAATAACCATTTTTATAGTTTTTAAATTCTTTTTTATGAGAGTGACCTAAAATCACAAAATCATATCCGTCATCGATTTTTGATTTGGCAAATTCAAACATTCCATCTTCTTCACCGTAATCCTTATCGCCTGTGTAGTCACGACTTGTTTTACTCATTCCGCTTGCAATCTTTATACCCAAATTTGGATGAATCCATGAGTATATTTTTTGCATTAACTTATTCCTGAATATTTTTTTGAGAATAAGATAACCATAATCATTTTTAACAAGACCGTCACCATGAGCAAGGAAAAACTTCTTATCATTGATAACAGTTTCAATATCTCCTTGATACAACTTCATATCCAAAAACTTCTCAAAAAAATCCCGATGCATAAAATCGTGATTACCAATTATATAATGAACTTTTACTCCTGCATTAGTAAGATCTTCAAGTGCAGTAAAAGTTCTGTGATAGCCTTTTTGAATCACTCTATTATATTCAAACCAATAATCAAAAAGATCGCCAAGAATGTATAACTCGGCTGCATCCTCTTTTATCGAATTCAAAAATCTGACAAATGATAACTCTCGCTCCTTCTCTTCTTTTAATGAAAGAAGCCCAAAATGAAGATCAGAAACGAAATAATAATTTTTTCTCAATTCACAGAATTGTTTAATTAATAATTACAAAGTTAAGACTAATTTCGATAAAAATTAAGGAGAATATTATGGAACCATTTCCTAATTATCACCAATAAGATTTACCGATGCAAGAAGCCAATTCCCAGGATCAAGCTCCAAATAAGAAAATTCATCCGGTATATTCAAACTTAAGGTAGTATCTCTTGAAATAATATAATTTGTTGATATAAACTCATTTCCGTTTATACTTTTTATCAGAATATCCAACGGGAAATTATAACAATCATATCCGCTTTGAGTTTGCGACAGAGAAATATATAATTTCTTTTTATCCGTTCCAGAATTTTTGACTTTCCATTTATAATCAATTTCGATTATACCTTTTCCTGTAAAAACCCACTGATCAAAAAACTTGGTAAAATCCTTTCCGGAAGTTTCCTCACAAACCTTTTTGAAATCATAAGTGTCGGCATTGCCGTATTTGAACTTCTGATAATAATTTCGCAGAGTTTTGAAAAACAATGTATCCCCCAGTTCTTTCCTTAACATGTGAAGCACCCAAGCGCCTTTATTGTATATCATTTTAGAGAAGATATTTATCTCAGGAGCATAAAGTGTTTCGATATTATTATTAACCCCGAATGACGCCATAGTTGATGCAAGTGCACTTTCCCCTTTTATCTTTTCCCAGTATAACGCTTCCGAGTAGGTTGCAAATCCTTCGTTCAGCCAAATATCCTTCCATGATTTTGGTGTAACGGAATTTCCCCACCAGCTATGAGAAGTTTCATGCAACATCATACTTGAAAAGAATTTTGCTTTATTAATAAAGTTTGTTCCAATACCCGTTATTGTTTGGCTTTCCATTGCACCCAAATTCCAAGTGATTTGAGCAACTCCATATTTTTCTCTGATAAAGGGATATTCTCCGTATAGGTCAGATAGAACTCTTAAATATGTAGGATGATCACTGAAAGCAACTTCGGCATCCTCAAATTTATCTTGAAGAACGTAATAATCAACATCCATAGTATCACCCAACGAACTAATGTACTTTTGACTGAATGATTTATACGGTGCGGAATATATCGCTATTAAATATGTAGCAATGGGATAAACAGTACTCCAATTATACTTTTTCTTCTCTCCCTTACTTTCTACTGATATCAACTTACCATTTGATACAGAAATGAAATTACTATCAACGGTGATGCTGATCCCTAATAATGCTTTATCTGACGGAGTATCATTACAGGGGAACCATGTTGATGCAAAGATAGGTTCATTGAGTGTTGAAATCATAATATTGTTATTCCACTCTGTAAAAGCAAACGAACCAAATCCTAAATTTTCCGGCGTCCCTTCATAAGCTATACTTACCTCAAACGAATCCGATTTAGTATTATTATTTTCGATGAATATTTGATTATCATCAAACTTATACTTTGCTGCTTTATCATTTACCAGTACCGAATTAATATTAAAATTATCATAGAAATCGAGTACTATTTGTTTTTTAATGTTTTTTTTAATTACTCCAATAACTTTAGTTTCTGCAATTATTTTTTTATCGTTTGGGAATAGTTCAATATCAATCTTATATTTTAAGACATTAATCTCTCTATGTTTTTCCTTAAAAAGATCGTGGGTTGAAAAATCAACTACTAAATTAAGATTGTTTCCAATTATTGCAAGTTTATCGCCATATAAAAAGTACAGTCCTCCAGAAAATAAAGCGACAAAAAGTGTAATTAAAATTAAAATTTTTAATATTTTATTCTTGACTTTCAATTCGAGTATAATTAATTAGTAATGGGTTTTTATTAATACTGTAAACATAATGATTTATTGACTTGTCCGATAATAGTAAATCGTAAAATCAAAATAAATAGAGGCGATCATGGCTTATGCTGGTTCTTCACTACTGCGAAACACAACAACAATGATTTTAGCTGGAGGTCAAGGTGAAAGATTAATGCCACTTACTAAATTCCGTTCTAAACCTTCAGTACCATTTGGTGGCAAATACAGAATAATTGATTTTACTTTATCAAACTGTCTTAACTCAGGGCTGCGAAGAGTTTATATCTTAACTCAGTACAAGTCCGATTCCTTGAATCAACACATTTACGAGGCATGGAATATTTTCAATCCGGAGCTGGGCGAATTCATTTACTCGATTCCACCTCAGTTTAAAACAACTAATAACTGGTACACCGGCACAGCTAATGCTATTGAACAGAATGCAAATTTATTGGACAATGGAAAAAGCAAATATGTCTTAATTCTTTCCGGTGACCATATATATAAGATGGACTATTTAAAAATGTTGCAGTATCATATTGATAAGAAAGCCGATCTTTCCATCTCCTCTCTATTTGTTCCAACAGGTTTAGCTCACCAATTCGGCGTAATTGCTATTGATGAAGAATATAGAATAAAATCATTTTTGGAAAAACCAGAGAAACCTGCAGAAGTTCCGGGCAAATCGGGATTATCTTTTGTCAATATGGGTGTCTATGTTTTCTCCACCGACATTTTGCTTAAAGTAATTAAAGATATGAAAGCAAAGAATATTGAGAACAACGACTTTGGTAAACATATAATTCCTTACATGATCAAAGAAGGGTATAATCTTTATTCGTTTAGGTTTGAAGATGAGAATAAAAAAGACAGACCTTATTGGGTTGATGTTGGAACTATAGATAGTTACTATGCTGCGAGTATGGATTTATTAAACGTTAACCCGGAATTCAATCTGTATGACGAAAATTGGCCTCTAAGATCACAGAAAATTCAATCACCTCCTGCAAAAACAATCTCGCACGAAGGTGAAAGAGTAGGACGTGCCTATAACTCGCTTATTACAGACGGTACAATTATTTCAGGCGGACTTGTTGAAAGATCAATACTTGGGCCCCACGTTCGCGTGAATAGTTATTCTTATGTCACCGATTCGATAATAATGGATAATTGTAATATCGGGCGTCATTCAAGAATAAGACGAACAATAATTGACAAAAACGTAATTGTACCGGAAGGAACTGAAATAGGTTTTGACGTTGAAACGGATAAAAAAAGGTTTAAGGTTTCTAACACGGGAATTGTTGTGATTCCTAAAAATTACGTTTTTTGATCCGATAATTTATTAAAGCTAAAATTCCAAATTTAAGGTTAATGACTTCTGAGCTGAATTTGCAGAAAGATGGATTCTTTCATACCATATTTCAACCTCACCTTTACATTTAATTTTAAGTATATTTGTTTTTATTAAATTATTCTTATTAGAGGTTTGTTTGAAGATTTTGGTAAGCAATGATGACGGAATAACCGCAAAAGGTCTTCTTTATCTGGTTAAAGAATTAAAGAAAATTGGGGAAGTAACAGTTGTTGCTCCTTTAACCGAGCAAAGCGCAGCCGGCCACTCTATCACAATGAAAGTTCCCCTACGTGTTACCGAACATTACATTGATAATGAATTTTTCGGATATGCCGTTAACGGAACTCCTGCCGACTGTGTAAAGATAGGAATAAAGAACTTACTCGAAGAAAAACCCGATATTGTTATATCCGGTATTAACAACGGATCAAATGCAGCAATAAATGTAATTTACAGCGGAACGGTATCAGCGGCTCGTGAAGCAGCTATAATGGATGTACCCGCAATTGCAATGTCTGTCACAGATCATCATCCGAAGAATTTTGAATATGCCGCCAAGCTCGCAGCACGATTGGCTAAGTTAGTATGCGCGAAGAAACTGAAAACCGGAACTTTATTAAATGTGAATGTTCCCGATTTACCGGAAGAAAAAATTCAAGGCGTAATGCTTACCAAACAAGGTATGAGCAAGTGGGATGATTATTATGAAGAAAGAATTGACCCATACGGCAGTAAATACTATTGGTTAACCGGACAACTTCTGATACAAGACGAAGATAGCGATAAAGACCAAATTGCTTTGAATAATAATTATGCTTCCGTAACGCCAATCCATTTTGATCTTACTGATTATGAAATGTTTGAAAAGATGAAAAGTTGGAATATCGATAGTCTGAAACTTAACGACTAAGAACAAATCAATATTTTCAGGATGACAAATTTAGATACCATAGACCTCTCTGTAAATGTAAGTTATCCGTTATTGTTTCTGCTCATTATTCTAGGTGTTTTTTATACTTGGTATATTTATCGTTATACAATTCCGGCAACAACAAAACTATTTAAAACAATCCTTATAATATTTAGAACACTTGCAATTTCTTTAATCATTTTGCTGATTTTTGAACCGACTCTCTTATTAAAATACACGCACACTATTGAACCGACAAACTTGGTTTTCGTGGATAATTCTCATTCAGTTGTTCATAAGGATAGTTCTGCAAAAGCCGATATGGTTAAAAAATTTCTAAAGGACTTCTCGGAAAATGTTAAAGGAGAAAATCTTTATTACTCTTTCAGTTCTACAATTGATACAATATTAAATACCGAAGAACCCGGATTACAGTTTAACGGCAGTAAAACAAATTTTGAGCAGATAGCAAAATTCATAAATAATTCCGAACTCAATCTTGCTTCGGCAACAATAATCAGCGATGGAATTATTAACGACGGTTCAAATTCTGCAGCGGACTTTGAACGAATTGGGATTCCCATTTACACAGTTGCAATAGGCGATACAACCGCACAAGCCGATCTGAGAATCAAAAAAGTTATATACAACGATTTTATTTATGCAAATACACCAACAGAAATACGAGCGGTTTTAATCAATCAAAATTTGGCTGATAAAAATGTTACCGTATTTCTGTATGAAGATTCGAGATTGATTGACCAACAAAATGTAAAACTTTTGTCCTCGGGATTGAATAATGTATCGTTTACTTATACTTCCAAAATACCGGGTGAAAAGAATTTACTTATCACCGTAACTAAACTTGATAACGAGGAAACTTATGATAACAATAAGTATCACTTTGTTGTTAATATTCTGAATGATAAAATTAGACTGCTTATTATTGCGGGAGCGCCTTCGTACGATCTGACTATCATGAAAAAAATCTTTAATAATAATGATAATCTCAAAGTAAGCGAGATAATCCAAATTACAAAAAATAAATTTTTACCGGATAAAAATTTTAAAACAAAAATTGATTCATCGGATATAATATTCTTACTCGACTTCCCAACTCAGTATTCACCTTCGGAATTAATTTCAAATGTATCCGATGCAATCAAAGGAAAAAGAAAACCGTATTTCTTTGTCCTTTCGCAATCAGTAGCGCAAAGGAAATTAAAACAGTTAAATGTTGATCTTCCATTTAAGTTACAGGCATACTCTAACGACTTCAGAGAAGTAAGACCGGTTATAAACTCACTTACAGATCCGTTAATCGCCGCCAGTCAAAGCGATATAAAACTGTGGAACGAACTACCGCCAATATTTCAATCCGAAACAGGTATAATCACACTACCAGGTAGTAAAATCCCGATAACATCAAAAATCAGAAATCTAAATACAGATATTCCACTTATCATTACCAATGATATCGGAAGCAATAGAAAAATCGTTTTAAATGGATTCGGTATTTGGAAATGGCAGCTTCAGAGTACTAAAAAATCATCCGTGCTTCTCGAAACATTTTTGAACAATGCTGTAAAGTGGCTATATGCATATAAACAAAACAAAAGATTTTTCGTTTCACCAATAAAAAAAGTTTTTACGCGTAATGATGACATTGAATTCCGCGCAAGCATTTATGACGAAACATTAACACCAAGAAATAATGCAAACATTACAATAACCGCCAATAACGGAAGTGAAACCTTTACTACCGAATTGGAAAGTATTGGCAACGGAATTTACGAAGGCAAATTCAACATAAACGTGGCAGGTAATTTTACTTACAGAAGTAAAATAGAAATGGATAATTTAACTCAGAATGGACCAAGCGGTAAATTTATAATCTCCGATATAAATATCGAAAATATAAATTATGTTTTAAATAAAAATTATCTTAAATTAATAAGCAATATTACGAGCGGAAAGTCTTTTGATGTATTTGGGTACAAAAGTTTGTTTGACGATTTAAATTACAACTATAATAATAAAATTGTAACCGAATCAATTAGCAGCGAATATAATATTTGGAATAACGAGTGGGTTCTGGCTTTAATTGTTGTTTTCTTTTCTATAGAGTGGTTCTTACGCAAACGCAAAGGATTATTATAAATAAATGGAGTTGATCTGACCATGGAATTTATTAAGTGGAGTAAAGAAGTAGAACTTAACGTTCCTATAATTGACAAGCAGCATAAAAATATGGTAAAGTTGACCAACCAACTGTACAAGGAACTTGAAGCAAACAAAAAGGCTCAAATCAAAAAAATTCTAAAACTAATAGTTGATGATACAAAGCATCATTTTGAAACAGAAGAAAGGCTTATCGAAGAATACAAGATGGAAAATTTTATTTCCCACAAACTTGAGCATCAACGATTCTTAAATAAAATCAATGGGGTATATCAAAATATTAAGGTTGGCAAAAGCGAATTAACGATTGATGATCTTAACTCTATTAAAGTCTGGTTCTTTAACCACATTGATTTCAAGGACAGTAAACTTGCGGAACATATTCTCTCACAAAAAAAGAAAAACATTAAAACTTGATCAAGATTGAAGAATCTTTTTATATCTGAGTTTTTGGATTTCATAATCCCACGATTTTGTGTGGCATGCGGTACACACCTCAATACTACAGAACGTTTTATCTGTCACAAATGTGAAAACACAATTCAATTATTAAGCGATATCGAATTACAAAGTGAATTTCAACGAAAATTCAGTTCTAACAATTTAGTCGATGATTACACTTCCCTCTTTCTTTTTGAAGAAGACGAGGCGCTTCAACATCTTATTCATTCGCTTAAATATGACAAAAAATTTAAAGTGGGGATTTTTCTCGGTAGAAAATTGGCAAGTGAGAAATCGGATATACTTAAATCGTGGAGAGCCGATTTTATTATTCCGGTTCCACTTTTTAAATTAAAAGAAGTTGAACGCGGTTATAATCAATCGTACTATATTGCCAAAGGAATCAGTCAAGTAATATCAATTCCCATTGCCAACAAATTTGTAAAGAGAGTTAAAAATACAATCTCGCAAACTACGCTCAATTATGAAGAGCGAAAGGAAAACTTGGATAGAGCATTCATATTACAGAAAAGAGAAAACATCAAATCGAAAAGAGCAATAATTGTTGATGATGTAATTACAACTGGAGCTACCGTTTCTGAAATTGCAAAAGTGTTGAAAGAAAACGGTGCGGAAAAAGTTTTCGCGCTTTCAGTTGCAACTCCGCCTTTTTCACATTCTATCGGGAGCGCTGACACCCAAAATGGTTAATCCGTTTTTAATAACCGTTTGCGTAGCAATAGCAAGGGCTATTCTCGCAGAAGCAAGTTTTTCTTCCGTCCCTAAAATTCTACACTCCGTATAAAACTTATGAAACAATGCAGCAGTATCTTCCAAATAATTGGCAATTCTATGAGGTTCATAATTTTCCGCACTGTATAATACTTCTTCCTTAAACTGATACAATTTTTTCATCAAGTTCATTTCTGTTGGAGTGTTCAACAAATCAAGATTATCATATGATGCTTTAAGGTCTTGCTCGCTTGTCATTCTCAATATCGAAGCAATTCGCGCATGAGCATACTGCAAATAAAATACAGGATTTTCCTCCGATTGTTTTTTTGCGAGATCAATATCAAAATTCAGATGACTTGTTAAACTCCTCATATTGAAAAAATATCTTACAACATCTTTACCTACTGCATCAACAAGCTCGTCAAGCGTAATGTAGTTTGCCTTTCTTGTGGACATTTTGACTACTTCACCTTTGTCCAATATCGTAACAAATTGATGAATAAGAACTTTAACTTTTTCGGTGTCAAATCCCAGCGCTCGCAAACCGGCTAATACATCGGGATAAGTTGCATTATGATCCGAGCCGAAAAGATCAATTATCAAATCAAAGCCTCGATCAAATTTAGTAGTGTGATAAGCTATATCGGGCAATCTATATGTCGGTTCACCGGTTGACTTGACTATTACTTTATCTTGTTCATTTCCTATTTCGGTTAACTTCAGCCAAACTGCATTATCTTTTTCGTACGAAAGTCCCATTTCTTTGAACTTTCTCAAAACCATATCTATCTTGCCGTCTTCATACAAAGAATGCTCGTTGTAAAAGGTCTGCATTTCTATATTTAAACTTTTTAGCGTTGAACGAATCTCATCAAAGATTTCCTTTTCGGCTCGTTCCTTGAACTTGGTTTCATCCGGCTCACTTTTTAAGCTATCACCGTATTCGTCAATAAGATGTTGAGCAATCTCCTTAATGTATTCTCCTTGGTAATAATCTTCTGGAAAATCTATCTTTTCTCCAAGCAATTCCAAATATCTTAGTTGCACCGATTCGCCCAGTACACGCATCTGACGACCGGCATTATTAAAATAATATTCTCTATCAACTTCGTAACCGATCCACTCGAGAAGATTTGCAACGGTATCACCAATTACGGCATTTCTTCCGTGCCCCACTGTAAGCGGTCCGGTTGGATTAGCGGAAACAAATTCTATATTCGCTTTTTTATTTCTGTATTTATCTGATTTCCCAAAATCATCTTTTTGATTGTTGATCCTCTCGATAATTTTTGCAAGATATTCAGCGCTGAAAAAGAAGTTTATAAAGCCGGGTCCGGCAATTTCAACTTTGGTTATGATGTTCTCATCAATTGATAAATTCTCAACTATTTCGGAAGCAATTTCTCTAGGATTCTTCTTTAGCTTTTTTGTCAGAAGCATTGCCAAATTTGTTGATTGATCTCCATGATCAATTTGATTTGGCGGCGAAAAGGTTATATTAACTTCATCCAAATAAGGTAATTTGTTTTTTGCTTCGTCAAAAATTCCGTATAAATACTCTTTCAATTTTACTCCGAATCTGTATTATTGTTTTCCAAATCATCTTCTATTATTTCTACCGGCGCATCGCCCCAAAGTTTTTCAAGATTGTAAAAATCACGTGCATCGGATTTGAAGATATGAACAACCACATCAAAGTAATCGAGCAGTATCCAGTTTGCAGCGTCATATCCTTCTTTAAAATAACATTTGATGCCTATCTTCCTTAATTTATCATCTACTTCGTCAGCTATTGCTTTCACTTGAATATGAGAATCGGCAGAAGCCAAAACAAAAAAATCTGCTATTGGTGTCAATTCTCTTAAATCCAAAATTTTGATATCAAACCCTTTCTTCGAAAGGATCAGTTCTACAATTCTTCGTGCAAAATCTTTAGTGTTCAAATTTATTCCTTTGTAATTGGTGTTTGTTTAAAATAATCCCGTCCTATAACAATCGTAACATCAACAAAATAATCGTTATTAATTTGCGTAATTACATTGCTCTTTTTCACTCCTAATATTTCACCTACTTTATCGGCATTCGCTTTGTTGCCAATTCTATCAATCACCATTGTTTCGTCAATATCAAACTGTACGTAATTCCCTATCTTTACCACATCCACATTGTTCTCTCGCAGATAATCCGTGAACCTATCCGCAACACCATTAACTCCGCAGCCGTTCAAAACTTCAACTTGAATTATATCTGAAGGAGTATCCTTTTTGATTGCAGATAGATCAACAACCGGCTCTTTTGTTAGTTTAATAAAAATTGAATATGTTAAATATATTATAACAGTAACAAGCAGAAATATTAAAATATTCAACGAAAAATTAATTGTGGAAGTCCTAACATCTGCAGGCGGATTTGCTTTTGGTTTCGTTCGTCTCTTGGCTGTCAATTTATACTAATCTACTCTAAATACTAAGAAAAAATACACCCGTAAAAATAGTAATTTTTCGTATTAAAACCCTGTACCAAAACGTCGCCCTCCAAATGGACCTCCCCAATAATTATAATTATTTGGATAATAATATGAGCCAGGAGGAGCATTTAAGTACTGAACCATTATATGCATATTTTTGGTTGGAGCATAATTTAGCTGGGCTCGCGAAAGATAAATACCGTTTATGGCTTTTTGATGTTCACGACCGAATGAACTGTAAGGAGAAACAACTAAACTGGCATCTACTTCAACATTCAGATTATTACTAAATCTATATGCCATGCTATTTGTATAAGTGCTTAATGCAAGTCCATTACCACCAAATGAGGAGTATGACATACTTATACTATGATTCATCCGGAAATTATTGGGGGAGAATATATTTGAAAACAAACCGGATGAATAACCGGAACCGGTTAATCCATCGGGAATAGTAGGAGCATTTTTATCCCCATCCTTAAATTGCGAAAAGGAAATTGATGTAAGAAAAAGTAATATGAATAAAATTTTCTTCAGCATTTGTAATAATATACAAAATTTTTCTATCTAAGTAATCCCATTTTTAAGTGCTACTTTTTTATTACAGTCTTAATCTTAATTCTTTATCTTAATCTGTTCATCTACAAAAGCAAATTAAAATAGTTATTTTACCTTAACTATCATTTCAATTTCAACCGGTGCATTTATCGGTAGTTCATTAACTCCTACAGCGCTGCGCACATGTTTACCGGCTTCTCCGAAAATTTTCACTAAAAACTCCGAAGCGCCATTTGCAATTTGCGGTTGTGCAGTAAAGCCGTCCGCACTGTTTACAAACACGGTTACTTTTACAATTTGTTCTATCATATCCAGATTGCCAATTACCGATTTGATCACGCTTAAACAATTAAGAGCAGAAACTTCTGCTGCTTTCACTCCAACTTCATTCGGTACATCTGCACCGAGTTTTCCTTCCGCAATAAGTTTCCCGTTTACCATCGGTATTTGACCTGCAGTAAAAACAAGATTATCAATTTTCGTTGCGGGAATATATGCTGCTAAAGGTTTTGGTGTTCCAGGTACTTCATACCCTAATTCATTAATTTTTTCTTCGATCATAGTATTGCTCTCAAATTCATTTTTCAATTTCCATATGAAACATATAAAAAAAGAAATTTGTTTGGAAGCATTCCGCAAAAAAACTAATTTAGTTGTTAAAATAAAATTGAGGTAAACGTGACAGGTGAAAAATTTCAAAATTTAATGGATATAATGCACAGACTTCGTAACGAATGCTCGTGGGATAGAGAACAAACACACGATTCGATAAAGGCGGCAACATTGGAAGAAGCATACGAAGTAGTTGAAGCAATTGATGAAAAGAACTATGCAGAATTAAAAGATGAACTCGGCGACTTACTCCTACATATCGTTTTTCATTCTGTTATTGGCGAAGAAAGTAACAACTTTACAGTTGATGACGTTATAGATTCAATAAGTGAAAAATTGATTAGACGACACCCACACGTATTCGGCGATGTAAAAGTTAACAGTAACGACGACATAACCCGAAACTGGGAAACAATAAAGTTATCCGAGAAAGGACGCAAATCTGTACTTGAAGGTATTCCTAAAAGATTGCCTGAACTCCATAAAGCCTACCGGTTGCAAGAAAAAGCTTCCAAAGTAGGTTTTGATTGGGAAAAGAAAGGAGATGTTTGGCTTAAGGTTGAAGAAGAAATAAAAGAGATGAAGGAAGCGGAAAACAAAAACAATGAAGAAAAATTGGAAGAAGAAATGGGAGACCTCTTTTTCTCATTGGTAAATTACTCAAGATTCATTGGTGTTAATCCGGCAAATGCGTTACGCAAAACAAACGAAAAATTCGTAAAGAGGTTTCAATACATAGAACAAGAACTGGAAAAGAAGAACAAAAAAATATATGATGCAACTTTATCCGAAATGGATGAGTTCTGGGAAGAGAGTAAAAACAAAGTTTAGCTTTTTCCGTTCCCGTTTACAAACTTATCGTAAGCATCAATAATATCCTTAACAAGTTTATGCCTTACAACATCGTTACGGTTAAAATAGATAAAGCCCACACCGTCAACATTTTTAAGTATTTCCTTTACTTGCATTAAACCGCTTTGGTTTTTGCTCGGTAAATCAATTTGAGTAATGTCTCCAGTAATTATCGCCTTTGAGTTTGGGCCTAATCTTGTGAGAAACATTTTCATCTGCATTGTAGTCGAGTTCTGTGCTTCGTCCAATATTACATAAGCGTTGTTCAATGTACGCCCACGCATAAAAGCTAACGGAACAATTTCAATTATTCCATTCTCAAGATAGTTACGTAGTTGCTCCGAAGGAAGCATATCCTGAAGTGCATCATACAGTGGTTTTAAGTAAGGGTCTATTTTATCTCTGAAATCGCCTGGTAAAAATCCTAAACTTTCGCCGGCTTCCACGGCTGGGCGCGCTAGAATAATTCTCTGTACTAATCCTTTCTTCAATGCTGATACGGCAAACGCAACAGCCAGATATGTCTTACCCGTTCCCGCTGGACCAATAGCAAAACAGATATCATTCTTCTTTACACTTTCAAAGTATTTAGCTTGTGTTGGTGTTTTTGCTTTAATAACATCTTTTTTTGAATAGAGTATTATGTTATCATATTCTTCGTCATCAATAATTTCTTTACCTGACCTTGTTAAATCGATAATAGTGGTAACATCCGAAGGATCGAGTTGATCGGTTGTATTAAGGACGTATATCATCTCCTTAAATACTTTTTCAATCACTGTAATTTCTTCACTCTTTCCTTTAAGATAAACATTTTCACCTCGTACGGTAACAGTGGTTGTGCTAAAACGTTCTTCTATCGGTTTAAGGTTTGAGTCGTTAAATCCTAATAAAGATTGGATATCAACATTATCAATCCTTAGAATTTTTTCTAACTGCGTAACTTACCTCCAATTAATTAAAAAGGGCTGTTCCAATATATTAAACTATATTATATTGAAACAACCCAAATTTTAAGTAGAAAATTTACTACTTAAACTGTGACTAATAAAACTACTATTGGCTAGGTGGAGCTGGTTTGTAGTTAGCTCTAGCTTTTTCGTATTTAGCTTTTTCGTCATCAGTTAAGTTAGGAATCTTAAATACTTGTTTAGGATAAATAAGATCAGGATCTTTAATTTGATCTCTGTTTGCATTGTAAATTACAGGCCATGCAAATCCATTGCCATAAAATTCATCTTTCTTAGCTATCTTCCAGAGATAGTCACCTTTTACAACAGTATAGTTAACTTCTTTAGGAGCTTCTTCCCATGCATCTAACATAGATTGTAATTGTTTACAAACTTTGTTGTTGAATTCAGGAAGTGCACTTAATTTACTAGCTTTCAAGTTATCTAATGCAACTTGTCTATCATCTTTTGGTGATTCTTTTCTTTGAATTTGACCTTCTAATGCTGCTACTTCTCTTCTGAATCTTACAACGTCAGCTTCTGTAGCACCAACAAGCGCATATTTTTCATTGATGCAATCTTCAACTGGTTGCAATGCAGCTTGTTTTTTCTTTAACTCATCAATTGAGCTTTTGAGTTCATTAATTTGTTTTGTTAAATCAACTCTTTGCTCTGTGAGTCTATTCATTTCAGTTTGAAATTCTTCTTCAGTCATTTCCTTTTCTTCTTGAGCCATTACGCTAACAGAGAAGAAAAGTAATAAACTCAAGATACCAGCTATTAACTTATAACTTTTCATTTAATCCTCCGTTTATTTGTTTCGTTTGGCTAAATTAGCTTCTGTTTCAGCTTTCTCTTTAGCGCATTGTTCAAGTTTTGCATTTTGTTCTGCGATTTCTCTTTCAAGTTTAGTTTTCTCACTCTTTAGTGAGTTAACTTCTTTCTCTAGAGATTTCACCTCTGAGCGTAAAGCATTTAGATTCGCCATATCTTCTTCACTTACGCCACCACAACCAACAAAGCTAACCATACCGGCTAACATTAATGCAGCTATAGCAGTAGTGAATGCTCTTTTTGCTTTCAGCATCGGATTCCTCCTACTTTTATGATAATTAGTTAATTAAATAATTTTGATGTATGTTACAAAATAAATAAAAATTTTAACAATAATCATAAAAATTTTAAATTATTTTCGTATCAACAAAGCTGGTAAATTTATTACCGGCAACTATTATATGATCAAAAACATTAATCTCTAAAACTTTACCCGCCTCTACTAACCTTTTTGTTACTTGAATATCTTCTTGACTCGGTTTTTCATTTCCACTTGGATGATTATGAAGCAAAATTATGTTTGCAGAATTATTTTCAATAGCTACTTTAAAAACTTCTCTTGCATGAACAATACTACTGTTCAAACTGCCAACGGATATAACTTCGTAACGTATTATTTTATTTGCCGAGTTAAGACATACAACAATAAATTTTTCTTTCACTTCATCTCTGAACAACGGTATGAATATTTCCGCTACATCATTAGGAGATGTTATCTTTTTATTTGAGAACCATTTACTTTGTGATTCAACTCTTCGGCTTATTTCAAAAGCAGCGGATAATGTAGCAGCTTTGTCTTTACCTATTCCATTACTTTTCTGCAACGCTTCAACACTAAGCGTTGCAACAGTTGCAAGGTTACTGTACTTCTGAATTACGGATTGAGCCAATTCAATTACGGAAACACCTTTTGTTCCGGTTCTTAATAAGATAGCAACCAACTCGGCATCAGTTAAACTTTGTGGTCCTCTTAATAGAAGTTTTTCCCTCGGTCTATCATCGAGCGGAAGATCTTTGACTTTAATAATAACCTCCCACCAATTTGATTTATAAATCTAACAGAGTTTTAAACCATTAATTGCTTCGGTATATTCAGGATTAATTTGTAACGCTTTTTCGAAATAATTTTTTGCATGTTCAACTTTATCTTGCTTTAAGTAGGAATGACCAAGCAGAGTAAGTAGTTCGGCAGATGTGTGTGTGTTATCAATTACACCCTCAAGATTCATTTCTGCCTTAGATAATTCTCCAAGCATTAGTAAAATTCTTATTTGCAAATGTTTCCAAGCAATAATTGTCGGATCCATCTGTACCGCTTTTCTAATCGATTCACCAGCATGATAGTACATTTCTTTATGATAATAAATCTCCGCTTCAATTTTATATGCTTCGGGAATTTGAGCGGAATATTCAATTGATTTTTTTACACTTGTAAGAGCATCATCATATTCGGCAAAGACCAAATGCGTTTTAGCTAAATAAAGATAAACATTAGGAATAAATTCAGACGAACTATATTTTTCCAAATAGTTCTTAAAATTGATATGAGCAATTTCAAATTGTTTAGTATGGAAATAGAGTAAGCTACGAATGTAATCCATGTTTTCATCACTTATATCATGGAATTTATCAACAAATTCAAAAGCCTCTTTGAACATGGAATTACGAAGTAAATAGAAACCAACAAGTCTTACTACTTCTTCATCTTTTCCGTTTCTATCAAGATAGTTATAAAATAAATTGATTGCAGCTTTACCTTTGCCAAGTTGGTCGTATATATCGGCCAGTTTAATAGTCGCAACTCTTTCGGCATCTTTTTGCTTAAGCAATTTTTGATAAATCTGAATTGCAGCGAGAAGATTACCTTCGCTAACAAACATAGAAGCTTTTTTAAAATTCGATTCGATATGTAATTGTTCTGTTATTCCCATTCTATTGTTGAAGGTGGTTTTGAACTGATATCATAAACTACCCGATTTATACCGGGTACATTTCTAATTATTTTATTCGAAGCCGATTCCAAAACTTCCGGGGCAAACGGATACCAATCGGCTGTCATCCCGTCAACAGAAGTAACCGCGCGTAATGCCAAAACATTTTCGTAAGTTCTTGCATCACCCATAACTCCTACCGATTGAACCGGAAGCAGCACGGCAAATGCTTGCCAAATATCATTGTAAATATTGAAGCGCCTTAATTCATCAATAAATATCTGATCCGCTTCTCGGAGTATTTCTAATTTTTCTTCAGTAATATCACCGATAATCCTTACAGCGAGTCCAGGACCGGGGAAAGGATGTCTTTCGATAAATTCTGCAGGTAAGCCAAGCTCTCTTCCTATTGCTCTGACTTCATCTTTGAACAACTCACGGAACGGTTCTATTAATTTCAAGTTCATTTTTTCGGGAAGTCCGCCAACGTTATGATGAGTTTTAATTGTTACCGATTGCCCTTTAACGGGAACCGATTCGATAACATCGGGATAAAGCGTACCTTGTACTAAGTAATCAATCTGTCCGAGTTTTTTACTTTCTTCTTCAAATACTTCAATAAAAGTATTGCCGATTATTTTCCTTTTCTTTTCAGGGTCGGAAACACCTTTTAATTTTGTAAGGAATTGCTCCGATGCATTAACATGAATGAGATTTAGATTATAACTTTCCTCAAACATCTTAATTATGTCATTGCTTTCATTCTTACGCATCAAACCGGAATCAATGTGAATACATACAAGATTATCGCCAATCGCTTCACTCATCAGAATTGCAGCAACCGAGGAATCGACACCACCGCTAAGTGCACATATAACTCTCGAATCACTAACTTGCTCTTGAATTTCGGCAATAGCAGATTTGATAAAATTCGATGAAGTCCAATTACTCGAACATCCGCAAATATCGAATAAGAAATTTTTAATAATTATTTTCCCATCCTCGGTATGCACAACCTCCGGATGGAACTGTAATCCGTAAATTTTCTTTTCCTCGTTTGACACAACACAAATAGGGGTATTATCGGTTGTTGCATTGATTGAAAAGCCGTCCGGCATTTTCGTTATCAAATCGCCGTGACTCATCCAAACAACGGAATTATTTCTCACTCCATCTAAAATTTTAGTTTCATTTTGGATAAGAATATTCGCTTTGCCATATTCTCTATCATCAGCAGGTTCAACCTTGCCACCAAAATTGTTAGCAATCAATTGAAGCCCGTAACAAATTCCCAGTATCGGAATTCCCAAGTTGAAAATCTCTTCATTGATTTCCGGAGCGCCGTCATCGTAAACGCTCATTGGCCCGCCGGATAAAATAATTCCAACAGGATTTAACGATTTTATTTTTTCAAGTGGAAGAGTATGCGGATGAATTTCAGAATAAACATTTACTTCCCTAATTCGGCGGGCAATTAATTGTGTGTACTGAGATCCAAAATCTAGAATTAATATCAGCTCTTTGTGCTGCATAAATTTATTCAACTAAAATTATTGATGGTATTAAAAAAAAGCAGAAGACTATCCGCCTATCTGCTTTTTATAATCTTCTCCGGTTAATAAACTATCAACCTGTGAAGGATCGGTTAATTCAATTTTAACCAACCAGCCTTCACCATATGGGTCCGAATTAACAAGTTCAGGCTCGTCCTCAAGTCGTTCGTTTACTTCTATTACTTTCCCGGAAACCGGCGCATAAAGATCACTTACGGTTTTTACCGCTTCAATTGAACCAAATGTTTCATGTGCAGTAATTTCCTCTAAATCAGAATCAATATCAACATAAACAACATCACCAAGTTCACCTTGTGCATAATCACTGATTCCAATTAAAGCAGTGTTACCATCTTCAACTTTAACCCATTCATGATCAGCAGAAAACCTATAACCTTCAGGAATATTCATTATTACCTCACTTCATTATCTAATAATTTTTCAATGGAATTTGTATCATAATCATTTTTCAAAAAGTATTCATTTTCCAAAACTTTTTGATGAAACGGAATCGTAGTCTTAATTCCTTCAATTGTAAATTCTTCAAATGCACGTTTGGCTCTTGCAATTGCATGATCTCTATCAACACCCCAAACAATAAGTTTCGCGATAAGAGAATCGTAGTAAGGCGGAATAACGTAATCGTTGTAAATATGAGAATCGACCCGCACACCAAATCCGCCTGGGAAATGGAGATAAGTTATTTTACCAGGTGACGGACGAAAATCATTATCAGGATCCTCCGCATTTATTCTGAACTCAAAACTATGTCCGGTTAGTTTCGACGGACGGTCTTTGACCTCCTCACCTGCTGCAACTAATATTTGCTGCTTGATTAAATCAACATTATTAACCATTTCCGTTACAGGATGCTCAACTTGAATTCTTGTATTCATTTCAATGAAATAAAAGTTTTGATCTTTATCTACAAGAAATTCAATTGTTCCGGCGCCTTCGTAATTAACCGATTTTGCACCGAGAACAGCAGCTTCCGACATTTTCTGGCGAACTTCCTCGGTAATAATTGGTGATGGTGACTCCTCAATTAATTTTTGATGTCTGCGCTGGATTGAGCAATCTCTTTCGCCATAAGAATAAACATTACCAAATTGATCGCCCATAATTTGTATTTCAACGTGTCGAGGACTTTCGATAAACTTTTCTATATAAAGATCAGGATTACCAAAACCAACATTGGCTTCGTTGCTTGCCGTTTGAAAAGCGTTTTCAATTTCGTCTTCATTCCAGACAATTCTCATTCCTTTCCCGCCGCCGCCAGCAGAGGCTTTTAGAATTGCGGGATATCCAATTTCCGCTGCAATTTTTTTAGCTTCTTCAATTGTGTTTACAACACCTTCACTACCGGGAACAACAGGTACACCGACTTTTTTCATTGTCTCTTTTGCAAAAGCTTTGTCTCCCATTTTCTGAATCATATCAGCAGAAGGACCGATGAATTTTATATTCATCTCTTCACATATTTCGGAGAACTCGGCATTTTCAGCAAGGAATCCATAACCGGGATGAATCGCATCGGCGCCAGTAACTTCTGCTGCAGCCAATATGCTATTCACTTTCAGATAACTTTCGGTACTGTTGGCAGGTCCAATACAAACAGCTTCGTCAGCAAAAACCACATGAGCTGCTTCTCTATCGGCTTCGGAATAAACTGCTACGGTAGGAATACCAAGTTCTTTACACGTTCTGATAATTCTTAGGGCAATCTCCCCGCGATTAGCAATTAAGATTTTGTTAAACAAGTAAACCTCTTTTAATTAGCAGTTATTAATTTTTCTCAATTAAAAATAGAGGTTGGTTATATTCAACAGGCGTTGCATTCTCAACCAATATCTTCACGATCTTTCCATCTGCATCCGATTCGATCTCGTTCATTAGTTTCATCGCTTCAACAATGCAAAGAACCGAACCAACCGATACATGATCACCAACTTGAACATAAGGGTCTGCATCAGGTGCAGGTGCACGGTAAAATGTTCCTACAATCGGAGAACGAATTTCATGATAGTTCTCGTTTACTTCTTCCTCTTTTTTAGGAGGTTCTTGTGCAGCTACCGGTTCAGTTGGTTGAGAAACAACAGTATTAACAGACTGTTTGCTGTTTTTAGAGATCTTGATTTTCAAGTCTCCTTCTTGAACCGAAAACTCGGTTATATTGCTTTGCTCAACGACTTTTACAAGTCGCTTTAGTAGATTAATGTCCATGGGTACTCTTAAATTAGTTTTTAACTCTCTCTACGTATGCACCAGTACGTGTATCCACTTTAAGCACTTCGCCTATATTTACAAAAAGAGGAACGTTGATAACTGCTCCTGTTTCTAACGTGGCTGGTTTCATTACGTTTGTTGCTGTATCCCCCTTAAATCCTGGTTCAGTTTCTTTTACTTCCAATTGAACGAAAATAGGAATTTCAACCGTTACAATATTATCATTATCATCCAGAAGTAACTCAACTTCTTCACTCTCTTTCAAAAATTGATCTTGACCTTCAAAATAATCTTTCGGAACATTTATTTGTTCATAAGTTTCGTTATCCATTAGAACCAATTGATCACCATCTCTGTAAAGGAATTGATATTTTTTGCGTTCAACTCTTACAACATCAACTGATTCACCGGCACGAAAAGTGTTATCGAGTACTTTACCGTTTTGTAAATTTTTTAATTTGGTTCTTACAAACGCTCCACCCTTGCCCGGTTTTACATGTTGGAATTCTATAATTGTATAAAGACCACCTTTGTACTTAATGATCAATCCATTTCTGAAATCTGATGTGTCTGCCATATTACCTTCTTTAAATTTGACTTAATTAAAATATAATTACACGTTACCCCAAAATCAAGCAACTAGTATCCTTCTTCTATCGTTTAACAATTAGCTTGGTATTTGAGCTAAGTATCTATCAACTTCTCTTGAAGCTAAAGAAGCTTTATATTCTTTTTTGATTTTCTCAAGAGATGCTTTTGCATTATCAAAGTCTTTACTCTTTATATAGTTTATCCCCGCTTGAAGAAGATACTCAGCGTTTGAGGGATTATATTTTGAAACATTTGCCGCTTTAGTATAAAATTCTGCAGCTGATTTGAAGTCTTTCTTCTCAGCATAAACACTTGCTTTACCAGCTAATGCGCTAGCAATCATAAGATTATCACTACCTGAGTATGCATCAAATTCCTCTAACGCTTTATCGTATTGTCCAGTATAGTAGTAAGCATTTGCCAAATAAATTCTTGCTAACTCACCTTGTTCCGAGCCACCGTATTCATCTACAATTTTAATAAGCCCTAACATTTTTGTACCAGGCTTGCCGTCAATAGCTTCTTGATATAGACCAGCATTATAACTTGGTAGGACTCTGCTCAACTCAACCGATGCTGCAAGATTATTACTTTCAACTTTATCTGTATATAAAATAATTGCAACAATAATTGCGGCTACCACAGCTACCGCAGCAATAATTTTTGTTTGATTTTCTTCATAAAAACTTTTCGCCTCGTAAAAGGTGGTTACGAGTTTATCTTCTTTAATTTCTTTCTTCGATAATTTTTTCTTTTTTGCTAACACATCTTCTCCTAAATGATAAACAATATTTTAAAATAGATTATAAATTTAATAAAAATTAACGCTCAATTCTAATATGATTTGAGTAAATCCATGCATTTCCATCCAAATAAACTTCCACTCTATAAGCACCCGGCATTTGGATACGGAATTCTGCATCTATATTTTCAACTTCATCAACCTTTCGTCCGTTCCTTATCAGTCTAATAGTGCCACTAATATTAGGCAATATCACTCTGAGTCTAACGCTTTTGTTCAGCTTAAGTGTTTCGCCCATGTGATAAATGGCATTAGAATCCTGGGCAAAAAATCGGAACCCTTTTGCGTCGGCATGATAATAATTTGATACAAAACACTTCCCTGCTTTCAATGTTTCAAGCAGCATATCTCTATCTTCAGCAAATTCTTTTTTCTTTCTGCTTCTCTTGAATTTATGATCACATAAAATATGCGTTCTAATTGATTTGAAAAGTACTTTGTATGGAAAAACTTCAACTTCGAAAAAACCAAGTAAATTCAGTTTATGAGCGTGGGCATCAATTCCGCCAATTCCAACAACTCTCCTTTTCTGATTTAACTCGTCCCACACTTTCAATGTTTTTTTCGGTGGAGCGATAATTGTTTTTAACGGATGGACAAAAGAACTATACTTATTCTGCTCGGTCAATCTTTCCATCCATTCAGACATATGATTCCAAATTTCAATTCCGGTAAAATCTTCGGTCTTCCATTCTGTCCATGGATAAGGTGGATGATTTTTCATGGAGGATCGTTCCTCATGTGGATGAGCAATAAAACCAATACCCCCGGCTTCTTTGACTTTCTTTACATACTCCTTAGCTGGTATTCGTGTAGAGAAAGTTTTATCGATACCCAACGCCAGATAATGGTTTTTGTTTTTCCTATCGTTGATCTCTGCGCCAACAATTAAAGCGGTTTTTCCATACCACCCTTCTTTCCCTTCGTCCTTTGCGCGTAAAGTGTTGTGATCGGTAAGAATTATGTAGTCCAACCCAACTTCTTTAGCAAATCCAACGATATCTTCAACTGTTCCCGAGCCATCGGAATATGTTGAGTGGATATGTATAGCGCCTACATATTCGACCATGATAGTCAGTAGTAATTAAATCTCTGAAAGAATTAAATATTCTGATGAACCGGGTTTAAGCAAATCGGAAAGTTTACTCATAAGAATATCTACTCTTTCGTCCGGATCATCATCAAAATTATCATACGCTTCTTGATTTGCAAAAGTATAAAGTTCAACATACTGATTCTTTTTACCCTGAACTTTGTAAACTTTATATTCTTCCAACTCTTCAGCAGTAATTATATTTTTCAGTTCTCTGATAACATCAAAATAATCTTCAAGTTTATCCTCGAGAACTTCGTACCTAATTGAAAAAACAACTTTACCCATAATTTACCTTCTATTAATTATACTTTAATTTTTCCTTCAAAAACTATTTTAGCTGGACCGGATAATGTTACATTTTCAAATACACCACTATCCGAGCTATCAAAATCAACTTTTAACAACTCACCGCTTTTTGTTCTCAAACTAATTGGAAGTTGATTATAACCATTCATATATGAAACTATTGCTGAAGCTACCGATCCAGTACCGCAAGCTAATGTTTCCTGCTCAACGCCTCTTTCATAAGTTCTGATATTTATCTCATCTTCTATTTTTGAAATAAAATTCACATTTGTACCAAGCGGAGCAAACTGATCACTATATCTGATTTCCCTTCCGTATTTTGTAACCGGGAATTTGTCAATGTCTCGGAGTTCAGTATCATCAAAATTTTGCATATCCAAATCAATTACTACATGATGCGCACCGGTATTGATAAAAGAGGCATTAAAAGATTTCCCCAATACTTCAACATTAATTTCCCTTTTAATATCGGTTGGTGGATTAAGATTAAACTTAATTTCGTTCTCACCAAGAACTTCACCCGAATACAAAGTTGACTGAAATCTGAATTTAGTTTTGGCTCCTTTTATCCGCCCGGTAAAATCTGCATATTTAATTATACATCTCGCACCGTTTCCACAAAGCATTCCAGTCGAGCCATCGGAATTGTAATATTCCATTTCAAAATCGATATCATCAACATCCGATATAACCAACATTCCATCTGCTCCAATACCAAATCTTCTATCACACAGATTTTCAATTAAACTTGGAGTAATTTCCAAATTTGGATTAAGTTCTTTATCTATTAAGATAAAATCGTTACCAGCGCCGGTTAATTTTGTGAAATTAATTTCTAACATACTGTTACGAAATTTAAACTAATACTCATTGCTAATCAACTATATAGTTCTCTATTTTGACTTCATTATGATTATAGTTCTTTTTATATTTTGTTATGGACTTTAATAATGTTATAATACTTCTGTTTTTCTTAACGTCGCTTGTTAATTCCCAAGAAATTGTCTATCAAAAAAGTTTGGGAAAATTCAACGAAGCGGCGGCTTTCACTTTTACCCCAACGGGAAATTTCTATATTGCCGATGTTGGTAAGAATGAGATTTTGAAGATTGACACACTTGGCAACTTTTTGCAAAGCATTGGCGGCTACGGTTGGGAAACTTCAACTTTTGACGAACCGGTTGATATTTATGCAACTGACTTAAGAGTATATGTTACCGATAAGAACAACAACCGCATCCAAGTTTTTGATAAAGATCTGAATTACTTGTTCCTCTTAAAAACTAACAACAATAGTGACGATAGACATAATTTCATTTACCCGACAAGTTGTGCTACTTCAATTCAAGGAGACATTTATATTTTGGATTCTGATAATTCCAGAATAATGAAGTATAATTCCGAAGGTGTTTTCCTAGTTGAATTTGGCGGTTATGATTCAGGAGAATATCAGCTCGTTGATCCCATAAAGCTTGGCATTGCTCATGATTCAAAATTATTTGTATTAGGTGATGAAATCGTAACAGTGTTTGATCAATTTGGTATGGGACTATTCAAATTAAAATTAAATTTTGCTGCGACTAATATCAATATCACTTTTGATAATTTTGTAGTTAACGATGAACAGGAATTGTACTATTTGAATCTAAGAAACCCTGCTCAGAAATTTGAAAAAATTGTTCCGCCTAAATTACCCGATGATGCAATAATTGTTGAAGCAATGATTCTGAACAATCGCTTATATATACTTACCGAGAATGAAATTCTGGTTTATTCTATAATAAAGATTTGATTTCAAATTGAATTTCTATCTAAAATTATTTTTTTTCTTTTTAATACTCATTTGGGTACTTGGAATTTTTGTTGAAGTGTTAATACCTCACTTTAACTACTTGGCTTTTTTATATCCGTATCTTGATATTATATATTCACATGTTTGTCACCAACAGCCTGAAAAAACATTATCAATAAGCGGTCACAGCTTACTTGTATGCAGTCGTTGCACTGGTATTTACATTGGCTCATTAGTATCAGCCTTTATTTTATTGTTCGTACCGTTTATTAAAGTAAGTAATACCAAGTACTTAATTCTTGCATCTGTACCAATGTTTGTTGATGTAATTCTGTATTCAATAGGCGTTTATACATATTCAAAAACAATAGCACTTTTTTCAGGTTCCCTTTTTGGTATTGCAGGAATTATTTATATTTACAAAGGTTTACAAATTTTATTAGCAAAGAAAAGAGAAGAGGAAACTTGAAAAAATATTTATCACCTTTAATTGTAGGATTCGGTGCAGGTGTTCTTTCAATTGTACCGGTAGCAAAAAGTTTTGGCTGCTGTTTAATAATTCCGGTTGCAGCTTTTATAGCATTATTGCTTGACCAAAAAGCGAACAATAATTATTCGAAACTTGAGATCAAACAAGGTGTAATATTTGGTTTGTTAACAGGTATATATGCCGCTTTATTCGGTACTATCTTCGATTTTTTTATAACTTTCATTACAAAAAACAACGACATTGTAGCAACATATTCCGAATTACAAAAAGTAATAACCCAGTTCCCTATTTCCGACGAGCTAAAAGATAATGTAATGAGTATGCTTGGCGGTGTTGTTGAATCAATTAGGACTACCGGAATTTCATTGGTCTATACTTTTTCCGTATTAGTTAATAACCTAATATTAAATTCCATATTTGGAATGCTTGGCGGGATTATAGGTGTACAGATCTTGAATTCACGGAATCAAAAAATGATTCCTTAGCGCTTATCTAAGTCTAAATGGAAATGTAATTACAACAGTTTGTGGTTTTTGCTTCTGTCCTTTTGGTAAAGGTTCAAATCTCCATTGTCTTAACGAATTGATCGCAGCGGTTTCTAATTTCGTATCGGCTTTTATCAATGGAAAAATATTCCCAACTGTTCCGTCGGGTAAAATTGTAAATCTTAACTTCACATCTATTTCTTTTGAAACGCCCGGAGGATATTGAGGAATAATATAACTATAAATTTTACGCATCCCTTTGCCACCAAAATCAATATCAAACCCAAACTTACCAGTCCCCTCTCCGGTTAGTTCTCGTCCCTTTGCTACTTTTTCTTTATCAGCATTTTTCTTCTCTGCTTTTTTAGTCGTCTTTTTCTTACTCTTTTTTGTTACAGGAGCAATAGGATTTGTTTCATCAGTATTTTTGGTTTTTGGCACTTCAACTTTTTTTTCTACTTTTTTAGTTCTAGGTAAATTCTTCTTTTTACTTTTGGAAATTGCTCCGGAAGAACTGAGTTTCCCAAATGTTCCAAATCCGACAGTTACATATTCATCCTCAGTGTATTCCGGGCTGAAACTAAAAGCCATAAATATCAACAATATTGCCAAGTGTATGGCAATTGATATTGCAGTTGATTTATATTCTGTCTTTTTCCAAAACATTAGTAGGTTTCTTTTTCCGTCTCTATTGTAAATTTATCAATACCGACTCCTTTGGCTGCATCAATCACCTTAATAACTAGATCGATATTGGTTGCTTTATCAGCACGGATAATTACATTCTCTTCCGCGGCGTTTTTCTTTATCTCTTCCAATTTCAAAGCAAGGGCATCTATCATCACTTCATCTTTACCTACATAAATTTTTCCAAGCTCGGTAATTGATACAACAATCCTTGATGGTACGGTCTGCTCGTTATTAACAGCACCTGGAAGTTTAACTTTCACTCCGGTCTGTATTACAAACTGCGATGTAAGCAAAAAGAAAATAAGAAGCAGCATCACAATATCAGTAAGCGACGAAAAGTGAAAAATGCTCAGCGGTTTATTTTCCATTTCAAATTTCATATTCCCCTCGTCTCTATTCCATCCCAGAAGGTCTTTGCGGTTTATCGCCACGAACTTCTTCAATTATATCAACAACATCGTTAGAAACTATTTCCATATCGAGAACAAGTTTGTTGATAGAATTAACAAGATAATTGTAAAAAGTATAGGCAATAATACCAACTGCCAGACCAAATGCAGTAGTTAAAAGCGCTTCCCAAATACCGCCTGCCAAATCACTTGGATTTGCTGCCCCTTGCAAATCTTCGATCCTCATAAAAGCAGATATCATTCCGGTAACCGTACCTAAAAATCCAAGTAATGGAGCTACACCCGATATAGTAGCCAAAATTGACAAACCTTTTTCCAGTTTTGTTATCTCTTGTTTGCCAGCGCTTTCTATTGCTTCCTTAACTCGCTCATGTCCGAAGTGATATTTTTTCAATCCTTTTTTTACAATGTTGGCAGCAGGAGTCCTTTCTTCCATGCAATAATTTAACGCACCGTCAATATCCTTCTTTTTAAGCAATCCACGTATCTTAACAAGAAACTGAGGTATATTCGATTTTGATTTCCTTATAACTAATATTCTATCTACAATTATAGCTACAGCAATAATCGAGGCGATAAAGATAAATAACATTATCCAACCGCCTTTTAGAACAATTGATAGTAAACTCATAATTAAATCCTTAAAATAATTCTATATATTATAATTTATATTGTTTCATAAATAGTGCTGCTTCTTTCTTGGAATCAAAATATCCAACCCTTACTCTATGATATGTTGCATCTTTCGACTTAATATAAACTTTATAAATAAATGCGTCAAAGCCTTTCCTTCTTAATCTTTGGACTTCGTGTTCTGCTATTGTTTTACTCTTCCAAGATGAAATCTGTATCGTGTACTTCTTACCATCAAAATAAATACGATCAGTTATGCTAACATCATTTGGAATATCTCTATACAAACCTGTGTAAGTCGTTTTTGCTTTTGGTTTAGGTGTTTCTTTTTTTACCGGTTCAACATTTTTTTTCTTTAACAACGCTACTTCGGAAGATGTTTCTTTAATCTTCGTAGTATCTTTAATAACAGTTGTATCCACTTTTACCGGTTGTGGAGGTGGAGTTTGTTTCTGCGGTGGAGTCTCTTTTTTAGCAACAAAAGTTGGTGTCTTTTGTGGAGTATTACTCGGAGCAGATACAAAGTAAATTATTGCAACCAAAAGAATTACAAAGACAGCTCCAAATAAAAGCATAAATAATCGTTTATTGCTTTTATCATCTTTACGCATACTACTCTTTATATCGTCATAAACAGCTTGATTATTAACTGCTTCT
>Ga0256913_10000211_pt1 | contig 28679 bp, 26 predicted proteins | sample Axial_MatmetaG_FD_185970 | JGI IMG/M metagenome (GOLD analysis project Ga0256913, IMG submission 185970) | Deep-sea worm associated microbial mat communities from Axial Seamount, Juan de Fuca Ridge, Pacific Ocean - Axial_Mat | ecosystem: Environmental > Aquatic > Marine > Oceanic > Microbial... | reverse complement strand
CAATGTAACACAAGAAGAAGAATTTTTGGAACTTTTTAAAATACTTGCTGACACTCCTTCAAACCTGCTCTATTTGATAGATCATGCTCATGTTCTACCTAAGTCCTATATCCCAAAAGATCTTGTAAATCTTGATAGTTATTCTCGCCAGTTATTTATAGGAAGAAAGGGCTTAAGGTTATCAGCTCTTGTTATCCCTGATTTAATTAATATGACAAAAGCAGCTAGTGCACAGGATGTTCGTTTGCTTATTTCATCTACATATAGAAGTTTTGCCTATCAAAAAGCATTATATACACGTATCGTGCGTTTGGAGGGCTATGAACAGGCGTCAAGAGAAGTTGCTCCCCCTGGAAGCAGTCAGCATCAGTTAGGAACTGCTATAGACTTTGGTAGTATAAGCACGGATTTTGATAATACTTCAGCTAGTAAATGGTTGACTGCAAATGCGTGGAAATTTGGCTTTACACTTTCATATCCTAAAGAATATCAATGGCTCACTGGTTATAAATACGAAAGTTGGCACTACCGATATGTGGGAAAGAATGCTGCAGCTTTCATTCATCGTTACTTTGAGGATATACAACACTATTTTTTGATTTATTGGCTATATAATGCCCGAAGGAGATTATAGAATAATGAGTACCATAATGGAAGAAAACGGATTCCATATTCCAAATATCTATCTTCCACGTAAGGATGTAGATTTATCTAAATGGGCAGTAATTTCTTGTGATCAGCACAGTTCAAATAAAGAGTTTTGGAAAACGCTTAATAAGCATATAGGAACCGCCCCCTCTACATTGCGAATGATTCATCCAGAAGTATACGGAACATACAATATAGACTATCAATCAATTCAAGAAGCAATGGAAGAGTACAAAAAAACAGTCTTGACGTTTAAAGGAAACTCACCCGTTTTTATACGCCGTTATCATAACTCCTCTTACCGATCAGGAATACTACTTGCATTAAATCTTGATAAATACCGCATAGAGGCTGGTAATCAAGCCCCTGTAAGAGCAAGCGAAAGAACTGTCAAAGAACGCTTACCTATTCGTATGAAAATTCGAGAACTCTCAACTCTCGATCTTAGCCACGCATATATCCTTGTGAATGACCCCTCTTGCAGTTTAATAGAAGGATTAGAACCTTATATAAAAAATGAATTATATGATTTTTCACTCAGTATGCATGCAGGAAGAATATCTGGCCATCTTATTGGTAACAAAGGAATACAGCATATTAACGAGATATTCATCAGGCTTGCTGAAGAAGGACACAATTTTTCTATTGTGGGAGATGGCAACCACCATATAGCGTCAGCCAAGCAGGTCTGGGAACATGAAAAACAAGATCATTCGCTTCCAAAGAATCACCCCTTGGGGAAAACCCTGGTGGAAGTAATTAACGTACATAACCCTCACTTGAAATGCTATCCCATTCATCGTGTTATTAAACATATAAATACGACACAACTGTTAGAAAGGTTGTGTGAACATGCACAATTTTCTTCAAAGAGCAATTACAATATTTCTTTATTAAAACCTAATGAAATGTTTTATAAGGATGTGAAGCAAGAAGGTCTCCTTATCTGGCAAAAATCAAATATATTTACTTGTATTAAAGAAATGGATGCTAATTTGGAAGATATCTCATCAAAGACTCCATCCGCATCAATTGATTATATTCATGGCGAAAAAGAAACACTTGCTCTCTCTAATGCCCCCAATACAGCCTGCATTATTTTACCCCCAGTCCCTAAACATAAAATATTCCATGCAGTAAGTGAGATTGGACTGCTCCCTAAGAAATCATTTTCTCTCGGAACTGCAAAAGATAAGCGTCATTATCTTGAAGTTAACTTGCTGTATGAATAAGTTGATTCCAGTGACGCCTTTTTAAATCGAATAAAAAGAATGTATAAAAAAACAAGTAAAATTGTTATAGCAGATATACTGCGTAAAACTTTCTTTATAAGCAAAGGAGATGGACGGTTTATATATAATTTTCCCAAGATTAATGCGGGATGAGCATTTTCTATATTTCTTAAACGTATTACGGAATCTTTAGCATGTAATGAAGAAAGTACAAATATATCAGAAGAACTTTGCAAAGAATATCTATCCAATTGACGAGATATATCTTCAAGATCAGAAAGATTTTGAACTAACAGTGACTCGTACTCTGCCAAAGATTTATAAGAAAAAACGCCATACTCATCAAAAATAACTCCTACGAGTAATCGCATAATGATACCTGAACAAAGTATTATAATAAGATCAGAACTCTTCACTGCTTCTATATCGACATATATTATTAACGATAAAAGATATTTACTTATTGATAAAAAAGAATTATTATGATATATACACAAGTAGAATACGATAACTTAACGTAAAAGTGAGAAAGATGTGAATAAGAAAAAAAATCAAGAACCTTCTAGCGATGAATTAGAACGATATGGAGTATGGGTACACCCACCACAAGCAGATGAAATAACTGAGCAGGAATCGTCGGATAGTGAGGAACCCGTCTTGACTATTGATGACCTAGAAACAGACATTAAAAATGATGACCCTTTTCAGGTTTTTTCACAAGAATCAGAAACTTCTGGAAAAGCTTCTGGAGAAACTTCTGAAATTAACCATAAGGTCGACAACCTTGCTAATGAAGTAAGTACTTTACGTCAGGAATTAAAAGAAGTACGTAACTTCATGCAAACAATAAAAAATACTCAATCATCTACTGAGACTGTAGAACAACCTAAAGAAGGATTTTTTGCGCAAGAAGAAGTAAACAACCAACCTATCGCATTAACTCATTCTGAGCTAGGTAATATCTTGCGAACCTCCGATATTACAGAAGAAGCAAGTACTGAAACTACAACTTCAACATTAGTAGATTCTATTTCTCCAGATGAACCGGAAACTATTCAAGCATTTACATCCGAATCTGATCAATCACAGGACATCCTCATGGAAGAAAAAGCAAATACCAGCACTAAGGATGATCAAATGTTTACATCTGAATCTGATTATCCACAGGACATCCTCATAGAAGAAAAAACAAATACCGATTCTGAAGATAATATAGACTTGTCTTCTATCTCCGAACCCCTTCCACAAGATTCAACACTAGAATCAGCGACCTCAATATCACTTGAAGGTATTCCTGAATCCCTACCTATTAACCAGATAGAAATAGAAGAAGAGGCTTCCCAAAAAGAAAGTTCAGAGCCTCTTTCTGACCCAACTTCTCTTTCTCTTGATTCTCTCTCATTTGACAACGAAGAACTTGAACAAAATATTATTTTGGAAGAAAACAATGAAGAAGAAATAGATTTACTTAAGCCACAAACTGATACTGCGACAAAGGAAGAGGAATTACTTATTCCATCGCCTGAGGAATTAAACATTAATGTAAATGAGTTTGACATTCCGGGGTCTACTTCAATACAAAGTGATAGCTCTACTCAAAATCAAACTAGTACATTAGATCATGATATATCCGAGGATATGAGAACACTTATCACTTTGATAAAAAAACTGATGAACACTATAGCTGCACAAGAAAGAGAACAGTTTATTCATACTCCTGAATGGAATACTCTCCAACGTATTTCAAAACGGATTGATCCTACAGCAGAATCTGGAAGTTAATATTCATAGTAGTTTAAAAATATTCTACAGTAAAAATGGTAACCTTAATTTCTTAAAAGATGGAATTTCATTTCATTCTCATATCAATCCCACACGGGAAGTACAACGATTTTTAAAAATAAGCATTAAAAGAAAACCTTCTGCTATTATTATTTTAGGAGAAACTGCAGGACATATAAGCAGAGAATGCAAAATATTATATCCATATGCTTGTATACTTGCGATATACCCCCAATCTCATCCTGCATTTATATCAATGCTTGCAGACCAAAATACATCATTTGAAAAAGATTATCAATCAATTCGCCAATTTATTATAAAAAGAATAAATCCCTTGTATCTTAAACGACTAGAAATAGTAACCTGGAATCCTGTATTACGCGCATACCCCAAACAAGCCCATACCATGGTCAAAGCAGTCCAAGATGCAGTTACTATTATACAACGTAATATTCATACTACCATGTACTTTGGAAAACGGTGGCTCCATAATATAATAAAAAATTATCTATTAATAGACGAACACATTTACCTAGAGAAGATACAACGTCCCATTCTTATCACTGCTAGTGGCCCCTCACTTGAAGATGCTTATCCTTTTATTAAGAAATATAGAAAATATTTTTTTCTTCTTTCTACCTCGTCATCACTCCTCTTTTTATCAGAAAAAGACATCTATCCGGATCTTACCATTCATACTGATGGTGGATATTGGTCTATGAGATATATCCAGAACTATTCTTTTCCAATCGCTGCACCGTTGACTGCTGCACTGGGGAAAAAACAGTCACTTATGGAGTTTACCCAAAATAGTCTTCTTGAAGACATATTCAACACACATAGCAAATATATTATCCCAGAACATGGAACAGTAAGTGGATCTGCCGTACTGCTTGCTTTACAATTATGCTCTGAAGCCATTGTACTTGCAGGTTTAGATTTCTCCTCTCAAGATATCCTCATGCATGCACGTCCACATCAGCTAGATTCTTATTATGTTCGAAACAGTTGTCGTAAATCACCCGAAGAACTATTACGTTATAAACATAATTCTGAAATTATTCATGGTGCATCACTACAATTGTATGAAAATTGGTTTACGTATAACCTACCTCTTATTGCTGAAAACCGTATATATTGTCTTGCAAGCAACTATTTTCAAGGCAGTTTCCCTATATATCATCCTTCATTTCGTTCTACTAGTTCAAAAGGATGGCAGTTAGAAAAAAAGAAGGTAGCAACACGACCAATACGCCGTAAACTACTTCAAAAAAAATTACATATTGTGAGGCAATTGTTAATTGAAGAAGAAAGTAACAAAGTGCAAGATTTATTACTTCATCTGTATCCTCAATTTTGGGAACACGCTGATCAAGGAATTACCAAATCGGACAGAAAAAAAGCTATTTCAACACTAGATTTGGTAGAAAAGAAATACCTCCTATGAACTTTCTGAGCAAGAATATACAAGCATTAGAAGACAGATATCCTAAACTCGCTGAAGAAGTTCAGAATGTCCCTCTCTCAAAAAAATTTGATACCTATTCTAGTAAAAATGGTATGCCTACCCTTAAAAGTAAAAAAAATAACACGTGGATCCATTCTTCATACAACCCAGTCAAAGAAGGTAATAGGTATTTTCAGTATGTACAGAAAAACACCTATGCATGCATATTAGGTATAGGTCTTGGGTACCATATTAAGCCACTACTACAAAAAGAAAATATCCGCCTCATTCTCATAGAGAAAGACATTAGTCTTTTTCATTTGACTTTACAACTTATACCTTTACATGAAATAATATACTCAAAATATTGCCATCTCTTTATTAATCCAAATCCCCATAAGTTGCATGAATTCATCTTACATGATTATCTTCCCTTTTTTCATGAATCTGTATCAATATTACGATTCGTCCCCATCACGACCTTGTATACCACAGATTTCTTACAATACCAACAGGCTATAAAAAATGCGATTCGTCAGCAACAAACGGATGAGATTGTTATGAAACGATTCGGCAAACAATGGACAAGGAATATCCTATTCAATCTTCTACGTATAAGAAAGGATTATTTCCATCCAAGCAAAAAAGCATTATTGCTTGCTGCAGGCCCCTCTTTAGAAAAACAAAAACCAGAAATAATGCAATGGAGAGACCACCTTGTTGCTGTGGATTCAACATTACCATTTCTCTATCATCACAATATCAACCCGTATATAACAGTTAGTATCGATTGTCAAATATATGGTGCATTACACTATCTTGGAAATAGATCTCACACAGTAAAAGCCCTTTCTTTTTATCAACTATCAAGTTATTGTCCATCCTTTCTAAAGAAAGCACAGTTTTTCATAGGCAATCATCCGTTGGAAATTTTACTTGCCTACGAAGGATTAAATATACCAACTATTCCCCTTACTGGAGGCAACGTCAGCACCGCAGCATTCTTACTTCTTCGCTCTCTAGGATATAAAGAAATAAAACCTATTGGCAATGACTTTTCATATCCGCATAAGCAACCGTATCTACGAGGCACGTATTTTTATCAGTTTCCCTACCATTTTTCTTCGCGTCTACATACATTGTACACCTACAGTCTTGCGTATGCATTAGAGGAGCAGATACATGCACACCAACCAACTCGTATGGAGAAATATAAAAAAAGTTTTCGGCTAGCTCAACAGCTCTTTCTTCCTGAATGGCAAAAAAGTTCAAGAGTTTTTTTGCCAAAAAGCTGGTTGCAACAGTATCGTTCTAAACTACAGCAAAAGAAATCCGAAGCTACAAAAGTGCATGATCTCTTCTTTTTGAGCATTTATCCTCTTGCAATCTGGATGGGAAATAAACAAGAATTAAACAATAGGGAACAAAAAATAATTGCAGCTATTGAATATACAAGTAACTTGATTTCAGATTTATTGAGTCGATAATACTAGTATGCGCCGACTTAGTATCGCATTGACAGGATTGTTTACTATATTCTTTGCTGCCGCATTACTTATGGCTATCTTGGTAAACCAGAACATGCGTACAACCATTACTCAACAAAAGAATATCCTAACTCAATTGACTAATAAACTAAGGAGCTCATCCATAGAAGAAAATACTTCTCGCTATGAAATAAAACTAATAAAGAAAACTTTTTCAACAAATCCCTTGTTCCTCGGTATACTACTGTACTCATATACATCGGGAATTGAATACCTTCAAGCAAAAGATACAAAATATGTGCTGAGAAACAACAAAAATGAACCTCTCCTACATAAAAAAGGTCTCTTTACTAAAAAAATAACCAGTTCTTACTATAAAATAGATGGAAGTTCTTTTACCATCGAGGCAATTGTACGTAGCATTCCCAAACAAAACCTTCTACGCATTATGGGAATTACATCGGCAGGAGGTGCAGGTGCTGTGCTTATTCTTCTGATCTTTATCATGGGATATGAAAGAATAAACAGAAAATACAAAGAGAGATTCAAAGAGGTAGCAACACGACATAAAAAAAAGAATAACGATAATAAGAAAGAACCCTTACCCCCCCCCCTGAATTCCGAAGAAAAGAAAGTAGCTGAGAGTTTTTCCATCGATACTTTATTAAGGAATGCATATTCTAAAGAAAAATCTCGAAAAGATAGCATAATCACAGCAGAGAATGACAATGCACTAGACGAAACACTACAGGCACAACCTCAGAGTTTGCTAAAAGAAGATGATATAAAAAAAGATTCCACACTTTTTATAGAGTTGAGAAAAGAGAAAGAGCAACAGCCAAATATTGTATTAATGGCCGATGAAGATCATCAAAACTTAGAAAAAGATTCTGAAAGTATAAAAGAAGAACATACAGAAGAAACTCAAAACAATACTGATTGCAAGAAGACACCTACCGATAATATTTCTCAAATCAAAGAAAGAGAACAAAACAACCCATTATTGATGCGTCTAGCAGAAGAAATGGAACGCTGTTATTGTTTCTCTCATGAGCTTTCTCTTGCTCTTATTCAACTACCTGATATCTGTCCTCCAGATACAATAAAATCTTGTTGGAATATCATGAAAAATCTTTCTTTTATACGTAATACTGTATTTCATGTAAATACAAAACAAATTGCCATCATCTACCCAAACACAAATATTGATCAAACACTGGCAACTGCACGATCAATGTATAACACGTGTGAAACAACATTACACATAAAAATAAATATTGGAGCTATATCCTTGTGTCGCAGAGTAATTACACCAGAATTTTTCTTTTCGGAAGCTGAGACTGCACTTCAAAAAGCCCTCTCAGCTGAGCCCCCTATTATGGGATTTGCACCCGATCCAAAGGAATTTCAACGTATCAGTAAAGAGGAAAAGATTTTTGCATTTTCACACCTAGAAAGTTTACCCCTTCCTCCTCCAGATTTTGATTGGGAGATAGAAGATTCAGCTTTCTTTAAAAGTTATAATGAATTTGAAAAAACAAAACAACCAGCTTCATCCACCAATGAGCTAGAAGAAAGTAGTGAAAGTTGGGAGCATCCTGTTCCTGAATATCAAGCTGCTTCGAATAATATTAACTCGGGAAAGCAAGAAATGCCCCAAAATGACTTTTGGGATTCTCTTATAATAAAATAAACTTTTATTTTAGAAAAATTTTTCTGTTTCACTGTTTCACTCGCTATCTTGCACAATTCTATTCCTGAATTTGCAATTTTGGAAAAGATTTCCTAAAAACATGTAATTCCTGCATGTAGTAACTCATAAAGTTTCCAAATCTCTCAGTTCAAAAGCTTTTTAAATATAGCAGCTTCCTAGATACAAATCAATAAGAAGAGTTCATGTTACCTTTTCGATTAGCTCACAAATAAGTGTAGGCAACCCTCTTAAAGACAAGTCTGGAAACTCCAGCGAACCGTCAGTTCAACTTAGTTGTTCTTTTCTACTTCCGTTTCTTCTTTTTTTAGCAGAAAGTATTCTTTTTCCCGGACTACTGTTTTGTTGACTGCCTGAGTTAAAATATATTGGTACACTGAAGAATCACTAGATTGTGCAATAAAGATATCAGAGTCATTACTCTTGAACAAGCGTACTTCATAACTTTGCTTATCCGATGCAAGATTAATAGTCGCAACAAGAAGTTTTTCATCAATATCTTGGAACATTTCTACTTCTTTCCCCTCAAGACGAAGAATTCTACGGAGAAAATCATCAAGCTTTGCTGTATCAAACTCTTCCTTGTTGTTATCAGTTTTTTTATTGGCAATCCAGACTGCTTTCTTATCTTTATCTAGACTGCGTACAACAACAAAAGTATTTTTGAGATTCGTGGTTTGTATCCGCACAATATCTTTTTCATTAGGAGGATGAGGGAATATACGAAGATCTGTCCAATAAGAAGGCAATTGCCGCATGTAGAAATCAAGACTACTATCCAATGTAAACACATAATCCTTATTAAGATCAGGTTCTAGTGCATATAGCTCCTTGGAAGTATATTCGACCTTTCCAAAAAGAAGCGATTGTTTTTTTCCATTACTCATTGTAAATACTACCTTCTTTCCTGGCTGCAAACCATATTCTTCCAAATTTGCTTTACTTGTAGTTACTTTTCGCAAACGTTTAGTTTTCTTCATTGCCTGAAAAAAATCATCTAAACGATCTGGACGAGCTGGTAATGTACCAATAAGCCAGTCATTATCTTTACGAGAAAATATATTCTTATCTATTTGTACATCCGTAATATCCTTTATCACGAAATGTTTTAAAAGGATTTCGCTTGTCATTCGTGCAGTCTTTGCGCTTGGAGAAGTAAAGACACCTATACCCCATGTAAGTAACAGCAAACCGCAAAGCGAAGATAAAACAATGATATTTTTATGCTTTTTCATTTTTGTTTCTTCTCCTATTCAATAAAAAGATACCTGTCAAAACTACTGACAGTGGCACAAGAAAAAGATTTATCCACTTAACTACTACCTGTAGCATCTTTTCTTTTTGTGGATCATTAATCTTATCCAATGCAAGATTACGTTGTGAGCGTGAACGTATTTTTAACAAATCTTCATCATTACTAAGCCATTCCAGTAAGTTTTCAGCAAATAAGAAGTTAGTGGTATTCGCCGATACCCGGGTAAGATCACTAAGAAAATCACTATCAGCAACTACAACTAGTCGAGATGCATTCTTGCCTTTTTCTTTATTTGCCACAGGTTTTGCTTCTTCCTGATTAGGAAGAAGAAGTTTATCATAGCTTAGCAACTTACCATATCCTGCCACAACAAGTGGATAACTCTTTGTAGTAGCATCTGATCCCACTTTAAAACGAAACACTTCTTCAGGATTAACTGCAAAATCGCGCTGCATTAACCAGGATTGATCAGAAGAAGCAAGCAACACAGAATAAGAAAATGTCGTATCTTGACCCATATTTACTTGATCCCCGTTTTCATTCTGCTGGTTTTCTTTCCCTGATTTATTTGTTTGATCGCTTGTAGAAGATATAATATTTAATTCTGACGGCCAAAATAAATCAAGCCCTGCAAACCGTGCGGTAATGGGATGTTGTGTATCTACTGCTGAGTTTATATGTACCCAGTGGGGGTAGTCAATAAACGTTTGTATTTTAAAAAGACCTGCTTGACGTATCACCGGAAGTGGAATATTTTGCTCATCAAGTAACAAATTCTCCCGTATTGCAATACCATAATGGGCAAGCAGATCACGCAATGCAGAATCTCTTGTTTTCTGTACGCTTATTGTTCCACCTCTTTGAGTGCTTAATAACACATCAACACCATCCGAAGCAAATAAAACCGATCCTCCATTGACTAAATACTTATCTATGTAATAAAGCGTATCATTATCATAGTTCTGATTATCCACAACGACCAGAACATCAACTTCATCAGGAATAGGTTCTCTTACTGTGATATCACGGATTTTAAAGTTCTCTTTTATATGTTCCCTAAATGAAGAATACGAATATTGCAACTCCTGCGACTCAGCAGCTGTCATCAACCCAACTATTCGTTCATCGTCTTGCACAAGTTGTCGTATAGAAGAAGTAAGTTGATATTCTATGGATAATGAATCAAAAACTAATGGAAAAACCTTTTTCCGAGCTAGATATCTTATGACGATACCAGTATACACGACTGCAAGACTTTGTTCATTTTCTTCTACTACTTGAATCTGCTGAGGAGCAATACCTAATTGTTCAATCTCACGTTCTTTCCCTTTTGTGTTTACCACTTCTACTAATATTTTTCCGCGTGCATACGCCGCATATTCTTCTAAGATATCTATAATCTGATTGGGTTCTGGAGATAACGAGCGTAGTTTATCCGATATATAATAGCGTATCGATACTTGTTCTGGTATCTCTTTGGCTAGGTTGCGTGAAACACTTGATATAGTATTCATTTGGGTGCTAGTAATATCCAGACGCCAAAAATAGCGTAGGCTGTTAACTGCAAGTAAAATGAAAAGAAATATTGTGAGTATTGTCACCAAGAACCGTTTGCTTTTCATCTCATCTCTCCTTCCTTAATAAAAGAGCCTTTGTTGTTGCCCATAACGACACACTTATCAACAAGACATAAAACATTATGTCTCTCGTGTCGATCAATCCTTTCAAAAGACTATCATAATGTGCACGGAATGAAAAATATCTCAGTACACTTGCCAGAGTATGCGACATCGGCATAACATTTGGCACTACCCCTATTAAGGTAAAGATCAATAGAATTAATACGGTTACAAAAAAAGCAGAAATTTGATTCTTTGAAGTCGCGGAAATAAAGCTTCCTATGCTAATCCCTGCAGCTCCCAAAAATAATGCACCAAGATATTGCCCGATTATCTCACCTATTTCAAATTCTCCAAAGGGAAGAACAGAAAGAGGTACTGGAAGAGTAAACGCAAGCATAATACATAAGAGCAAGAAGGAAGCAAGAAATTTACCTATCACCAGATCAAACTCCTTATACGGTAGTGTAGCCAATAATTCATAACTTCCCTGACGATACTCTTCTGCCCAACTACGCATAGTGATCGCAGGAAGAAAAAACATATAAAGAAAGGGAATAATACCAAAGTAACCCCTTAAACTTGCTGAATTTCCTGCAAAAAACTGTTGAAAAAAGAAGAATAAATAGGAAAGTATGACTAGAAAGAATGTAATAAGAATATATGCAATAGGTGAATAAAAGTATATTCTCATTTCTTTTCGCATAATAACTGAAATCATAATTTCTCCTGTGTTAATGTCGTAAAAACTTCTTCAAGGGAAACATGCTTGGGAGAAAGCTGCAAAATCTTATACCCTTGAGAAATAGTCCAATCAAATATTTTTTCCGCTATATCTTTCTGCGAAATAATTTGCACTAAGGTACCTCCTTTTCCTTTTCCCTGTTCTTCAGCCGATAAAACAGAAGGAATGTGTTCCAATTCTTTTAGTGCTGCCTTTGTAAAACGTCCTTTTATTACCGTATAGTACGTATACGACTGTCGCATCTTTTTAGATACTTCCTCTACGGTTCCTTCAGCCACAACAGAACCTTCATGAAGAATGATAATTTGTTTGCAAATAGCTTCAATCTCCTGCATGATGTGACTTGAGAGAATAACTGTTTTTGTTCGTCCCAGTTCTGAGATAATACTTCGTATCTCAATAATTTGCTGAGGATCTAGTCCATTAATGGGTTCATCAAGAATCACAATGTCAGGATCATGAATAATAGCCTGAGCTAAGCCAAGTCTTTGTCGATATCCTTTCGACAGAGAATCGATTGTTCGAAACGTAACCGTATCCAATGAACAAATGTCAAGTACGCGTGTAATTGCCTTTTTTCTATCCGAAAGCCCATGTGAACGTGCAATAAAAGAAAGGTAATCATATACAGAAAATTCTGGATATAATGGAGGTAATTCTGGTAAATATCCTATTAAGGACTTCGCACGTACTGGATCATCTCTCAAAGAGATCCCATCAATATACACCGCACCTTGCTGTGGATAATGGTAACCTGTTAAGAGACGCAATAATGATGTTTTTCCAGCTCCATTTTGTCCCAACAATCCTAAAATATTACCCTTTCCAATAGTAAATGAAACATTATTTACTGCCGTAAGTGACGCATATTTCTTCACTACTTTATCAACCTTAATCATTTCTCTACTCCTCATCCAGATAAGATACACTTATCATCATTCTTTCTTTTAATGATACCACCTGAGGAAATACTTCTCGTGCTTCCTGAACCAGATGCTTAAGTTGTGCATTAGTATAACGCGGGCTAAAATGAATTAAACCCATCTTTCGAACCCCACCCGCTTTTTTTGCAATCAATGCCGCATCTACCACAGTCATGTGCTTTTTCTCCCGCGCTGTCTGTTTGGCATCACCAGAAAACATTCCCTCACATATGAGTACATCTGAATTATATACCTCGCCTGCCAATGTATCAATAGGAAGTGTATCTGTTACAAATGTTATTTTTCGACCAGGACGTGATTTCCCCATTACCTCACATGAGTGTACAATTCTACCGCCTGCAAGTGTTACCGATTCCCCTGCTTGTAGCTGAGCCCATAAGGGACCCATAGGAACTCCCATCTCACGAGCTTGATTCATTTGGAACACACCTGGCCTTTTATCTTCTTCTAACACATATCCTACACATATACGTGAATGTTTTACTGGAAACGAACGAACATGGTATCCATCAGCCTCCCATACAACTTGTGAGAGATTATCCGGTGGAATCTCCTTGACAACAATTTCAAAATTAATATACATCTCAAGAATACTTCTGTTGGCATCAATATACTCTTGTATCCGGGGTGGCCCTATAACATATAGAGGTTCTGTTCTATCAACTTGTGAAGACAACATTAACATTCCAGGTAATCCCGTAACATGATCAGCATGTGTATGGGTAACAAAAATAGCATTAAGCTTCTTCCAGCGTAATCCTGCTTTACGTAATGATACCTGAGTGCCTTCACCACAATCAAAAAGGAACATCTCTCCCTCACGCCTTACAACCATTGATGTAAGACTCCTATTGGGAAGTGGCATACTCCCACCAATGCCGAGAATAAATAATTCGAGATTCATTTTTTAAGGAGTTTCGTCCTTTGTATAATCAATTTGATCAAAAGAAAACCCATGAATTTGGAGAAACTCTTGCTGTGTACGTGTAAAATCAGCTAACTCATGCGCAGTCTCTGGTGAGATGCGTTTCCATCTTTTATTTACTTCATCCTGTACATCTTTTCTTAACTCCCAATCATCCATACGAATACGTCCCTGCAAATCAATATTGGGATCCCCATTTAATCTACTCGCAAATAGACGATACATCTGTTCAATACAAGCTTCATGAATATTTTTTTCTTGCATTATCTTATAAAGAATAGCAAGGTACAATGGGACAACAGGGATGACAGCACTTGCTCGTGTTACCAATGCTTTATTAACAGATACATATGCGACTCCTGATAAGGACGATAGCAATGCAGTAATCGTTGAAGCTCTTGCCTCAAGATCTTCCTTTGCTTTTCCTATTGTACCCTGGCGATACAATGCATAGGTTAATTCAGGTCCTATATATGAGTATGCCACCGTATGTATACCTTTTGCAAGCACCTGTTCCTTTTGTAAATGTCGAATCCAAAGTTCCCAGTCTTCGCCTCCCATCACTTTCACTGTATCTCGGATCTCTGTATCATTTGCAGGTGCAACTTCCACCGTTCGAAGATTACCTGAGAAATCTGCACTCAAAGAACTATACGAGCTTCCTATTGGCTTTAATACTGATGTGTAGCGTTCTCCTGTATCGGGGTCTATTCTTATGGGTGACGCGAGACTGTATATAAGCAAGTCTATTTGTCCCATGTGTTCTTTAATTGCTTGCACTGCTTGTTCTTTTGTACTATGTGCAAATGCATCATCTATGATAGTGTGCGCATATAAACCTGTTTCCTTTGCCTTTTGTAAAAAAGCTTCATTCGCATACCATCCCGCACTTGCCGTGCGTTTGCCACTTGCTGGACGCTCAAATGCTATTCCTAACGTATCTGCGTGAGCTGAGAAGGTGCTGACAATCCTCGATGCTAGTCCATAGCCTGCTGATGAACCAATAATAAGCACGCGTTTAGGAAATTTTAGTTGACCTTGTTTACGCGCATAATCAATTTGCTGTTGCACATATAATACACATCCTCGAGGGTGTGCATTAAGGCATATGTTGTTACGAATCATAGGTTGAATAATCATAAATTGCCTCTTTGTTTGGTGATTATTATATTTGTTTTCATAAAACAATACAATACCTTGCAAAGAGTCTTTCTTGTTGAGACTTGTACGGTATCATACTAAAATAATCTATCATGTTTATTATAAAGAGATGGGAAGATTTAGCGGACAAAGAAAAATATGCATTGCATAATCGAAGATTGTGTCATGTTGAAAGCAAAGAGATCACACAGACAAAAAAAATAATCCGTCAGGTGCGGAAAAAAGGAGATAAAGCCCTACGCGCATATAGCAAGAAATTCGATCATGTGGATTTATATGAAACTCCGTTACGTGTGCAAGAAAAAGAATTCGCTGAGGCAGAGCTTTTATTATCAGCCCAAGTAAAGAATGCTCTGCACTTTTGCATAGACAATGCATTAAAAGTACAAAACAACGATAGCGACAAAGCAGAGACACAAAAAGAATTACGCGATGGTGTAACTATTACTTCCCGCTCACACCCCCTCAAATCGGTTGGATTATATGTTCCGCATGGTAAGGGAAGTTTTCCATCAATGGTGTATATGCAAGCAGTTCCTGCACATATTGCAGGAGTTCCTCGTATTGTCATGGTCACACCACCTGAAAAGAATGGAAAAATAAATCCAGCATGTCTTTATGCAGCTAAGATTTCGGGGGTGCATGAAGTATATCGGATAGGCGGAGCACACAGCATCGCTGCATTGGCATATGGAACAGAAAGTATTGAACCTGTAACTAAAATACTGGGGCCTGGAAGCCCTTATGTATCCATAGCCAAGCATCTTGTTAGCCTTAATATTGCCACAGGAACTATCACTGGACCATCTGAATCAATGATTATCGCAGATGGTAGCACAGATCCTCAACTACTTGCTCATGATCTTCTTATCGAAGCTGAACATGGAAAGGATGCACTTGCTTTACTTCTTTGTCCCGATACATTGTTTTTACAAAAAGTGAAGATCTTCCTCGAGAAACTTATTCAAAAAGCACCTGAACCATTCAAAACATTCTTTCAATCTTCTCTTCGAGAAGAATTAACACTCATTAAAGTATATGATTTGCAAGAGGCTATGAAGGTGGCTGAGCAGTTCGCTCCTGAACATCTTTTATTGCACGGAGTGCATGCTGAAGAACTCGCACCCTATATTAAAAACGCTGGAGAAATCCTTTGCGGAATTCCTTTTAGCATTGCCAATTATGCATTGGGAGCAAACTCCATACTTCCTACTCATGGATTTTCTCGGTCTGCATCAGCTCTTTCTGTCCGTGACTTTCAAAGAACCTACGCTATTATTCAGGCAACTCCACAAGCCTTACAAACTGCTGGTACAAACGCACTGTATCTTGCCGACTATGAACAATTTTATCATCACGCACTCGCATTACGTGTGCGGAACTTTGAAAAATGAATACAGAAGACGAGATCTTCTCTTACTGTTTGCAATTTCGAGATCTTGAAAAGGTATCACATGATACTCGTGAATATAAATTGGATCGAGTAAAAGAATTGTTAGCACTTGCCAAACATCCCGAACTCACTTTTAAGACAGTTCATATTGCAGGATCAAAAGGAAAAGGATCCACGACCGCATATCTTACGCATCTGTTTGCCGCACATCCTTACCGAGTGGGAATGTATAGCTCTCCGCATGTGTTTCATTGGAAAGAGCGAATTCAAGTATGGGAAGGAAAAAAGAAATTAGACATTAAAACACATCTCTCCAATGCCTTTCAGTACACAAAATACTGTGTTAGTCAATTAAAAGATGATAGACCAAGCACTTTTGAAATATTAACATTATTAGCTTTCATTACATTCCGAGAAGCTTCATGCACATGGGGTATGATTGAAGTCGGTTTAGGAGGACGCCTTGATGCAAGTAATCTTATTCACCCATGCTATACCATCATTACCAGTATAGAACTTGAACATCAAAAACACCTTGGTAATACTATAAAACACATCACACAAGAAAAAGCAGGAATTATCAAATCACATGTCCCCATAGTTATCCCCTCTCTTGCCAAGATAGCTCATACTGTCATAAAAAAAACAGCTCAATCACATGCTGCTCCTCTTCACTATCTTTCCAAGTATGTTCGTTGGCATACCGATGGTATAAGTACGAGATACTCTATTATCTATAAAAAATATCGAAAGATTATACACAGCAAATTACTTATGTGGGGGAAATATCAAATTGTTAATGCGGGATTAGCTTTATGTATTTATTTACTTGAACATAAACACATCCCAGCACACGTTGATTGCGTATTAGCGAATACTTCTCTTCCTGGGCGTAGTCAATTGATTCCCAGAACTCCTGCCTTACTGCTTGATGGTGCGCATACACCCGCATCAATAGAAGAGATTTGTAAAATTTTCTTGAAAAATTTTCAAAAGAGGGGAACTCTTATTATAGGTTTAACAAAAGGAAAAAATATACAGGCTATTGCACAAAGCGTTCGAAAATTCTTTTCCCATGTAATCATAAGCACCGCAGGGGCAGATAAACCTGAGTCACCTGATCTCATAGCCGCTTTTTTCCAGAAAGAAAATATTAAAACAGAAGTTTATCCCCGTATTTCTCATGCTATAAATGTCGCACAAAGTTACCGGAAACCTATTTTGATTACAGGATCATTTCACCTTATTGGGGCAATTCCCCGTACACTACTCCATTAACATGTCAAGATACAAGTACATAATCTATGACAATAAGACCACCCTGATTATCATGCATAAGCATATTATACTATATCTATGTCACTGAATTGGAAAGAAATAAATCTTATATTAGAAGAAGTAAATCTTCCTCAGTCTAGAGTAGAAAAAGTAATACAGTATGATTTCCTCAATTTCTACTTTCGTCTTTATAAGAATAAAACAACATTTTGGCTGCAGATTTCCTTGGAATCAGGAGCTACACGTTTACATCTCTGTAGTAACGTTCCCCGGCAGCGGGCTGGAAAGCCGTTGCGATTTCAAGAATACCTCCAATCGCACATACAGGGATCTTTGATACGCTCTGCTTTTCAGCTAGCCAGTGATCGTATCATTCGCATACAACTTGACCAAGAATACAAATCACTTCTTATGTGGATTAAACTCTGGGCAGGGAATCAGAATATTATCATCTCCAACACAGAAAATTATATACTTGAGGCAGCATTTCGACGTCCTGCACAATCTATTAGAAAAGGAGAACATTTACCTCTTCCTCGTGTCTCATCCCCTCCCAATTTTACTATTCGCCCTCATCAAGGATCATTCTCTCAGTATATTGAAAAATACTATGCAGAAAAACAAAAAAAGACACGAAAGACTGACACTCATCGTCAAGAAATGGAAAAATTCATCGCACGAAAGATGCATTTTTACCAGAAAAGTATAGCATCACTACAGAGGGAAATACAGATACAAGATCCACAACACTATATTCAAATAGGAAAAACATTACTTAATATCCAATCATCAATTCCAATACAAGCAAAGCAAATAACAGCATCTGTGGAAGGAAGGGAAATACGCATTAATCTTACCCCTCAAAAAACTGGCATTCAAAATGCTCAAGATTATTTCATCAAATCAAAGTGTATACGATCAAAACAGCTTGCCTTGCAAAGTCGCTTAAAAGCTATGATTGAAGAATATCATTTATTTAAAAATCTACCAGAAAACCAACAGTATATATTAAGCAAAAAGGCCTTTTCTTCCAAAAACGAAAAACAGAAAAAATTGTTTACAATAGGAAGGCGTTATATCTTGCGTGGTCACGTTGTAATTATTGGGAAAAATGCAAAAGAAAATGATGAAATTCTCCGGCATCATGTCAAGGGAAATGATCTATGGCTCCATGCGAGAGATTTTCCAGGTAGTCACGTATTTATTAAGAAAGAAAAAAAAGGAACCCCTTGGCCTCAAGAATTACTCAATGAAGCAGCCATGTTGGCAGTTTATTACAGCAAAGGACGTGCACAACATATTGCAGAGGTCTACACAACTGAGGTGAAAAATCTCAGACGTGCACGACATGGCATTTTAGGAACAGTTATTCCTTTACGAGAAAAAAATATTTCCGTACGCATAGATCCTAGAAAAATAAGCAAACTTTTCCAACAACAATAAATATACAACATCTGATCACACATAATTGACTCCGGAACATCTGTGTAGGCATAATATTTAGCACAAAAGAAATACTTAAAAAAGAAGAGCTTTAACATTGACATATCATATGGGTATTATGTATCCTAAGATAATGGAACAAAAACAAAAACAACTTGCTCCACGAGGAAGACGATATAGATCAATCGGAAGGCCAAAAAGAGAAAGTCTTGACTTTTCGCAATTAAGGGTGTTTATACAAAATTCCTTGCGGGCCATTCAGGAGACAGAGAATCCTGATAATCTCAATAAGATACGACGTTTCTTTCGTAACAATGTGCCTTTATCACTTCGATCATACTTCGCAGCGTATCTTCTTAAACATGGAAATTTTGCGAAGTCTCAAGAACACTCGCAACCTAAAGCTCAATTTAAACGGTTATTTCTTAATGTGGGGAAACAACATCGCATTACGATCAAATCAATGAAAGAGTTATTGAACACTGTCAAAACCATAAAAGACAATGATATTGGAAATATATCCATCCATAGAACATTTAGTTTTGTTGATGTACATGAGGCTCAGGTTGATACCGTTATTTCTTCATTATCAAGTCAGAAAGTATATAAGGATCGTAAGCTCATGGTAACCTTTGCAAAAAAGAGAAATGGCTGATACAACAATTACTGCAGAGGTGGGAAAAAGTGGTTAAAGAAGAAGCAATTGAAGTAGAAGGTATTGTCAAAGAATCTCTTCCCAACACTACATTTATCGTCGAGTTAGATAATGGGCATACAATATATTCTCATCTTTCAGGACGCTTGCGTAAGCATTATATCAGAATAGTACCTGGAGACAAGGTAAAAGTAGAGCTTTCTCCTTATGATTTAACTCGAGGAAGAATTGTCTATCGAGAACGGTAATAATACATTTATTTTTCTTTATTTTTTGTAAAGCAAACTACTCTGCAGTACCCACCCCACCTCCCCATGATCCGTCTCTACCTGGTAAAATCCATGATATTCATTCTCCACTCGCACCACAGTTCCTCGAGAAAGTGATATCCATGGACTTGCGTCTTTTTCCGGTATTTTTTGCATACTAAGATCACTAACATCCACAATAGCATCTACTTTGTGAGCAACATTTACTGAAAATATGAATATGCCGATCAGTACCGAGAACGCGAGTAGTGAACTAAACATAAAAATCACAGCTGCCGCATGTCGGTGATAACGATACAAAAAGTAACTTCCCAAAACAGCAAAGTTCCACACTCCAACTATAAGAAAGAAAAGTAGATCAGGGTGTGGCGTATGAGGAATAGGAAACTGTGGTGGTAAAGAAAAACGGCGTTCCACATATGCTAAAGCACGACGAAGATACAAACTATTCGTATTCAACCTTAATGCAACACGTGCGTGAAATATTGCCTTCGCTATATTTGCATTTTTTGTATAAATCAAAGAAAGAAGATGATGTAACACTGCATTTTCCTTCTGTCTGGATATCGCTTCTTCAGCTGTCGCAAGAGCCGATTCTATTTTATTTTGCTCAAACAAATCAATAACTTGAGCAGTTTCATCAGTAAAACCAGCGTACACTTTGGATGTAAATACAACAAGCACCAAAACAAATATCATGAACATAGATGTTTTTCTTTTGTCATATAGAAAAAATACAAGAACAACAAAAGGAATTACAAGAAAAAGAAGCCATATTCGGATATCTTCAAACATATGTGTTGATTGTAAGATCTCTAATTCTTTTGATTCGATTAAAAAACCAGTAGAAGATTCTTCTTTCTTAGCTATATTGTCTGTAGAAGCTTGTATAACAATTTTATATTGGTGTCCCTCGAGACGATATACATGCTGTGTCCGAGGCAAAAATGCAAATAATGGGGGTATAACAATTGTATATGTTCCAGGTTTAGAAAATAAATAATGATATATTATTTTTCGATATCCTGTGTATCCATCCTCTTTAATGCTAATATCACTTTCTTCAGTCTTGTTACGAGAGGAATAAGAATCAATTCGTGGTACAGGAATATTCACTAATGGTAGGTTACCTTGTCCTTCAAGAGTAATCTCAACAATAATCTGGTCGGTAAGCGTACCTCTGGAAGGATGTACACTATAACGATAAGTAAAGTTTCCTACTGCTCCAGAACGACTAATTTCTTCGGGTGATTGTAATACCGTCATAAGAAACGGAGTAGATGCAACCTGACCTGCATCCAGCTCAACAATAGATTTGGGAATTACCACACTTCCTGTAGACGTGGGTGTATACAGAAAAGAAGCAACAGGAATAATGTACAATACTGTATCACCGATAGTTTGTGTTTTCATGCTTCCGATACCAAAAAGTTCTTCAAAAACACCTATTGAAGGAGGGTGGACTGATATAGCGTGTGGAAATTGATATGATTTACTTAAGTAAATTTCCAAAATATACAAAGTACTTTGTCCTGCATAAATCTCTTTAGCTCCACTCCATCTGAGAGAAGGTAGTACTTTTTCAGAAGATGCGCGCAACAAAACCTCATAAAGGTCTGGATCACTATAGTATTCAGTCCCTTTATAAAAAAATCGAAAAGATGGGAGTACATATCGACCAGCTTGCTTCGCAATAATAGGAATGTTTACCGCATATCCTCCTTCTTTTTTCTGTATAATAGAAACGGGAGATACGGTAAAGTCTCCTCCATATATCAGCGCATCAGGTAATACAGGACGTTGTAGCTCCAAACCATCGTTATTCTTTATTGGTAATAATATACGTACTGTGCTTATCATCCCCACAACTGCAGGTTGCCGAGAGAAAGAAATCGGCACTTTGGTTTGACTATGTAAAAAGCATTGTGGAAGAAGGAAATATACTACCAATCCCGCAAAGAAGGTGATCTTTTTCCTGAAAATCGAGCACGCCACTGTACTCCCTCCTTTCTTTTTATATAAGAGAGTATCCTCTCCGTTGTCACATCTACTTGTTTTTTTGCCCCTCCCTGTTCCATGCGAGATATTTGCTGAGAAGCTCGTAATTTCTTTAATGCAAGTTCAAGATTAACTTTTGCCTCTACATGCGAGGGATCAATAGAAAGCGCTCGAATAAAATTTTGATATGCTTGCTGAAAATGTCCTTGCTCATAGTACAGTAATCCACGATTAAAACTAATACCAAGTAAAATATCATCATCTGTCTGATCATCACTATGCTCAATGCGTGCCCATGTATCAAGAGCTACATCGGACTCACCCAATGCCCAATACACATTACCTATATTATAGCGCACACGAGAAGAATGTCTTTTTAATTGATCTACTTTGTAATAATAAATTAAAGCATCCTGATAACGCCCAAGATAAAACATATAATTTCCACGTAAAACGTCATAGTAGGAAATAACTATATGGCAAGATGTAAGCAACAACAACACCATTACTGTAAAAACCGCTATAATACGCCTTTCCATTTCACCACTCCTAGCACACTGTACATTGTCAAGAAAAATACACATAAAAAAAGAAACGCTCCATATCGTGCTACAGGGATTTGACGTGTATATTTTTTTTTCTCCATTGAATTACTCTCAGATAACCGTTGTTGTAATATAGATGCAGTCAAAGGATCAGATAAAAATAATAATTCACTTCCAGTAAAAGAGGCTATTTTGTTTAACACATCTTTACGCAAATAACTACGTACCACATTTCCTTTAGCATTTCTCACAAGATCATTATTGGATAACAAAATAGTACTCCCCTTCTCTGTACCCGCTCCTACCACATAAGCTTGGACACTATTTTCAAGCATCTTTTGCATTGCATTATTTATATCTCCTTCCCATTGTTCTCCATCCGAGAACATAATCATAACTCTATGCGTATCATTTTGAGAAGGAAAAGATCGAATACCCATAAGAAGACCTGCAGTAATATTAGTTCCCTTCGCTGTCATCATACGCGGATGAATATAAGAAGAGACCATCTCCAATATTTCTTTATCTTGAGTCATGGGAACAAGTAGCATTGCTTCCCCTTTAAATAAGGTCACTGAATACCAAAGATCAGGAATCGCATATACTATAGTTTTTATCACTTCCACGCTCTTGCGTAAACGGGAAGGTTTTATATCAGCAGCAAGCATACTATTTGAAATATCAACTACGAAAGCTAAAGAAATACTGTTCCGCTGTTCCTCTTTAAAAGACTTACCCCAATATATATTTGCTAAAGAAAGAATGGCAGCTATATACGCACATAATAAGAAAAGCACCTGAAAAAAGGATTTAATGAAATATATATTCATTAATACTTTGTTTTCTCCTGCATATACACGCAACTGCTCCCGACCCCTACGATAGCTCCAAATCAAGAGAAAAACCAAAGGTGGAAGCATCCATAGCCATTTCAACATTTCTGGTCTATTAATTGTCATACTCCACCCTCTTGTAACACAACCTTATAAAGGAAAAAACTCATTGTGAAAAGAAGAAGCATTGAAACAACGAAAAACCGATATATCGGCACCGCTTGCACTTCGACGCGAACATATTTCTTTTTCACCTCCACAGAATTGATAGTAGTAAAAACTTTTTGCAATTGCTGCGCATCACTTGCGTAAAAATATGTACCTCCCGATTTCTCGGCTAGTGTAATAAGCAACTGCTCATCAAAACTATCACGAATAGCCCCACGATACAAAGATCCAGTCTGACGATCACGATATTCAAGCAAAGCTTCTCGATTAGATCCAATACCAATAGTATATATTCTAATATTCATCTTTTTTGCAATCCCAGCTGCAGTAATGGGAGTTATTTCCCCTGCGGTATTCACCCCATCGGTAAGAAGAATAATCACTTTCTCTGCTGCCGAGGATGTATTAAGATGTAGCGCACCAAGTAAGATACCCATTCCTATTGCGCTTCCTTCTTCAATAGTACTTATATTTAAATCTTCCAAAACACCTGCAAGATATGTATAATCTAATGTAGGGGGTACCCGAACTCTTGCTTGAGAAGAAAACGTAACCAACCCAATAGCATCATTCTCACGTTGAAAAATAAAATCTTTAATAACATTCTTAGCTATAGTAAAACGACTAAATAATTTAACATCCTGAGCAGCCATACTTGGCGATTCATCCAATACAATAATGATATCTATTCCTCTCGATAAAAACTTTTTTTCCCGATGTACGAAACTTGGTTCTGACAGCGCAATAATAAGAGCCCCCCATGCTAACCAATATGCAATCATTGCGAAGAAAGAAATAAATCTCTTCCAATGTATCGGTGCGTGAAAAGGTACAGGCGCAATACAATAAGAAAAAGGAATTCGCATACCTCTTTGCTTATAAATATGCTTCATATATATCAAGAAAATAAGCCCAATAAACAAAGAGAGCATAATTGGACGCTGAAAAATAATCACAATTGCTCCAAATCGCTCTGCAGGCGCAATATCGTTTTATGTGCTGTTTCAACATCTTCTCTTTTTGACTCCTGTGAAACAGAACAATGAGCAAATTTTACTAAATCACTTTGATAAAACAGTTTTCCCAGTACTTCACTAAGTGAAAGATCAACCCCCTTATCCTTCAGTAACATAGCTATCTCATGACTTGTTGCGGAAAGAAAACAAGGAGAAATGCGATACACCAGATATTCACGCATCGAACGAGCCAATCTTTCATAAAAAATTCTCGTTTGATATTCAGAAAGTCTACGTTTAAGCTTTTTTAGCTCTCGTTTGCACTGTCGTAATGGACTACGTGCTCGCCTCCAACGAATAAAACGAACACCTACCTTTTTCGTATATCCAGTCAAGAAGAAAAGAAGCACAGGAATACCCAGAAGTAATAAAAGAAATCCTAAAAATGCGGGAAATGTATACGGTAATAATAATTGTTTCATAGGAACAGCCAGATCTCCTTGTGATCTTTCAAGAATGGAGGACACATGCACAGACAAGCCAGACACTACAGCATCGTTTAAAAGAAAAACAGGAAAAGTTAATGTACCTGGTTCATATGCAGTAAAGGTAATATTTAATGATCTATTTTTACCATCACTTCTTGATACACGGGCTGATAAAATTTTCCCCCACAAGGGTTGCTCATAATATTGAAGCGTCTCGATTTTCTTACTCTGCCTAATGCGTAGCCGTACACGCATATGCACTATATCGCCTACATAAAATATATGAGGAACATAAACTACACTTTGAATAATACTATCTTGTTCCACTGCTACTATCTGTACGAGACTTAGTGTACACATGCAAAAAACAAGATTGAGATTTCTCATCTCTATTTTCCTTTCCGATAGCGGAAATACCTTACTAAAGACTCTGAGGCATCTTCTATACTTGATATTTCCAGAGACGAAATACCACAACGCTTGCATAGCCGTACCCATTGCATACGTTGCTCTTTCCAGTATTGATAGTATTTTATCCGAAAATACCGTGTCGATGTATACGCAGGAAGTGTATCTTTTGTCTCAGGATCTTGCCAAGACATAAATCCTAATTTAGGCAAATTCTTTTCCGACTCATCGTATAAACGTATAGCCAATACTTCATGACGCCGAGCAAGAAAACAAATATCTTTTTCATAACCACGCATGTGGAAATCAGAAATAATGACACAAAAGCCTCGCTGTTTAAGAGATTGGTTTACCACCTGCAATGCATGCGCCAAATCAGAAATGCGCACATGTTTCTTAAAAGAAAAATGATCTGAATCAGGGTTCAAGATATGTCGACATTTTTTTCGTGGTTTATACCATTTTTCTATTCTATCGCTAAAAAAAAGGGCTCCCACTTTATCCGAGTTATGTTCCGCAGCAAGCGAAAACAAAAATAAGAGTTCGGATGCCTGCTCAATCGCCTGCCTGTGAGTACCAAAATACAACGATGGCGACACATCAACCACCACAAAAAGCGTAAGTTCTCTTTCTTCTTTAAATATCTTTGTATACGCAGCTCCTAGACGAGAACTTACATTCCAGTCAATCATACGCACATCATCACCTTCTACATATTTTCGAACTTCATCAAATTCCACACCACTTCCTCGAAAGGTAGATCGGTAATTTCCTGAAAGCAAGGTTTGTACGAAATGCTTCGCAACAATATGCAAACGTTTTATTTTTGAGCTAGTATTTTGCTTTTTCTTTTCTTGCTCCGTCATCAGGGAACCGCTACGGAAGTGATTATCTTGTCGAGAATCTCATCGGCACTTAATTGTTCAGCTTCTGCTTCATACGATAATACGATACGATGCCGCAATACATGTTTTGCTATTTCTTTTACATCCTCAGGTAATACATATGTACGTCCTTTCATCATTGCTTGTGCTCGCGCACCTCGAGCAAGCGCAATAGTAGCCCGAGGGGAAGCTCCAAATTCCACAAAACGTGCGAACGTGGTCATATTTTCGGGGGAGGGTCTGGTCATAATAATTAAAGAAACAATATACTGCGCGATACGCTCATCAAGTGTAATCTGTGCAAGAAGATGTTGCAAAGAAAGAATTTCTTTTTTATCAACTATTTTCTGTAATTCTGCTACCTCATCACCACTCATACGATATAAGATCGCAAGCTCCTCTGATTCCGTAGGGTAATGCACTAGCAGCTTCATCATAAAACGATCCAATTCTGCTTCAGGCAAAGGATATGTACCTTCTTGTTCAATAGGGTTTTGTGTGGCCATCACAAAAAAAGGATCAGGTAAAGGGTAAGAAAAATCTCCTATAGTAACCTGTCGCTCTTCCATGGCTTCTAGCATAGCTGATTGCACTTTTGCAGGTGCACGATTTATTTCATCAGCCAATACAACATTTGTAAAAATGGGCCCTTTACGTGGAAGAAACTCACCCGTTTGCTGACGATACACCATTGTACCTATAAGATCAGCTGGCAAAAGATCAGGTGTGAACTGAATCCTTTTAAAACTAGCACCAAAGATCTGTGATATACTTCGAATGATTAATGTTTTTGCCAATCCAGGCACTCCATCAAGTAATACATGTCCTCCTGCTATCAAACATAATAAAAGATTGTGTATCACAGTCTTTTGTCCCACTACTGACTTTGCTATTTCTTCTTTGATCTGGATTACCAAACGTTGTGCACGCTCTACTTGAGCAGAAGCACGAGATGAGTTTTCATTTTCCTTATGTTCTGTATTCAGCATTTATCTTTACATACTCCTTTGTAAAATCACTTCCAAGTACTTCGGCCTCACCGTTACCCTGAGCACAATGTATAAAAATATCCACACAGCGATCATTGCTTGGAAAAGCTTTGTCTACGTCCTGTTTTGTTTTTTTTAAATACTCTTTTAAAATCCGTTCTTTGCGTGCATCTGTCACAATTGCAGCATTACGGAATATTTGCTCAGTTGCCATTTTTACAGACAATTTTCTTAAATCAATGGGTCTCGAAACCTGATATTTTCCGATCGCAGAAACAATACGCCCTACATTAGGATCATTTCCTGCTATCGCAGTTTTTACCAAGGGAGAATTAGCTACAAGTTTTCCAAGCGCATGTGCCGAAGCATTATCAGGCATTCCTGAAACATGATAGCGAACCACATGAGACACCCCCTCTCCATTACGTACCACTAGATCAGAAAGTTTTTTTGCAAGATTAAGTAAAGCATGGCTAAACACTTCGGTTGATACAGCAGGCTTCAGCCCCGTACTGATAAGTAGTGCCATATCATTTGTACTGGTATCAGAATCAATGGTGATACGATTAAAACTCTTATCTGCAACTTCAGACAAAACATCTTGCAATACCTCTTTAGACATAGCCACATCAGTTAGCAAAAAAACCAGCATTGTCGCCATTCTTGGCTCAATCATTCCCGCACCTTTCGCAATTGCCAATATACTTCCACCTTCAGGAAAATTATGGCATACAAGTTTTGGATAGCGATCAGTCGTCATAATAGCTCCTGCAAAATCAAAAGCTTTCGCTTGTTTTAGATTCGAAAGAATAGGAATCTGTTCGCACATGGCATCTACTGGTAATCTCCATCCTATGATACCTGTAGACACAGGCAAAACAGTTGACTCTGCTATCTCAAGTTCCTTTGCTACCAATCCTGCTATACGGCGCGCATCTTCATCTCCATGAGGCGTTAAAGTATTCGCAATACAATTATTAACCAGCAAAGCCGCAAGTGTAGTTTCCTCAATTTCCAAGCGTTCTCTTGCTAATACCACCGAAGCCCCTGCCATGCTACTACGCGTACTCACATATCCGTAACGCTGGGTAGCCTTAAAACGCAACAAGCTCAGATTCATACGATATTCGCGTGGAGGATCTCGTTCCTGAGGATTAAAAAAAAACGAATGCGTATATACTTGAAAACCTAAAGGAAACTCCATGCGATCATACAGATCACGTGCATAGTCCTCTCTCGATCCATATTTCATATTTCATCATATCTCAAAATATGCAACCTGCACAGTATCTGCATATTTTGTACTACCACTTGACATTAGAGAACATATAATGATAAATAAATATTATAAATAATATTTATAGAGGAGTATTATGATGAAATCATATCAAAAGCAAACATATGTACTACTTTTAA
>Ga0256913_10000210_pt1 | contig 28702 bp, 25 predicted proteins | sample Axial_MatmetaG_FD_185970 | JGI IMG/M metagenome (GOLD analysis project Ga0256913, IMG submission 185970) | Deep-sea worm associated microbial mat communities from Axial Seamount, Juan de Fuca Ridge, Pacific Ocean - Axial_Mat | ecosystem: Environmental > Aquatic > Marine > Oceanic > Microbial... | reverse complement strand
CCGGAGCTGACTTTTCGGGGATCTCTAATTCATCGGAATGGTATTTCAAGGCAATAAAGGTTAGAGACTGGGTTGGAAGTAATTCTACAGATTGGACAAATTCCTCAAACTGGGGAAGCAATGGTGCATTTGTTAACGGTTCTGTTGTGAATATACCTTCAACAGCGACATATTTTCCTGTAATTGCTTCAGGCAATACAGTTGAAATTGCAGACCTGATAATTGAAGCCGGTGGTGGAATTTCAATTGCGAGCGGAGCAACTGTTACTGTTGACAGTGTTATTGAATTAAAATCAAGTACTTCTGCTAATGCTAACTTACTCTGTAACGGAACACTTAATTATGACACTATAGATATTAAGATTCACCAAAATATTGAAGTTCCTGACAGATGGTATTACATTACTTCTCCGGTATTAAATGCCACAGGAAATACAATTGGATGTGATGGTGACATCTGGTATTGGGATAATGCCGAAGGCGTGTGGAAACAAGCAACATCTTCTGATGTTTTAGAAGTTGGGAAAGGATATACTATTTGGAGTAATAACAGTTTGGTTTTCACAGGAAAAATCAACACAGAAGATGTTACAGTAACTTTAGATTACGGTAAAAGCGTGGGATGGAATCTGGTAGGAAACCCTTACACCAATAGTATAAACTGGAATAATGTTGGGGTTTCTTCTGATTCAATATATAATGGTTTTTGGTTATATCAAAACACCGATGATGTATACGGTGCCTATAATGGAGAATCTTTATCGGGAACAAATGGAATAGATTCAATTATCCCATCAAATCATAATTTTTGGGTAAGATTAGATACTACCGTATCAGAGACTATTACATTTTCAGCAGCATGTAAAAGTACAACAGCAAAATCTTATCTTAAAAATGCTTCAACAAATACAAAATATCCGTTATTTAAGTTTGCTGCGGTTAATGGGACAAAATCTGATGAGGTTATTGTTTCATTCTCTGATCCCAATAATACACCATTGAAGAAGTTGGACATGACAAAAAAATTCTCTTCAAATAAAGAATATATTCAACCATATTTTATTTCAGGTAAAAAGTCACTTTGTATGAAAGGAGTTGCAAACTTCACATCAGAAGTCACTGTGCCATTTATGTTAAAAATTGATACAGCTAATCAATCAACATCTTTCTCTATTAATAAAATATTGATTGAAAACTTTCCAGATGATGTGGCAATATTTCTGCATGACAAGGTAACAGATCAATTAATTGATTTCAGAACGGAAAGAGTTTATAATTTTACAGAAACGAGCAAAGGTGATATTGATCGTTTCGAATTAATTTTTAAAGGAGAGCTATCAACAAGTATTGATAATAATATAATAGATAATAACGATATCTTCTTGATATCTGGTGATAAACAGTTCACAATAAATATTAATAATAATGATCCGGCCGATATTAAGATTTATAATCTTTCAGGTCAGCTTATAGGGAATCACAATAAAGTTTATTCTAAAAAAGTAATTGGGGTTCCTGTGAGAGGGATGTATATAGTAAATATATTACAAAAAGGGAAAATGGTTACAAAGAAAGTATTTGTTAAATAAATAATATTTCTTTTCTTTGCACGTTGGATTGATTAAGTACATGAAAAAAAAATATAAAAAGCCGGGAATCAACAATATCATAATTGATAAAGAGATATCGTTGATTTTAATGACATATACAAATGGTGATGATCCACCTCCGCCTCCACCCGGAGGTACGGGAGCAGCGGCAGCTAATCCCTTTCAAGAAAACGCATTTGACAAACCATTAGAATAAAAAAAGAGGCTTTCGGGCCTCTTTTTTATTTCAGTAGTTTTCCGCTGTAATATTTTTCCTTTAAAAACTTTGCGATCATATCAGGTTCGTCATAGCCTGTTTCAAAAAATACTTTTCTGCCTGTACGATTATCGATGGCATGCTGATAGGTTTTATCGTAATATTCAAGACCGATTTGAACGGCAACATCAAATTCGCCTTTCTGTACTGCTTCAACAGCTTGTTTGGTTCTAAGACCTCCAAGCCGTTTTGATATCTTCTCAAATGAGTGTATCAACTCTTCTTTGGGGTATTTTGCATAATCAACTACAAGACGTTTTACCCTGTATTCAAAATCAGGATAAATGTGCACGGTATCCGAATTTACCAGCATATTGAAAAGGTCATCAGATATGAAGTTACGGCCTATGGAACGGCTCTCCCCTTCCACCCATACCGGACGCTCAGGCGAGAAGCTTCTGATATCGTGATGAATATCATTCTCGAACTGCTCATTAGTCGGCTGAGGCTCTTCTCCCAGTGAGCCAAATGCCGAACCTTTATGGTGAGCTAGTCCTTCGAGGTCAAGAACCTGTTCTCCCATCTTCTTCAGTTCATCAAGTATGGCGGTCTTACCCGATCCCGTAGGACCGGCAATGACAATGAACTTCCACTTCTCATTCTCCAGCATCTCATGAAAAGACCTGCGGTATGCCTTGTAACCTCCTTTCATGGTAAAGCATTTAATTCCGGCAGTTTCAAAAAGCCAGGCCATACTGGCACTTCGCATCCCCCCCCGCCAGCAATGAACATAAAGCGGAGAACCTTCTGATATCCCTTTTGCCTTCAGAACCATATTTTTCATTTCCGGACCTACATATTCCAATCCTTTCAGAACAGCCTTCTCTTTACCTTGTTTTTTGTATATTGTCCCTACCACGACACGCTGATCGTTAGTAAACAAAGGAATATTGAATGCACCCGGGATATGCCCTTTTTCGAACTCGGCAGGAGTACGAACGTCAACGATGCGGCCCTCTTTGCTGTTTTGCAGGAAATCTCCAGGTGATAACGAAACAACCCCCTTCCTGTCGTCCCCCGAGGGGACGGTAATAATATCTCTTTCTGTCATGTTTTGCTATTTTTTCGTAGGAACACACGGCCGGTTTTTGTGTAGGAACACACGGCCGTGTGTTCCTACACAATATTAAAAACCAACCGTGTACCCCTGTCTGCCATTACAGTGTCACACTCCAAGTATCTTCAATATTGCTTTTCCAATCGCCGAACTTCTCCTCTCCTCCTCTTACTTTCCAATCAGAATCGATAGTAAGTTTAGAACTGATACCGCCACGGGGATTACAGATCATGGTAAGACGAATACGCTCCGGCTCGTATACTTCCATCAAGTGATCATAAAACACATTGATCAACCTTTCGTAGGAAACAACAATGTTCCTGAGATGCTGAACATACAACTTCAGTGATTTCAGTTCTATGATCCTCTTTTTCGGATAAAATGTAAGAAACACATCGGCAAAGTCAGGCTGCTCCTGCACTCCGAGGAATGTAAACTCAGGTATCTTTATTTTTATCTCATAAGCTTCTTTCGAGGGATTAGGTATTGATTTCAACAGCGTTTTATCAATATCTTTATATGTCAATACTTTTTTATCCATTATCGATCCGTTATTTTATGATTAATGTTCAGCTTGCAAAAATAGTAAAAAATAATCTGATGTTTTTTAACTAAATTTGCTGCCTAAATTTTAAGATGTGGGAAGATCAAGAAAAAAGAAACCTTTGCTCGAAAATCTGGAGATAATTGATGTTGCAGCAGAAGGAAAAGCTATCGGTAAGATTGATGACAGGATAGTTTTTGTAACCAAAACCGTTCCTGGAGATATTGTTGATGTACAGGTGACCCGCAAGCGTAAGAATTTTTACGAAGGTTATCCTGTCAGGTTCCATAAATACTCCGACATCAGAGTTGAGCCATTTTGTGAGCACTTTGGTGTTTGCGGAGGGTGTAAATGGCAGGCCCTGCCCTACTCGGAGCAGGTCAGGTTCAAAGAGAGGGAAGTGATAAATAACCTTAAAAGGCTGGGAAGGATAGAACTGCCGGAGCATTTCCCCATACTGGCTTCAAAAGAGAACAAATATTACCGTAATAAACTTGAATTCACATTTTCTAACAACAGATGGTTATCGTTCGAAGAGATGGAATCGGGTGAGGAGATAGAAGAAAGGAACGGCCTTGGATTCCATATCCCCGGCATGTTCGATAAAGTGGTCGATGTGAAAAACTGCTACCTACAACCCGAGCCGTCGAACTCAATTCGTAACAGCATCAGGGAATATGCCCTGAAGAACGGACTTACTTTTTTCAATCTGAAAGAGAAAGGCGGTTTTCTTAGAAACCTCATCATCCGGACCTCTCCTACAACAGGCGATGTAATGGTTATTTTAAGTTTTTATCACGAAGATGAAGAAAAAAGAGTGGCTTTACTTGAGCATCTGAAGCAAAAATTTCCGGAGATCACATCTCTGATGTATGTCATTAATCCCAAAGGAAATGATACGATCTCTGACCTTGAGGTAAAACTCTTTTCAGGCAAAGATCACATCATTGAAACAATGGAAGACCTGAAGTTCAAGGTCGGGCCAAAATCATTCTATCAGACAAACTCTATACAGGCTTATGAGTTGTACAAAGTAGCACGCAATTTTGCCGCACTGACAGGAAACGAAGTGGTTTATGACCTTTACACGGGCACAGGAACAATTGCTAACTTTGTTGCCAAAAGTGCAAAAAAAGTCATAGGCATTGAGTATATCCCCGAAGCAATTGAAGATGCCGGGGAGAACTCCCGGATGAACAACATTACAAACACAATGTTCTTTGCCGGAGATATGAAAGATGTGCTGACAAATGAATTCATGGACCGTGAAGGTCAACCTTATGTCATAATCGCCGATCCGCCGCGTGCGGGGATGCATGCTGATGTTGTAAAAGCAATTATGAACAGCGGACCGGAAAGGATAGTTTATGTAAGTTGTAATTCGGCAACCCAGGCAAGGGACCTACAATTATTTGACGAAATGTACAAAGTAACAAAGATACAGCCTGTCGATATGTTTCCGCACACACATCATGTTGAAAACATAGTATTGCTGGAAAAGAGAGAAGAATAAATTCATTGTTCATTTGATACTTTTCTACCGTAATTGCCACATTACCGGACTAAAAAAGGGCGCCGTTGAGCGCCCTTAACTTCTTCTCGTAAATCTTACTTCCTGAAATCCTTTAACCTCTCAGCCATCGCTTTTCCCAAATCGATACATTGCTGGTATTTGTCGGCATCAAGAGAGTATTTCTGCTCTACAGGCTCACCAACTATTTCCCAGTTAAGGTTCTTTCCGGCTTCGATAGTATCAATAATGGCTATTCTTTCGTCTTTTATCAGATATGAATTATATGACACTCCCCTTGGTAAAGGCCACATATTTTCAAAAAGAGCAGTCCGGCGATCATTGACCCCTATAAAAAATATCTCATCAGACAGCTTGATCTCTTTATACATATTCTAACAAAACTTATTTAGATAATCAAGTACGCAGACATATGAAATAAGATCAATATTTACGAATCAGCAACCACACATCGCCGTATTTTTGATATTTTGAACGGATCTCTGCTATCTTTTGCCTAGCTGATCCCTCAACATTATATGCTGCCACAGAAACACGATACAAACCATCTTCGTTTTCCATCAGTACCGGCGTAAATCCTTCTTTTATTAATTGCTGCTTGTAATTCTTCGCATTCTCAAGAACTCTGAATGAACCTATGATAACATAGTATTTAAACTGTCCATTCTCAATATCCAACATCTTTACCTTCTCCTCCTTCACTACTATCTTTTTAGATGATTCAACTTTAGGCTTCACATCTTCTTTAACGTATGGCGAATCACTATCTTCAAAACTCGATGAACTTGGTTTCTTTAACGAAGAACAAGCTGAAAACATAAAACTAAAAAGGATCGCGTAAGAAATAACGGTCAATAATTTCATTTTTAAATATATTTAATTGGTTTAACGATTAAAATCTAATGCTTCATAAAGTTGCTTACGTTGCTTATAATAATACCACCAGTCAGAATAAGCACTTTCTTTAATAAAGTTTTCTATCAATTCATTGAAAGCATACTCAAAAGTCAGTTTCCCGGTACTGAGAAGCTTATGCTCATGCAGCTTTTCGATCTTACCTTTAAGGTTTGTCTTTATATTTTCAATATCAAGATCTTTTTTATAAATGCCTTGTTTTTTACCTCTTTTAAAATTGTTGGTAATATGCTCAACCAAGAATTTTATCTTGTTGTTCAAATGCTCTTCATAAATTTCCGGATAGAGCTTTTTTAATTTATAAGTAATTGCAGGATTCAGATCGTGGAATTTTTTAAACACCTCCTGCCCCACTATAATAAGAACATCGATAGGATTCTGTTCATCAAAATTATATTCATCAAAAATTACGGCAAACTCCTTCAACTCATAACCGAAAACTTTACGCACTAATTCATAAGGAGCCGGAGCTATCTTCAGCAGTTCTGCTACCGGAATACCCGTTGAAGCCGATATCTCCAATGCATCGATCTTATTTACATCATTTTGATATAAATATTCTCTTACTTTTCTGATAATGCTATTTTCGTCCATACTTTACCTCTCAATTCTTAAGGCACACACACCCTTCAATGCATTCTCAAAAATACTACTTATTTTTATATGAATAAAGATTTAGTCCGTAATAAAAAATATTAATTTCTATCGACAAAAAGAACAGAGCCAAGAATAAATAATGCAATTTCAGCATTTTATATGGAATGATAATTTTATTAATTTAAGGTATCTTTGAGAAAAATTGCTTCATGTTAAAGGTCAGAAAAAATATAAGTCTAAAAGCACTGAATACTTTTCATTTCGATATATATGCATCCGAATACATTGAGACAAATTCTGTTAAAGACATTCAAGAGTGGTTAGAAACAGAAAAACCGGACTTGAAAGATGTTCTTGTTCTTGGCGGAGGAAGCAATCTGCTTTTCTCATCCGATTATTCCGGTACGATCATTCACCCGTTATTTAACGACATGAAGATCATTAAAGAAAATGATGACACTATATTGATAGAAGCAGGTGCGGGAAGAGTGTGGGATGAATTCGTTGAATTTTGTGTAAACAATAAATACTACGGGATAGAGAATCTTTCATTGATCCCCGGGACTATAGGGGCAGCACCTGTACAGAACATCGGAGCATACGGTATGGAAGCCGGGAATGTAATAGAAAAAGTAAACGGTCTGTTCCTTGATTCCGGCAATGAATTCTCTTTCTCAAACAATGAATGCAGTTTCGGATACAGGAAAAGCATTTTCAAAAAAGAGTTGAAGAACAGGGTACTGATCACTTCTGTAATTTTCCGTCTGTCGAAAAAAAAGCAGTTTGATCTTAAATACGGCCACCTTGAGGATAAAGTTAAAGGGTATGGAGAGATCACGATTGCCAATGTAAGAAAGGCTGTTATCAGCATTCGGAACAGTAAACTACCCGATCCGGTACTAACAGGCAATACAGGCAGTTTTTTTAAAAATCCTGAGATACCTGCCTCAATGTATCACAAATTAAAAACTAAATTTACGAATATGCCGGGATACCCGTTAAAAAATGAGAAGTTCAAGGTTCCTGCAGGCTGGCTGATCGACAAAGCCGGCTGGAAAGGTAAAAGATCAGGAGACGCAGGTGTTCATCACGAACAGGCTCTTGTCCTTGTGAACCTCGGCAATGCTTCCGGCAAGGATATACTTAAACTTGCATCTTTGATAGAAAAGGACATCAGAGACAAATTCGGCATTGATCTTGAAAAAGAAGTGATAGTTGTTTAAATGCCTGTTAAAAAAACCAGTACGTTTCCTTTCTATAATTTTTAAAGCTGTTTTTTCTTTTCTGCATAGAAATTTCAACATCTGTTTTTATCTTTACCTTCTTAAACATGTCTCATTGACTTTGTAAAAAGACCGGATGGAAAAGTTGATCATAATAGTCACGCATAAAAAAAAATTAGGGAATGTACTTATTCCATACATTGCATCAACCGAAAATTCCCCTGCCATTACCTTATTCGAACAAGCTGTTCCCGATCTTTTCAAAAACGGTGAATACTCTTTTACCGACAAAGAGAAAGAGATCATTGATACTCTTTACTCCATAAATGAAAAAACCATTTACAAATTATTCTCAAAGGATAAAACACTTAAACTGTTCTACGATAAACTGAAACAGGATTTTGTAGCATCACATATCAGGCCTTACATTGAAAAGAATATTTACACAGCATTAAAACTATTATCGGAACAGGATATCCCTTTTTATTACAAAGACCCTAAATACAGCAAGATATACGAGACCGACCTGATTAAATTTCATCGTACTCCCGCGGATGCTTTGTTCCAGTTCAACCTTGCGGATGAGGAACTTACCTACACCCTGAAAATATTCTCGGAGAATAAAAAAATAGAGCTGAAGAACAGAGATATAATAGAGATCACAAACGAACCGGCATCAATGCTGATAAACAATCATCTGTACCGTTTCGAAAACATTAATGTAAAAAAATTCAGGCCTTTCAGGGAAAAAGATCACATAAGCATCCCGAAAAGAAGCATTGATACCTACATGTCATCATTCGTCAGGAACAGCATTTTAAATCATAAAGTTGAAACAGAGGGTTTCAGTGTAGTTGATGAAAAAGTCAGTCCTATGGCATTTTTATCTGTCGACACCGATCTTCAGCAAAAATATGTCCTGACCCTTAAATTTCAATACAAAGACCGTCTTTTCCTGGCAAGCACGAGATCAAACATTTTTGTAAGAGCCGATAAAAAAGGTGATCAGTATATTTTTACCCGGATGCAACGTGATAATGAATGGGAAAACTCTGTCAGGTCATTTCTCACAAAACAGCTGCACCTCAGAGAGCTGAACAATTCGCAATATATCCCTGCATCAGAAACAGAACAAGACAACAATGATACTCCTTATCCCATAATTTCATGGATAAACGCACATTCAGATAAACTGAAGAAAAAAAACATAGAGATACTGCAAAAAAAGTCTGAAGCTGAGTATTTTACAGGGGTTTTCAACCTGAAATTTGATATTACGGAAAAAGAAGACTGGTTCGACATAAATGCTTTTGTTGAGGCCGGCGGTTTCAGTATCCCTTTTTACAAGTTCAGAAAAAATTTAATCTCCAATATTCGTGAATACAAACTACCCGATGATAAAATATTTGTAATACCTGCCGAATGGTTCACAAAATATTCCGAAATACTTTTTCATGCTGATATCAAAGACGAGAAGATAAAGCTAAGGAAAGTCTTTTTCAATCTCCTTAATTTCGAAAGATCGATCGAAGAACAACTCTCTCTGAATGAAAAACTGAGATCGTTATTTAACGAACCGCAAACAAAGGTTGATATCCCAAAGGGTATTAATGCCACATTACGTCCTTATCAGACAGAAGGATACTCATGGCTTTATTCATTGAAAAAGAACAGATTCGGAGGGATCCTGGCCGATGACATGGGATTAGGTAAAACCATACAAGCTATAACATTGTTATTAAAAGTATACGAGAAAAACAAAGAACCCCAGAAAGAACAGAATACGGATCAGCCTTTGCAACTTAATCTTTTCTCCAACACAGCCCGGTTCAACAAATCCGGTACTCCTGCAAGCATAGTGGTTATGCCCACATCGCTTATCCACAATTGGTTTAACGAACTGAAACGTTTTGCCCCGCAGATCAAAACATATATTTACACCGGCAGCAACCGACTTAAAACAAAAGACATAGGCAAAATACTGCGTCATTATCATGTTATTCTCACAACCTACGGGATCGTTCGAAATGACATTGACTATCTTTCCACTTATAAGTTCCATTATGTCATCCTCGATGAAAGCCAGTATGTAAAAAACCCTTCATCAAAAACTTATTCGGCTGTCATAAAACTTTTGTCTGATCATCGTTTAGTTCTCACGGGTACTCCTATCGAAAACTCATTAAGCGACCTCTGGGCACAGATGAACTTTGTTAACCAAGGCCTTCTTGGCAATTTCAATCGTTTTAAAACATCCTTCATCAAACCTATTATAAAAGGTAAAAATGAAGAAACAGAAAAGAAGCTTCGGCTGCTCATCGATCCGTTCATTCTCAGACGAACAAAAGAGATGGTTGCCAAAGACCTCCCGCCAATGACCGAACAGGTCATTTTGTGCGATATGACCCGGGAGCAGAAAGATGTGTATGTACGTGAAAAATCGGGTGTCAGGAATGAACTTCTGAACACTTTCAAGCAAACAGACAAAAATTCCTTCATTGTTCTACAGGCATTAACAAGGCTGCGACAGATAGCCAATCATCCGGTACTTGTAAACAAAGATTACCGGGGATCATCAGGTAAATTCGAACAGATAATGTCCGGACTTGAAGACATCGTATCAGAAAAACACAAAGTGCTTGTTTTCTCCTCTTTTGTAAAAAACCTTGAAATCATTGAAAAGGAACTTCAGGAGAAAGGATTGGATTACTCAAAACTTACAGGCTCGACCACAAACCGCGAAGAGGTCATAAAAAAGTTCACAAACAATGAAGATTGTCGAATCTTCCTGATATCGTTAAAAGCAGGGGGCGTCGGCCTGAACCTTGTTAAGGCCGACTATGTGTTCATGCTCAATCCGTGGTGGAACCCTGCTGCCGAAGCTCAGGCCATTAACAGGGCCCACCGCATCGGCCAAACTAAAAAAGTGTTCGTATATAAGTTCCTGTCGGCAGAAACCATTGAAGAGAAGATAGCTAACCTGCAAAAGAAAAAACAGGAACTGGCAGACACATTCATTAACACCGAAAACTTGTTAAAAAATCTTACAAAGGAAGAATTCGAAAAACTTTTATCATAATTTTATTAGTTTTGAAAAAAAAACATACAACTATGCTTAGAATCATCACTATCTCGATCATTTCATCACTTATTGTTTCAGCATCTTTTGCCCAAAAAAACAATGCACGACAATCATCTGTCCGTAAAATGGGCTCATTCGAAAAAGTAAAAGCTGCAAAAGGGATTAACGTTACGCTCATAGAAGGATCAAAGGAAGAGGTTCAGGTTGATATTGTTAACGGCTCACTCAGTGACGTCATAACACAACTGAAGAAAAAACAACTTACAATTAAAATGAAAACCAAGATCTACAAGGATGTTGCAGTCCAGGTTTATGTTACTTATGTAAACCTTAGTGCCATCACTGCCGGATCAGGGGCTACGATTGATGCCGAGAATACAATTATAACCGATAAGCTTACTCTTGACGGAGGAACGGACTCAAAAATAGTTCTGACGGTAGATGCCAACACTATTGAAGCCGGGGTGTCAGCAGGAAGAATGGAGCTTTCGGGAAAAGTAAAGACTCAAAATATAACAGCTAATACAGGCGGAAAATACTTTGCTTACGAACTTGAAAGTGAAGAAACAACAGCAAAAGCGAACACAGGAGGCAAGATCGAAGTTACCGTAACAAAAACACTGAATGCAACAGCTTCAAATGGTGGGACCATCCAATACAAAGGAAACCCTCCTAAAGTATCGAAAAAAGTATCAATGGGCGGGAAAATATCTGAAGCAAAATAAAAACAAAAGATATGCCAACGAGAGAGGAAGCATTAGAGCTGTTCAAAAAATATAATGACTCACAAAGTCTCACAAAACATGCTTATGCTGTTGAGGCTGTAATGCGCCACTTTGCCCGTCTTTACGGTGAGGATGAAGATAAGTGGGGTGTCATAGGCCTCATACATGACCTTGACTACGAAAAATACCCGGACCAGCACTGTACAATGACAGAAAAGATACTGAAAGAAGAAGGCTGGCCGGAAGATTACATTCATGCCGTAATGAGCCATGCATGGGGAATCTGTACCGACGTTGAGCCGGAACATAAAATGGAAAAGATACTTTTTGCCACCGATGAACTGACAGGTCTTATCACTACGTCGGTATTGGTGCGGCCTGACAAGAACATTCACAACCTGAAGTTAAAATCGGTAAAGAAAAAGTGGAAAGACAAACGGTTCGCAGCAAAGATTGACCGAAGCATAATCCAAAAAGGTGCCGACATGCTCGACATGCCCCTGGAAGAGCTGATAGAAGAGACCATAAAAGCAATGCAGTCGGTTGCCGTTGAACTGGAGCTTAACGGTATCGGGGAACAAAACTGAGAATAAATCTAACTACATTATTATACGGCCCGGTAACATTCCGGGCTGTTTTTTTCTTTGCTCCCAAAGCAGGGTCCAATCCTAATTGTTGCTTTTTACCTTATCTTTGTACTGAAAATTAACTGAAATGAAAAAAGAGGCGCTTTACGGCAAAACACTTGATGAACTGAAAAGTATAACATCTGTTTTGGGTTTTCCGGGATACACGGCAAAGCAGATTGCCGAATGGTTGTACAAAAAAGATGCTACTGATATCGACATGATGAGCAACCTGTCGAAAGAAGCAAGAGCTTTGCTGAACGAAAAGTATGAAGTAGGACTGACACCTCATCACTCATTTCAGGAATCAACTGACGGAACCAAAAAATATCTTTTCCATGTTGCTGCCGGAAAATACATTGAATCGGCATACATCCCTGAAAGAGAAAGAGCCACTCTCTGCGTTTCATCACAGGTGGGTTGTAAAATGGACTGCGCATTCTGCATGACGGGAAAACAAGGATTTCAGGGTCAGTTAACCTCAGGAGAGATTCTCAACCAGATACGTAGCCTGCCGGAATACAAGAAGCTTACGAATGTCGTTTACATGGGCATGGGCGAGCCTCTCGACAACCTCGACGAGGTACTGAAAAGTCTTGAGATACTCACTGCCGACTGGGGATATGCATGGAGCCCCAAACGCATTACCGTTTCAACCATAGGGATAATTCCTGCCCTGAAACGTTTCCTTGAAGAGAGCAAGGTACACCTGGCTATCAGCATGCATACACCGTTCGATGCAGAGAGACTGAGCCTTATGCCTGTACAGAAAACATATCCTATAGAAAAAGTAATTGAAGTAGTACGTAATTACGATTTTGGCCGTCAGCGCCGCATATCGTTCGAATACATAATGTTCAAAGACTTGAACGATACCCCGGCACACATCAAAGGTTTAACAAAACTGTTACAGGGCTTGCGCTGCCGCATCAACCTTATCCGTTTCCATCCTATTCCCGGATTTGAGCATAAATCACCTTCAACAAAAACCATGAACTGGTTCAGGGACACTCTTACCTCAAAAGGAATAACAACGACCATTCGGGCAAGTCGCGGAGAAGATATCTTTGCAGCTTGCGGAATGCTCTCAACTGACAGGCAGAACACATAATTCATTAACCCTTTTTAGCAAAAAAATACTTGACATCAGATCTATGGTGCACTAACTTTAAAAAAGCACTATTGCAAATAACTAAAACAGATGTCATGTTAAAGATCATTTTAACCGGTTCATTGGGGAATGATGCCACCGTAAAAGATGTTGGCAATAAAAAAGCTATCAATTTCCATGTTGCCGTATCCATGGATTACAAGGACAGCAACGGCAAAAAAGTTGAAAAAACCGAATGGGTAAAAGCTGTTATCTGGAAGTATGAAGGCAGAAGCACTAAGATCGCTGATTACCTTAAAAAAGGACGAAAAGTCCTCATCGAAGGAATTCCAGAAAGTGAAGCCTACAAATCGAAAGATGATGAAATAAAGTCATCACTGCACGTGAATGTAAAAGAGATCGAACTGCTAAACTGATATTTTTGCGGTAAAAGCTTACACTTTCCAAGGTACAGGGAGTAACGGTAAAACAAACATTTACCGGACTCCCTTTTTTGTTGCACTTACTTTTTCTTGTCAAGATCGATGTAATACATATCCTTTGCCTCTATCTTCATTCCGGGATTATGGCACTGAATAGCAAAATGGCCTGTTTTGTACTCCGAATCCTCGTAGCTCATAACAAGTTTCCCGTTAATCCAGAATTTAATATGACTTCCCACGGCCTTTATGCGATATTCGAACCACTCGCCATCTTTTGTAAGCAGCTCTGTTGCTTTCCCTGTCGGAGTGCCCGGTTTCCACAGCCACCCTGTAAAAGCCTCCTGATTGTTACATATCTGGGCCTCGTATCCCCGAGGAAATCCATCGGGATTATCCTTCGGAGGATTTGCCCTGAAATACACCCCGCTGTTACTTTTTGCTCCGGTTGATGAGATCCTGAACATTCCTTTGAACTCAAAATCGGAGCAGGTAACATCGGTATAGATATGGCCCATACCACCTTGGCCAACCAGAACACCATCCTGAACAGTCCATGTTGCTTTGCCGTGAGGGGTCCAGCCGGTAAGGTCTTTACCATTGAAAAGAGAGATCCATTCCCCTTTAGCATCAACCTTGATAGTAATTGCTGTAAAAAGAATGAGTGTAAGATAAAAAGCTGTTTTTTTCATTTTGTATTGATTTATTTGAACATTACATTTTTTCCATTAAAGTATCCATCCTGTCAATGCTCTGTATCATCGATCTAACAGTGTGATAATTGATCTTCCAGGAGTGTCCCATATGGGTCCAGATAGGCTCTCCTTTGCGGGTAAGCAGCGGATACCACTCTCCCGTTTTTTTGTTTATTACTTTATCAAAAACGAACCTGTGGACATTCTTGTATGCATCCCAGTATTTTTCATCATTGAGCAGTATCACTCCGTCGAGCATTCCGATAAGTACTTCGGCCTGTTGCCAAAACTCCTTTTCACGATCGTACACTCCTCCCGAGTGAGGCCCTTCGACAAACACACCGCCATACTCCCTGTCAATGCCGTTATCCACTGTATGATCAAAGATAATGCGGAATAATTCCATGTATTCCTGCTTGTCAGCTCCCATAACTTCAAGGGCATGATTCAACAACCATGCAAACTCGGCATTATGTCCAAAACATGTATTGTCGGTAGCATTTCCTTTCTGGCCATCCTCCGAAAACCTGTCCCACCCCCAGATGATATCGAATTTAATCTGAGGAGCGATCGTCCAATCCTTGAAGAATTGAGGTATTCCGGTTTTATACTTTGGATGATTGATACGTTTATTCAGAATATCTATCACTTCAAGAAGCTTTCTTCTATGAACATCCTCACCTGTTGCTTCGTAAAGTGTTGTATAAGCTTCCATCAGATGCATGTGCACATCCAGGGTTTTCCTGTCGCCCCCTGCACTTCCCGGGCCCTTCAGTGTCCAGTCACGATGGAACATCTCCCAATAACCGCCATACATCGTATCTGTACAATATTTCTGAATAAGATCAAATACTTTCCGGACATATTCAATCCCTCTTGTATCACCTGTTGCAAGAAAGTATTCACTCAGCGAATAGATCGCAAAACTGTGTCCGTATATTATCTTCTCATCGATCTTCGCATTCCCTTTTCTGTCCATCATCCAGTAAAAGCCGCCATATTCCCCATCCCACATCTTATCTATAATAAAATCAGCACCGTGCTTGGCCAGTTCTGCAAGTTCACCGTTACCATATCCTGCCCTGTGAGCTGATGACAAAGTGTAAAGACAGCGTGTCTGTGCTATCAGCGATTTCTCATCCTCACCGGTATCATTACCATTCTCATCAAAATGAGTAATATAACCTCCGTACTTCTCATCTTTCATACGTGATGTCCAGAAAGGCAGAAGTTCTGTCGTCAGGTGAGTGTATGCCTCATCTCTTAAAATCTTGATCTCATTCTTATCCATAACAAAAAATTTAACCAATTTCACATTTACTTATTCAGTTTTTAAATTCGCAATAAATTTTGGATTATCAAAGAAATTACACTTTAATAAACTTCAACATCATCATATAGACAGTTTTATCATTATTGCTTTATCAGTTTCGCTATCCAGCCGCCGCCCGGGGCCATATTGATTTTTATCGAGTCGACTTTACTTACTGTTCTTTCTCGTTTTTTGTAGTCAATTGCTCTTGTGTCTGCATTTATTCCATCCTCAATATACTCCAGTTTGTATTTTCCTTCATCAAGAAAATCAAAAGAAATATCAAGTGTTCGGGCATCCCGGTTAGTGACAGCACCTATGTACCAGTTATCACCATTCTTACGGGCTAGAACTGTATATTCACCTATTTTTGCATGAAGCACCTTCAGGTCATCCCACACTACAGGAATATCGGAAATGAACTCTGTACATTCCCTCTCACGATAGTAATCGGAGGGTGAATCAGGCAGCATCTGCATCGGACTCTCCAATACCACAAATAGTGCCATGGAATGAGCTCGTGTCCCCTGCCCCATCGGAAAATCACCCACAGGGCGCCAGTTCTTTTTCGTTGCATTTCGGGTGGTGAAAGGTATGTAATCCATCGGGCCGGTTACCATACGAATATACGGCAGCATGTTGTCATGTTCAGGAGTTACATGCTTTGTCCAACCGTTGTACTCAAACTCAATCAAAGCCTCACGTGTAAGAACATTGGGATAAGCACGTCTAAGTCCTGCCGGTTTGTATGCCCCGTGAAAATCGATGACCATTTTTCTTTTGGCAGCTTCTTCGGCTATCTCCCGGTAAAACCGTACCATCTTCTGGTCATCGCGGTTCATGAAGTCGAATTTGAGCCCGCTGATGCCCCACTTTGAAAACTGTTCCCAAGCTCTCTCCTTTTGCTTTTCGAAAGTGTTCCAGATCACCCATAGCATGATCTTTACATTCTTTTGCCTTGCATAAGCCATCACTTCATCCATATCAAGTCCGGGTGCAATTTTAAACAGATCATCCTGCGCCGACCAGCCATCGTCAAAAAGGAAATATTCAAAACCAAATTCAGAGGCAAAATCGATAAAGTACCTGGCAGTTTCAGTATTCACACCCGATTTGAAGTCAACACCATAAATATTCCTCCTTCCCCACCAGTCGAATGTGATTATTCCCGGCTCAATCCAGGAGGGGTCTTTTATCTGAATGGGATCAGCCAGTTTGTAAACAATGGTATTGGTGAGCAATCCGGCATCATCATTGGCAATAGCAAACACCCTCCAGGGATATTCATTCTTTCCAGGCATTTTTGCAATAAAATCAGCAACTTCCTTCACCTTCCCCTGACGGTAAGGACTGCCCTCATTCACAAATTCAACAGGATACTTGGGATGAGCCGGGCCCAGTTTATCTCTCCCCGTTCCTTTCAGCCAGAGACCGGGAAAGTCGATCAGTGCCGATTCCGTGATCAGCACATTCACACCATCTGTTTTCTTTAGCAAAAACGGCAGGCAAACATACCCCTCACGATCAATGCTATTTATATCAGTATGCTGATATGGAGTTTCATATGATGAATTGAATGTTTTCGACATCTGATAGTATGCCGAATCCTTATCGTTCAACATAACATTCAGCCCCTCACTTTTAACAACAACCGGTTCTTTAAAATCTGTAACAAAACGATAGGCCGCCCCATCATCATACACCCGTAATACCATTGAATAGTTGCCTTTAAATTCAACGGTAATCTCATTGAAACTATCTTCAATTACTTTATATTTCTCTTTTATAACCGGATTTATCTGTCTGTTTACTGTTCTTTCTTTTACTCTTTTAATTTTAACATCTTCTCCCAAGACAATCCCGTTTGTAAGATACATACTCAGGCCGGAAACTGTCAGCAAATTCTTACCATCATGTGTTAATACCAGTGTCAGATTTTCTCCTGCAATCAACTTTGCTTCTATTCGTTTATCTGGCGACAAAACCGAATAATCCTTACCAAAAGAAAAATGAGACATTAGAAGAAATGAGAATATTAAAAATAAATGTTTCATGATTGAATAAATATATGATTTAATAAGAAATATTTCATAAAGATAAGAAATCGAACAATTCAAACATTGAGTATTAAAAGAACAATGACTATGCCTTGTTGTTAAAATAATTAAGAAACGATCCGGCAAAACAGATTATCAAAATATAAAAACAATGCGGAAAACATACATACTGATCCTTTTCTCTGTCTTCTTCTTTTTATCGGGACACAAAGCAAAAGCGATCAAGACAAGATAAAAGTTTTGATAATTGACAGTTACAGTAACCACAACCGGAAGCAAACTACGTATGTTGTAAGAACCATACTTGAAAAAAAAGCAGATTATTTGAAGTTTCCGTCTCTACGGCACCTTCGGAACCGGATGCAAAAGTGTGGAAAACATGGGAACCGGAGTTTAAAAAGTATGACGTGGTCATACAAAATACCAATAACATCTTTAACAAAAAGATAAAGTGGCCGCGCGGTGTTCAGAAGGAACTTGAGAAATATGTAAGTTCAGGCGGCGGACTTTTTATTCTTCACTCTGCCAATTATGCATATGCCGACTGGCCTGAATACAACCTGATGATAGGTCTTGGCTGGAGAAAAGCCTCTGAGGGAGTTGCCCTGCAGATAACAGTTGACGAAAAAACAATAAGCCTTGCCGGTGAAGATCTGAATTAATATAACTGCCAATCCAATGTTAAGTAACTACCGGCAAATACCGGAAGCCAGAGTTTTTATTTTAAAAAATGCATCATTCAGGACGGTACGTTTATGTCCCGTTACAGAATTGTAATTGTATTATATTTTTAATAGATTTACCCTAATGATTTAAATGAAGTATCACATTGCTAAATCTAAAATATCAATTATGAACGTAACTATTAACAAATCACGCATTTTTATCGGCAGTTGCCTTGCACTTCTCGTTACATCCTTAACCTTCGCCATGAGAGCCAAGATCGAAGAGGTCTTTGGCCCCGTTGATGCAGGCGGTATTTTCGGTCTGTCGAAAGAAACTATCGGATGGGCTTTTGGTCCGGCATTCTGGGGTTTTACCGTAGCAATGGTAATTGGCGGGTTCATCATCGACATCGTTAAAACAAAATCAATTGTCTGGGCTGCATTCATACTTCATCTGATAGGTGCTATCAGTTTTATCATGGCTCACGACAAAACAACCCTTTTTGTTGCCAATGTTTTCATAGGTCTTGGCAACGGAGCCGTGGAGGCAGCATTCAACCCTCTGATCGCAACCATCTTCCCTAACGATAAGACCAAGATGCTTAACCGTTTCCATGTATGGTTTCCCGGAGGTATCGTCATAGGCAGTATTCTGGCATGGCTGATGATGGATACTATGCAACTGAGCTGGCAGATATACATCGGTATACTGTTCATTCCGCTGGCACTTTACGGAATTATGTTCTGGGGTCAGAAAATCCCTGAGACCGAGCGTGTTTCTAGCGGTGTATCTTACAAAGGCATGCTAAATGCCATAGGTGCCCCTGTCACAATTATCACAGCAATGACAGTTATGCTTCTGCTTGCTATTGATGTATTCAGCCTTCCTGAAGGCTGGATGTACCTGGCACTTATTGGCACCTTTCTGATAATTGCCATAATTGAAGCGAAATTAGTAAGAAAAGCAAGTGTGATATTTCCTTTCATGTTCACATTCATGCTTCTTACTGCATCTACCGAATTGGTTACAACACAATGGATCAACGCTCTTCTTGCAGAGGTCGGTGTAAGCCAGATGTTAATACTTGCACTGATAACAGGCATCATGGCAGTTGGAAGGTATTTTGCCGGCAACCTTGTTCACAGGCTGAATCCAACGGGAGTTTTGCTTTTGTCATCTATCTTTTCGGCAACAGGGATATACATGTTGAGCTTTGTTTCCGGTACCGGAATGACAATAGTTGCATCCATCATTTTTGCTGTTGGAGTTTGTTACTTCTGGCCTACCATGCTTGGTTTTGTCGCCGAATATATTCCGCGTAGCGGTGCCCTCGGTCTATCATTGCTTGGAGGTGCAGGAAACGTGTCTGTTGCAATGTTCCTGCCCGTTATGGGAAAGATCATGGAAAAACACGGGGAAACAGTTGCACTTCAGAGTGTAGGAGCATTACCGATTATCCTGATAGGAGGATTTCTGATTCTTTACATGATATACAAAAATAAAAAGCCTGTTGTTCTTGGCGAGGAGGCAGCAACAATGAGTGAACAATAATAAGATAATCATAAAACATATACCATGAAAAAATTAAGGTTAGGAATGATAGGAGGCGGAATCGGGGCATTCATCGGTGATGCACACCGCCGTGCTTCACGTATATCGAACAGATTTACCCTGTTGGGAGGTGTTTTTGATGTAGACTACGAACGAAGCAAGGAGTTTGCAAAACAAGAAGAGATATCTCCTGACAGATGTTATCAGGACATCGATAAGTTCATTGAAGGCGAGCTTGCATTACCTTCGAATGAACGAATAGAAGTGGTTTCAATCGTTACACCCAATCATTTGCATTACACGTTTGCAAAGAAACTCATTAAAAACGGATTTCATGTGGTGTGTGAAAAGCCAATGACAATGACCGTGGAAGAAGCCGAAGAGCTTGCCCGCCTTGTTGAAGAGAAAAAGGTGGTCTTTGCATTGACACACACCTACACCGGCTATCCGATGGTCCGGCAGATGAAAGAGATGATCAAATCGGGTATCCTTGGTAATATCCAGCGAATAGATGCCCAGTACTATCAGGGATGGATAAACAGCATCATTCACGGAGGCGATAGCCGTATCACAGGTATCTGGCGCCTGAAACCCGAATATGCAGGCATGAGCAGTTGTATGGGTGACATTGGTGTTCACGCCTTCAACCTCATTGAATACACCACAGGAATACAGGTTAAAGAGGTGCTTTCAGACCTGAATTCTGTTAAAGAGGATGTTGAGCTTGACCTTGACGGCACTGTTCTTCTCAGGTTCGGCAACAATATAAAGGGCGTATTACGTTCAACACAGGTGGCTGCCGGAGAAGAGAACAATCTTACCATAGCCGTTTACGGTTCAAAGGCATCATTGAAATGGGGACAGGAGAATCCAAACTACCTGTACCTGCTCAGTGATACAGAACCAACCAAAGTTTTGAAACCGGCCCATGCTTACAACTCCGAATTTGCAGAAGCAAGTCATACCATGCCTGCAGGACATCCTGAAGGAATATACGAATCACTGGCAAACATATACAATGGTGTGGCAAAGGCTATTTACGGAGAAAAGACTTTCGACGGTGAATTCCCCACAGTATACGACGGAGTACGCGGAATGAAATTTGTAAAAAGCGTTGTTGAATCGAACAGCAACGGTAATATCTGGGTAGAGATCAAATAGCATTAAATTAAAACAGATCGTAATCATGATCTCAGCCTTAATTCCCATATTCAATGAAGAAGACCTGATCGATGAGCTGGTAAAAAGAGTTACGGAAACTCTTGAAAATACAGGCGAGCCATACGAGATTGTATTTATTGACGACGGGAGTTCTGACAGTTCGGTTAATATATTACTCAATAAAAAAAAGGCAAACAATAATATAAAAATAATTTCCCTCTCCCGTAATTTCGGGCATCAGGCGGCTATCACAGCAGGACTGGAGTATGCCAAAGGAGATTTCATTGCCATACTTGACGGCGACCTGCAGGACCCTCCCGAACTGATGAGCCGGATGTTTGATGCCTTGAAATCTGGAGAATATGATGTTGCCATCGGATACCGTAAAGAACGAAACGAAAAAAACAGGAAGCGTCGTCTCATGACACGGATATTCCACTGGTTCTTCAGCCGTATCAGCAACCTGGACGACATTGAGCATACCGGACATTTCTCGATGATGACTAAACGGGCTAAAGACGCGATACTTACCATGCGGGAAAAAACAAGATATCTGCCGGGGTTAAGAAGTTTTATTGGTTTCCGGCAAACAAAAATAGAATATGTCCGTCAGAAACGTTCCGCCGGAGAGTCGAAAATGAAACTGAAACAACTGATAAGCCTGGCCGCAGATGCCATGTTCGCGTTTTCCCGCATCCCGGTCCGGGTCTGCCTTTTCCTTGGTCTGACTGGCGTTGTTATATTTTTTCTGGCCGGCATTTATGTTCTGGTTTCCAAATATGAAGGATGGGCTCCTTTAGGATGGTCATCGATGCTGATAAGTATCTATTTCATAGGTTCCATTCAGCTCACATTTCTCGGGATACTGGGTGAATATTTGTTCAGGATTTACAAAGAGTCACAGAACAGACCATTGTATTTTGTAAAAGATATTTATGAATAGACATATGGCTTCGCCGTCATATGTTTGCTATCGCAAACATCAGATAGTCGCTGATGCTCCTGTCATTTGACTATGCCGTTAGATGTTAGCGGGAGAACGTAATGAACATAGCGAATACCATAACGCGAACGTAGTGAGCAAATGACCAAATATTAAGATGTACAAAAAACTGTCATATCTGTTCTGGATAGTACTGCTTGGAGTTTTTATCAGGCTCAGCTTCGATGCGGGAATATCGGGTGACGAATATCTGCACCTGAACCACTCATATAATGTGATAAATTATTACAAAACTTTCGGGCAGGACAGGTCATGCATGAATACCCCAAAAACCTTTCTTAAGTATTACGGACAATCGTACGATAACCTGGCCACCCTGATATGTGAAATTTTTGGTATTGATGATATTTTTACCCTTCGCCATTTATTAAGCATGATAGCCGGATGGCTGGTTGTTCTTTTCACCTGGCTCACAGCACGTGAATTGAGTGATAAAAGGACTGCGTGGCTTGCCGTGATACTTATTTTAGTCTCGCCGCGTTTCATTGGTCACTCGTTCAATAACCTAAAAGACATTCCTTTTGCGCTGGGTTTTATCTCTTCATTGTATTTTCTTCTGCGATATCTCAAAGACATGAAAGACTCTCCTTTCAGTGCTAAAATGGGACTCATTGCAGCCATAGCCTTTACCATCAGCATCCGTCCGGGAGGTCTGCTGCTGATAGCTTACATGTGGTTGTTTGCAGGACTTCGTTATTATCAGCTTTACAAATTCGATCTTAAAAAGTTAATACCTGAAACCATTCCTTTGCTGTACATAACTTTCACAAGCTATTTTGCAGGTTTGCTTTTCTGGCCATTTGCCCTTGAAGATCCTATCCGGAACCCGGTCCTTTCATCCATTGTAATGACCGATTACTATGTTACCATCCGACAACTCTTTGAAGGAACACTGTACTGGTCCGACCAACTCCCGTGGTACTATCTGATAAAATACATCACCATCACCATTCCTCTTATTGTTATTGCAGGAGTTCTGCTGAGTATTTTTTACCTTAAAAAGGCTTTTACGGATAAAGAAAAAAATCTGAACATATTCATATTACTTTTTTACACTTTTTTCCCCATACTTTTTATTCTGTTTAAATCATCGAACGTATACGGTGCATGGAGACATGTACTTTTCATCTATCCGCCATTGATAATTCTGTCGGCTCTCGGCCTGATGTGGGTCTTTGATCATCTGAAGAACAAATACCTGAAATACTCTTTTGCTGCTGTTATTCTTCTGCTTTCAGGCCGGCCACTTGCATTTATGATACGTAATCACCCTCTCGAAATAGTTTACTTTAATCCTTTAACGGGTGGTTTGAAAGGTGCACGGGGCAATTATGAAATGGACTATTACTACCACTCAACACGACCGGCATCAGAAAAACTGAAAAAATATCTGAAAAGAACAGGAGAAAAGGACATTACTGTAGGAAGTAATTTTGAAACAGCATGGTTCTTCAGAAAATTCCCGAAAGTCACTAAAAATGTTTACACACCTTACTACTACAGGAACAGCAAAGATTGGGACTACGATATAATTACAGCAGCTTACATGACAAAATATTCATTGCAACCCGGTAACTGGCCACCTGAGAATACACTGTTCACGATCGATGTTGACGATGTTCCGGTTTGTGCAGTGTTAAAACGCAGAACAAAAGATGACATTAAGGCCATAAAACTGGCTGATGCCGGAAACCTTGATTCTGCAAAGGTTTTACTTCAAAACGTGATACTTAATTATCCCGGTAATGAAACTGCCTATCTGGAATTAGGTAAGATCTATTTAAAAATGGCAAGGTATTTGATTGCTGAAAACACGTTCAGGAAATGTCTTGATGTTTTACCTGATTATGAACCGGCTCTTTACTACCTTGCTGAAGCACAGTTTAAAGAGGGCAAAAAAAACGAAGCAATTAAAACCCTGAAATATTTATTGACAATAAATTCAAAATATTTACTTGGTTATATTAATTTAGCGGATTATTACACAGAACTAAATAAATTTACCGAAGCAAAAGAAATATTAAAAGAGTGCCTGAAAGTGAAACCGGGTTATAAAAAAGCAATAAATAAGCTGAAACAGTTGAATTATAAATAAACCATTAATAATAAACAAAAAGTATCATGAAAAAGTTAGCTTTAGTATTTGTTATCGGAATGTTCCTTTCTTTCGCATTGTCGTTCAGCAGTGTTGTAAGGGCTCAGGATGAGCATGACCTTGCTGCTCAGGATTCACTTTCTATTGATGATATGGACCCTGTCCTGTATCATCCGGAAGATGAGGATGAGGAAAGTTCAGAATCATCAAATGCCCTTCTTTGGGGAGGAATTGCAGTAGTAGTAGTTGTTGTTGGCGGATACCTTGTATGGAAAAAATCGTCTAAAAAGTAATTTTTATAACAACTTTTTAAAAAGCCTGTGATCGTTTTGATTACAGGCTTTTTTATTTTCCTTTCACAGTTTTTAGGATATTTTCAGGTCCCTGCATATCTTTACGTAAAATATCATAATCCTGAATGCCATGTTACGTTTAACCGTTTTCTTATCGATTGCCATTTTTACTTTCCTGATATTTTCATGCACAAATAAAAGATCCCCTGACGAATCTGAAAAACCAAATATTGTATTGATAATGGCTGATGACATCGGCTTTTCCGATATAGGCTGTTACGGTGGCGAAATTAACACCCCGAATATCGACAGGCTGGCAGAAGGGGGGCTTCGATTTACAACTTTCTACAACATGGCAAAATGTAATCCTACAAGGTCTTCTTTGCTAACCGGATTATATCATGGTGGTAAAGGTGCAGTACACATTGCGCAACTAACAAAGCAAGCCGGTTATTTCAACATAATGAGCGGTAAAGAGCATTTCGATAAATGGGTTCCTGACTATTGCAAAGCAGAGAATGTTTTCGACCACTCGTTTTATTTCTGGGCTACAACACAGTATTTCCGCCCTCCGTCAGGAGAGTTTGAACGACCGTTCTACCTTGAAGGACGTGAACTGAAAGCTGATGAGATAAAGTATGAGAAAGCTCCGATGTACAAAACTGATTTCATAACAGGGTATGCTTTAAGATGGCTCGACGAGGCATTTAAAAAAGACTCTCCGTTCTTCCTCTACCTTCCCTACCATGCCGGACATTTTCCTTTACAGGCAAGACCTGAGGATATTGCCAGGTACAGGGGTAAATACATGAAAGGATGGGATAAGCTTAGGCACGAACGATACAAAAGAATGTTAAAACTTGGTGTTCTTCCTCCTAATACAAAACTAAGCCCGCCTGAAGGAAATCTTAACAAATTAAGAAAGCCTTTAGTACCCGACTATATAAATTACTACCCGTGGGAAAGTCTTTCGGATGGTAAAAAAGATTCACTTGACCTTGAGATGGCTGTTTATGCTGCTATGATCGACCGCATGGATCAAAATATAGGAAGGGTACTGAAAAAACTTGAGGATAACGGAAAACTTGACAACACTCTGATAATGTTCCTTGTAGATAACGGTGCATGCCCGTTCTACACAAACCGCATTAAGGATGTCCAACCCGGCCCTGCCAACTCATACTGGAGCCTGCGCTCCACATGGGCTAACCTTGCCAACACCCCTTACCGCCAATATAAACAGTGCGGCATGGAAGGCGGATGCAACACTCCTTTCATTGCATTCTGGCCCGGTCACATCAAGCCAAATACCATCACCCGTCAGCCCGGTCACATTGTTGACATTGCCCCGACTTTTCTTGATATACTGAACATAAACTATCCGAAAAATATCAATGGTTATCCGACTATTCCGTTACATGGCAAATCACTACTCCCCGTTTTTAAGGGAAAATATCGTGAAGAACCTGAATTCTTCATTTCGGGACTGGATGCATTCAGGATGTTCCGCTCCGGGAATTTCAAGATCGTCAGGCTCAATAACGGTCCGTGGGAGCTGTACGATATAGAAGAAGACCCATCGGAAACCAATAACCTTGCTGAAAAATATCCGGAAATTGTAAAAGAAATGGCCGCGAAGTATGAATCAGCAGCAAACAAGGTACTCCAATAAAAGGATATTAAGATCTTTACCGAAAAGGAAATAAAACATTATTTCTCTAATTAAAACATCTATTCCGTTTTTTAATATGTTGATAAAAAGATTTTTGGTATTTTTGCGCTTCAATAAAAAACAACAAGGTGAATAAAACTGACCAGCAATTTGAACACGTAATATCGATCTGTAAGGAAATTTTTGTAAAAAAGATGAAAGATTACGGAACTGCTTGGCGGATACTTCGTCCCGCTTCCATGACCGACCAGATATTCATAAAGGCACAACGCATCAGAAGCATAGAAACAAAAGGCATCTCAAAGGTCAACGAAGGGATACGTTCAGAATTTATCGGGATCATAAATTATGCGGCCATGGGTTTAATCCAGCTTGAACTGGGCCCTGCCGATAAGCCGGAAATGGACCCTGACGAAGCGTTGAAACTCTATCTTGAAAAAATATACGCGGCAAAAGCTCTGATGTCGGATAAAAATCACGATTACGATGAAGCCTGGCGCAAAATGCGTATCAGTTCATTCACTGATCTTATCCTTATGAAACTTCACCGGACCAAACAGATCGAGGATAACAAGGGTGAGACCCTGATATCAGAAGGCATAGATGCCAATTACATGGATATCATCAATTATGCTGTTTTTGCTTTAATAAAAATAGAATTTCCTGAAAATAATAAAGAATAGAATATATGTTAAGGTTGATCAGCCGGATTTTGATAGGACTACTTTTTATCTTCTCCGGTTTTATAAAAGCTGTTGACCCCGTTGGCGGAAGTATAAAGTTCACCGACTATTTTGAAGCTTTCGGAATGGACTTCCTAACAGGTTTTGCGTTGCCTCTGGCAATAATACTTTCAACCATTGAATTCATGATCGGATTTCACCTGCTTGTGGGCATCAGGCTTAAACAAACATCTGTTGCAGCTTTTTACCTGATGGTGTTTTTCACTTCACTAACACTTATCCTTGCTATTTTTAATCCGGTTACCGATTGCGGCTGTTTCGGCGATGCCATCAAGCTTACTAACTGGGAAACTTTTTTTAAGAACCTCATTTCACTGCCTTTTACCTTGATACTTTTCAGGGACAGAAACAATTCCACAGAACCTGTTTCGTATACACGGGTTAACCTCCTTACTCTTGTTTCAGTTATTTTCGGAGTCGGAATATCTGTTCACAGTTACAGGCATCTGCCTATGATCGATTTTCGCCCTTTCAAAGCAGGAGTAAATATTCCTGATGGCATGAAAATACCTGAAGGAGCCCCACAAGCGCAATACAACACAACATTTATACTCGAAAAGAACGGAACACGAAAGGAATTCGATGAGAATAATTATCCGTATGATGACACCTCATGGGTTTTCATCGACAGTAAAAGCGTTTTGATAAAGGAAGGTTATCAGCCGCCGATAAAAGATTTTTACATAACTGACAAGAACGGCAATGATCAGTCGGAACAACTGTTAAACAGCAAAAAGCCTGTTTTTTTGATGATCGCTCCTGACCTGAAAAAAGTAAGGCCGGGTCAGATATCCCGCTTGAAAGCTATAAACAAAGCATGCCATAAGAAAAACATTAAATTTTATTGCGTTACCAGTTCATTGTATGAGGACATTTTAAGATTTGTTATGAAGAGCAGGTCTGCTATGAAATATCTTTTTGCCGATGAAGTTTTTCTGCAAACATTAATCAGGGCAAATCCCGGCCTTGTAGTAGTAAAAGACGGGACAATTCTCGCAAAATACAATTATCCCGATGTTCCAGGTCCGGAAATAGTAAATGATCCGGTTTCATACGTCATTTCGCACAATAGCAAACAAACAGAGCGAATGTATGTTGATATTACAGGATTGTTTTTAATTCTATCAATAATACTTATCTATAAAAAATAAAAATATATTCATTTTAAAATCTAAAAATTATGAGAAAGAACATTGTTGCAGGAAACTGGAAAATGAACAAAACCCTGAATGAGGGTATCGAACTTGCCAAGGAGCTTAACAGCATCTTATCAGAAAACAAGCCTAATTGTGACGTTGTTATCGGAACACCATTTATACACCTTACCGAAGTTACAAAGATTGTTGATAAAAGCATTATAGGAGTATCGGCTCAGAATTGTGCCGACAAAGCAAGCGGAGCCTATACAGGTGAAGTATCTGCTGCCATGGTAAAATCGACAGGTGCTGATTACGTGATACTCGGTCACAGCGAAAGAAGAGCTTATTACGGCGAAACTGATGAGACACTTAAGGATAAGGTAAACCTTGCTCTTGAAAATGAACTTACTCCCATTTTCTGTATTGGTGAAGTATTGGAAGAACGTGAAGCCGAAAAACATTTCGATGTTGTTAAAAGTCAGATCGAAAAAGGATTGTTCCATCTTACAACTGATGAGTTCTCAAAAATTGTCCTTGCTTACGAACCTGTATGGGCCATCGGAACAGGAAAAACTGCAACACCAGGTCAGGCACAGGAGATGCACGCATTTATCCGCAA